>Ga0265299_10003270_pt1 | contig 15941 bp, 10 predicted proteins | sample AusTroGonzalo_MG_4_FD_193485 | JGI IMG/M metagenome (GOLD analysis project Ga0265299, IMG submission 193485) | Bovine rumen microbial communities from tropical cattle in Woodstock, Queensland, Australia - Gonzalo_02 | ecosystem: Host-associated > Mammals > Digestive system > Stomach > Rumen ... | reverse complement strand
CGGACTTGATATCCTTGAGGTTGCGCACAATCGGATGGTTGCCAAAGTTTACAATATCAAGACAATAGGGGAATGCCATGAACTTGTATTGCGGTTGATCACCGATGACGCTCACCTGTTGCGGCACAGGCATACAGCTCAGGTCTTGGATGAGGTCGGTGTTGATGCGCACCCCGTAGGTAAAGAATAAGTCGTTGATATAGAGTGCTCTCGGGGTAGCGAAAAACTCACCGGCATGTTGCAAACTGTCTAAGGACGCTGTGGTGTTGTCGATGAGCCAAAGCACCTTGCCGCCGCGCATGATGAATTGGTCGATGATGTATTTGTCGTATTCCTTAAACGGCTCTGTCGGTTGCGCAACGATGAGCACATCGTATCGGTTGCCGCCAACAACCAGATTTCCGGAGACGGTATCGTCAATGCTGATGTGGCGCAGGGCATTGATCTTGCCGTCCAAGGTGATGCGGCTGACGTTGTAAAAACGTTGCAATTGCATGGCCGTCCAGCAGGTGCTCCAGAAATCGAGTTCCCCGTGACCGTCTAAATAAGCGACTTTCGGTTTCTCGGTTTTCAGCAGACGGCGCACCGGTGCCACAAGATTGTATTCCAGTTCCTCGTTGGAATATTTCATCCAGTCGGCGCCGGAAGGATCTGCTACCACCACTTTGGCAGGGTATTCATGGTTGCGGTAGGAAACGATGGCGCCCGGAATCACCATGTGGGTGGAGTAACCGCCCGCATCCTCACGGCTGATCGGGATCGGCTCCAGCCCCTTTTTGACGAATTCGCCCAAAATGGAGCTCACCTCCTCGTTCGTCTTCCCGTCGAGGGGGTCGATAAACTCATAATAGACGTTTTTGGAGTAGCTGCGGAAATTCTGTAACATCTGCTCTACCTGTTTAGCAAACAGCTGGTAATCAGCGGGTTGTTCTTTTCCTTTAAGATATACCCGAAAATACACCCGGTCTTCCAGGTTTTTCAGCATCTCAATGGTACTTTTGGAGAGAGAATGTCTTTTGTCTTTCGTTAAATCAATGCGATAAAAGAAAAAAGAGGAAAGAATATTCACCACCGCGACGATTCCTATGACGGCCAAAAGACCGAGAAGGGTGCGTCTCTTGAATAGCTTGCTCTGTTTATTGATTTTTTTGCTCATAATGTTCAAATTCTTTCTGTAGAGACGGTGTGCACACCGTCTCTACGGTTTACCATTTACGACTCAATAACACTAAACGGGTGGCATAGAGGAAAATGAAAATCACACTGCCGAAATAAATCACGTCGCGGGTGTCGATAACTCCCTGGCTGATAGAAGAATAGTGATGCTCAATGCCAAGAGTCTTAAGGTAGTAACCGAAGTTGCCGAGTGCATCGAAAGAGTAAATGAAGGCGAAACCGAAGGAGAGGATGAAGCAGAGAAGGGCTGCGATGATGAAGGCCACAATCTGGTTGTTGGTGATGCTGGAGGAGAATAGGCCGACGGCGATGAAAGAGGCCCCGAGGAAGAGCAGTCCGAGGTAGGAACCCCAGGTGCTGCCCATGTCGATGTTGCCCACCGGATTCCCTATCCGATAGACGGTGATCACGTACACCAGGGTGGGTATCAGTGCGATGACCAGCAAGGTCAGGCAGGCCAGAAACTTCGCCCACACGATTTGCATGTCACTCAAGGGCAGTGTGAGCAGGAAGTCCATGGTGCCCGTACGCTTTTCCTCCGCAAAGGATCGCATGGTGATGGCGGGAACCAAGAAGAGAAACAAGAACTGAGAAAGATTGAAAAGTCCCTGTAAATCAGCGAGACCGGATTCCATTACGTTGTTTACGTTAGGGAAAACCCAGATGAAAAGTCCGGCTACAATCAAGAAAACTCCAATGAAGATGTACCCAATGATGGAGCTTAAAAAGGCTTTTAGTTCTTTGATATAAAGACTGAACATAGCTTGTCAAAAAAATTTGGCAAAGGTACACAATTTACGAATATAAGAAGACCATGGAGAACAAAAAACCCCGAACGAATTCGGGGTTTGTGGTGCTGACGGGAATTGAACCAGTGACACACGGATTTTCAGTCCGTTGCTCTACCAACTGAGCTACAGCACCATCGTTGGTTTGAGGCTGCAAAAATACACTTTTTTTCTATAGTTCGTTCATTTTTTTTAAAATTTTTATAATCTACTGTTTTTCAAACAGATAAAAAAGAAAACAGCTCTATTTTTCCCAGAAATTGGATACGGGAAACAGCTCTCTAAGGGGTTTTAAAGTGTCGAATCTGCAGGAATGGAACAAAATTTGTTCTTTTTCGGAATGGGTCAAGGCTTCAAATTCACCGTATGGATTGATGACCGCGCAACCGCCAGCATGTTTTCGCCCATGTCCGTCAACACCGGTACGGTTCACCACGATGGCGTAGGCTTGGTTCTCGATGGCACGGGCACGGGCAAGGGTGAGCAGCTCGCTCTCCCGAGGTGCGGGAAAGTTGGTCGTATAGACAAGACAGTCGTAATCGAATTGTCCGTGTCTCACGTGGTTCCGGTTCCACTCCGGGAAGCGGATGTCGAAACAAATGAGGGGTAGGAATTTGTGGCCTAACGTGTTGATGATGGTTTTCTCGGACCCGGATTCGAAAAATTCCTCCTCGCCTATAAACAGGTGATGTTTGTCGTAGCTACCCAACAGTTGGTCAGGGGAGAACCATAGCAGCCGGTTGTACAGGTTCCCGTCCTGCACAATAGGTAAAGTCGCCACGACGTTACAGTGGAATCGTTGGGCTGTTTCACGTAAGAAACGGAGGCCCTCCCCGTTCTCGGTCTCACCATCGGAGGCGATGTCAGGGGAGAACCCACAGTGGAAAACCTCCGGAAAAACCAGTAAATCAATAGGTTCCCGGATTTCGTCTTTTAGCCATTGCGCGTAATGCGCCAGGTTTCCCTCCTTGTTGTGCGGCTTGATGTCCGCCTGAATGAGTCCGACCCTGATCATGCTATTCGTAGTTGATGATGATTCTGTCTCCAGGTTCCAAGTCGGCCAAAATGGATACATCCGATTGGTAGCCAGCCACTTCTATGAATCCTAACGCGTTGTTGCAAAGGAACATCTCGTCATCGGTTGGCTGATACTGTGCGGTGTGTTTCGTAATGGTCCACACGCCTTTGGATTCGATGGTAGCCTTGAAAGTGCGTTCCCCGACCACTTTCTCGAACAATTCCACCGGAATATCCGTGATGGCATTGTTGAAAGCGTCAATGTAGATGATTCGGCCCTCAATTTGCTGACTTGCAGCTGAATGCTCGGGCATCTCTATAAACATCCGCTTAAACGACAAGTATTCCGTCGTGTTTCCCGATAACGTATTTTGACCGATATGTTGGATGAATCCCAATATCTGATGTAATGTATCAGCTTCAGAATCAGTGAGTTTCAAACCTCTTAACGCGGTTTCCTGTCCGAACATCAAATGGAAAACGCCATTGTCCTCTCCAATGAAATAATGGTTGTTGTGGCAAAGCAACACCGGCGCGAAAACGGAATTCAACGACATATTGGTCAAAAGCAGGTGGATAGAACCCTCCGGGAACGACAGGTAGCTGTTTTTCATCAGCAAAGCCGTTTGCAGGAGGTTGAATTTATCCACATAGTGGGTGATATCAATAATGTGCGCTTCCGGTTGCACTTGCAGTAGCTCGCCTTTGAGCATTGCGACGTAGGGGTCTCGCAAACGCCAGTCACTGAGGAGGGTAATGGTTTGGGGCATCGTTTTATTTATAAAGGTTAATGGTTAAAGGTTAAAGGTTTAGGGTTAAGGGTTAAAGATTGGGGTAGTGCTTCTTACATTATATTCGCATGTGAAGTTCGAAGTCTCACGACTTATTTTTTCATTATAGATAGATACAGCCGCCGCAGGAGTCCTTGTTGGCGCCGGTGACGCTGTGCAGGCAGTTAGGTTCGCCGATAAGCCGCAGTAAACCCAAAAACGCGAAGATCAAGGCCTCTTTGTAATCGACAATCAAGTGGTCAGGAACGATAATTTTTAATGTATCTCTTTGATTATGAATTTGTTCTATAAGGAAAGAGTGATGGGCGCCGCCGCCCGTGATGAGCAGTGTCTGCGCGTTTTCAGGCACATTGGCGATGATTTGCATGGCGATATGCTCTACTATTGTGCGTGGGACATCCGAAAGGGAGCTATCCTTCAGAAAGGGCACTATCACGGGGTAAAATACCGATTCATACCACTCTTTTCCTAACGATTTTGGCGGTTTTTGGTGATAATAATCCAAGTTGTTCAGCTTTTGTATCAGTGCAGGGATGACAACGCCTTTCCGTGAAAGTTGGCCGTCTTTGTCGTAGGAGATTCCTGCTCGGTTGGCGATGGCGTTCAAGGCCATATTGCAGGGCGAAATGTCGTAGGCAATCCGTTTTTCATCAACGCGATATGAGATGTTGGAGAAGCCGCCCAAATTCAGGCAGGCATCATATTCGCCGAAAAGCAATTCATCGCCGATGGGCACTAACGGAGCACCTTGTCCGCCCAAGGCCACGTTTGTGGTTCGGAAGTCGCAAACTGTCGGGATCCCCGTGCGTGCTGCAAGGATGGCCCCATTTCCTATTTGCGTGGTCAGGCCGATGGAGGGTTGGTGGAAGACAGTATGTCCATGTGAGGCGATAAAGTCTGGTCGGGGACCGTCTTCTAACCATTTGTTAATGGCTTTTGCGAACACTTCCGCCACGTCGTTGTTCAGCTTGACGTACTCAAAGGCAGAGATTTCCTGCGCATTGGCCAATCGCTGGCGGAAATCTTCAGCGTATGGAACGGTAGTCGCTTTTTCAATGCAATAGTCCCACTTTCCACCCTCTTTTCGGATGAAATGGCACCATGCCAAGTCGATGCCGTCCAACGAGGTGCCTGACATCACGCCAATACCGTCCCATTCGTTTCTCATGCGTTCAGAATTGCCGTTAACTTATTGAGACGCATACTGTTGGAACCCTTGATCAGCACCATGGCATTCTCCAACGGATGCGCAATAAAATAGGCATTGGCTTCGTCTGCATTGGCGAATACGTTCCGAAGGGTCACTTTTCCGAACTCTTCCCCCACAAAGTAAGTCTCCAAGCCCAATTTTTCTGTCAATTGCACGATTTCGGTGTGCGCTTCCCCGCTTAATGCCCCTAATTCGCGCATATCGCCTAAGATGGCCACCTTGCGTGGGTGCTCTAACTGCGCGAGGTTCTTCAACGCAGCCGTCATGCTGGTCAGGTTGGCGTTGTAGTAGTCGGAAATGATGACGTTGCTTCCGATTCGGTCCACCTGCGAACGATGATTGGAAGGGATATACTCGCTTAACGCTTTGGCAATCAGCTTGTCAGGGATGTTGAAATAATGCCCGACGGTAGCTGCTGCCATGAAATTCCAGATGTTGTAGCTGCCCGTCAGATGGGTTTGCACTTCCTGCTCGCCGATACGAATCTTCAAGTAGGGATTCATTTCTACAATCTGCTTTTCAGCATCTTTGCCATAGAAGGTCACCTTGTCGTAATTCAGGTTCTCGCGCAAAATGGCATCGGTTTCGTTGACGAACAGCATTCCCTGATTGGCGATAACATGCCGGTACAAAGCTTTTTTCGTCTTGATGATGTTCTCTTTGGAACCGAATCCCTCAATGTGCGCCACCCCGATGTTGGTGATGAGTCCGAAAGTGGGTTCGGCGATTATACACAGATCGTCAATCTCCCCGACATGGTTTGCGCCCATCTCCACAATCGCCATTTCGTCTGTGGGTTTTATGGAGAGCAATGTGAGCGGTACGCCAATGTGGTTGTTAAGGTTCCCTTGCGTGTAAGTGGTCTTGTAAGTGGTTGACAAGACAGCATTTACCAACTCTTTTGTGGTGGTCTTTCCATTGGTGCCAGTGATGCCGATGACGGGCATCTTCAACTGCTTCCGATGATAGTTGGCCAGCGCTTGAAGGGTTTTCAGCGCATCTTCTACCACCACGGCGCGGGGATTGTCACGCAGCTCGCTGTTCTCGGTGATGACGTATTTTGCGCCTTGGTCCAGCACTTCTTGCGCGAAGCGGTTTCCGTCGAAGTTTGCCCCTTTCAGGCATACGAAGAGGCAGTCCGGCACCAGATTCCGGCTGTCGGTGCAGACGCCCGAGGATTGTTGGTATTTTTCGTAGAGTTTTATCATAATGGTTTTGGTTTGTTCTTCATATCCCAGGGCTCACTGCGTTCACCCTGCTGTCGCCCAGGGCTCACTGCGTTCACCCTTGGTTGATACGTTTCGGGCTTTCAGCCCTCTTGGAAGATGTTCAAAAATATGTTCCACTTCCGAGTCTGTTGCCTGTTGCCTATCGCCTATCGCCTAATTCCCGGTATTTGATGTTCAGCAGGTCCTGCTCCATCGCGATTTTGTCGATGACTCTTTTCAGGATGATGTCCAAATCGCTGTTTTCGGTGTAGTTGGCAGGACCGATGTAGTCGGCACGTTTCTGCCGGATGAGGTTGATACATCTCTCCTTCGCGCTGACGGGGCGTTCTGGGGTGGCCATGGAGTTGGGATTATAGACGGCGATGGTGGTCCCGCCATAGAGGTTGACCATTTTCATGGCGGGAACATCCGTCTCCCCGTCGCCGATATAGATGAAGTTGGAAAAGGGCACCGCGCGCTCATCTTCCGGCATCGACTTGTTAATCAGGGTGTTGTCGTAGGAATTGTAGATTCCCTTGTTGATGCGGAACAGGAACTGTGTCTTGTTGGTGTAGTTGACGCCAAGCGCCGGCCAACAGGCGATACCGTTGTCATCATATTGAAAACCAGAGGCATAGATAGTCTTGAAATGCTTGGCGATACGTGTTCCTTTCACGATTTCGCGGAGACCGGAGGAGATGATAAAATGTTCGAGATGCAGATTTTGGGAGGCGGCGTATGCATTAATGCGGTCGAAATAGGTCTCCACCCCTTCGAAAAAGGTGATTTTCTCCCCATATTTCACAAAAGAGCCTTCCCGAAGGTCAAGGTTCTGCTCTTTTGCCTTGATCAACATCAGATGCATATAGGCGAGCACTTCGTCCATGTCGTGCCGTTTGGCCATCTCGTTGGCCTCCTGCCAGAATTCCCCCTTGTCCATGTTGAGATCCGGAATGAAGTTATACTCCTGCATGTTTCCTGGAGCCAACGTCCCGTCGAAATCGTAAGCGATAGCCACATTTCTGTTTTCTGTAATCATATATTTATCAGTACGTTATAGAATTAATCCCTTCGTTTTATCAATGTGCAAAGATAATGAATTTAAGACAACAGGCAATAGGCAACAGGCAACAGCTAAAAATCGTATTTTTGCCGCAAATTAGGGATATGATACAGCTTAAGCTTTCGAATATTAAGATTCCGGTCGAATCAGCGAAGAATATCAAGAATCTGGTTTGTAAGCAGTTCCGTATAAGGACGGAGGATTTGAACGGCTTCCGGATTGTGCGGCAGTCGGTGGATGCACGCAAGAAGAACAACGTGCAGTACAACTTCCAGGTGGAAGTCATGCTGCCCGACACATATCGCTCGTTGATCAACAACCCAGATGTGACGGTGACGGCTCCTGTACAGGACCTCACATACCCGAAGTGGGAGCACGATTTACAGCCGGTGGTGGTCGGTTTTGGACCGGCAGGTATGTTTGCCGCTCTCTACCTGGCTCGTTGTGGTGCGCATCCTGTCGTCATTGAACGTGGAGAACGAATCGAAGAACGTCAACAGTCGGTACAGCGGTTTCTTCAGACCAAGCTGCTCAATCCTGATTCCAACGTGCAGTTCGGCGAGGGTGGTGCCGGTACCTTCTCCGACGGCAAACTCAACACGAATGTCAATAGCGAATATAACCAGTTTATACTCAATGAATTCCATCAACATGGGGCACCCGAGGAGGTGACGTACCAGCAAAATCCGCATGTGGGAACAGACTATCTTGCCAAAGTGGTGAAAAACATTCGTTTGGAAATCGCAACGCTCGGTGGCGAATTTCATTTCAACACGCTTTTCAACGCTTTTGAGAAAGAAGGAGACCATCTCATTATACATTGTAAGGAAGGCAAAATCTTCAAAACCAATTATTTGCTTTTAGGATTGGGTCATTCGGCCCGCGATACCATACGGATGTTACATGCTGCCGGATTACAGATGGAGGCCAAGGCTTTCTCCATCGGGGTACGGATGGAGCATCTGCAGCGTGACATCAATCGGATGCAGTACGGTACATCTGCCAGTTTGTTGCCTCCAGCTTCCTACAAAGGGGTGGTGCACCTGCAAAACCGCGGTGTCTATACGTTCTGCATGTGTCCCGGGGGCACGGTGATGGCTTCCGCGAGCGAGGAGGGAACGATAGTCACGAACGGCATGAGCGAGCACAAGCGCGATAAGGCCAATGCCAACAGTGCGCTTTTAGTGAGTGTTGCGCCGGAGGATTTTCTGCAAGGATCGGTGTTGGACGGCATTGATTATCAGGCGAAATACGAACAATTGGCGTTTCGGATGGCTGGTGACGGAAGGGCTCCGGGCAATCTTGTGGGCGAATTTCTCAAGAAGCAGGTCACCCAGCGCCACCGCAAGGTGGTGCCGTCTTATCCACACGGACTCTACTACGGGGATTTCAGTCGTTGTCTGCCCGATTATGCAGTGGGTGCGCTGCGTGAGGCACTGCCGTTGCTCGACCGCAAGCTGCCGGGCATCGCGAATGTCGATACCGTATTGACGGGGGTGGAAACACGCTCGTCCTCCCCGGTGCGCATATTGCGTGGAGAGGATAGAATGTCTTCGGTGTCAGGAATTTATCCGATAGGGGAGGGAGCTGGCTACGCAGGAGGTATCATGAGCGCCGCCATTGACGGGCTGAAAACCGCCATCACCATTACTGCTTGTCGAAATTCAGAATGATACCCGAGTACGGAAGGTGCATGCCCGCCACCACCAACTGATTATTACGAATATACTGATAGGCGTTTTTCCGAGTCTTAGCCGCTAACGATTTGTCTGCATCGTATTTGGCGCAGTATTCAGGATGCGGAATCTGCAAGGATGCTGCATGAATCAAATCACCGACAATCAGCAAGTTGCCAATCTGATACATAGTATGCCCGGGGGTATGACCCGGGGCATCGACAGTTTGAATGCCATCCATGAGCGTCTCGCCAGTCGTGAAACGATGCAGTCGAGATCCGTAAACGTTCACCACCATCTGCGAGAGCGGGTCGTTTTGGAAGGCTTCAAGCTCTTTGTTGGCACAATAGAGGGTCGCATTCGGAAAAAATGCCTTGCCGTTCGAAAGCAGACCACCGATATGGTCGGGATGACAATGGGTGATGCAGACGGCATAGATATCTTCGGGGTTGATGTTCAGCAGTACCAGCTTGTCGGCCATGACACCACCGTTTTCGAGTCCCAACCCTGCGTCAAACAGGATGTATTTCCCATTCTTTTTGATGAGGAAACAGTTGATGGCAGATTCTGCCTCACCGTCAGGCATGTATTGGGCAATATCCGCTTTTTTTGCATCGGGGAAGAGCTTCGCGGACATTGTTTTCTGCTTATCTTGCAGAGTCCAAAGGTCAAATCCTTGAAAATGAAATTGATACACGCCATCAAGGATGACGGTTTCTTGCGTGGTGGCAGGTTGCTCCGGCACCGTGTCCTTCTGTTTCTCTTGTTTTTGATGGCATGAAGCGCACAATATCGCTGCGCATAATAGGTAGCATAATTTTTTCATTGCTGGATAATTTGGCGGCAAAAATACCTATTTTTTTGAATCACGACAAAAAAACGGGTGGACTTTCAAAGCCCACCCGTCAAGTATTATGGAGGAATATTGTTATTTCACTAATTGTTTGAAGCGGTCTGAGTGGCGATAACGCTTGAACTCGGCATCGCGCTTGGCCGTTTTCTTGTAGGCAGCATCCAGGTCAATGGCGGTGGCAAGGTTGCTGTAAACGCCCTCTTCGTTTTTCATGCGGGCAGACAGCACGGCTTTCAGGTAGGCGGTTTTGGCATCCACTTCGTCGATGCAGTCGAGGGTGGACTTGGCTGCATTATAGTCTTTTTGCAGCAGTTGCACTAAGGCGGTGTTGTAGTCGCAGCTCTGGTTGCCCATCAGCTGGGCCGCTTTGGAGTAGTCACCGTTCAAGATGCTGAGGGCGCCGGTGTTGTAGTCTTGGTTCACAGGTTGGACGGAAGCGTTGGCAGAAGCCTCGAAGTTGGCTTTTGCAGCGGCAAGGTCACCGCTGAGGTAGTCGGCAATAGCCATGTTGTTGAGGATGATGCCGTTGTTGGGGGAGAGTGCGGCAGCTTTTTGCAAGTAGTTCAGAGCCTCTTCCAAATCAGATTGGTTGCTGTTCTGGTAGTATTCATTGAGTTTAATCGCGCCGAGGTTGTTGTAAGCACGCCAGTCGTTCTCCGTTTTCTTGTTGTTAATCAGAGCTTTGTAGATACTCTCTTTCACAGACATATCGGTGGTCACGGAGGCGGCGTAGAGACGCTCGTTCACGGAGAAGTCGTCTGGGTTGGATTGCACGAGGCGGATAAGTTCAGCATCGGTGTAGGTGTCGTGTTTTTTGCAGACCATCTGGATTTCGGCGCGGCGTAGCGGGGGAAGGATGGCATCCGCAATTTCGGGGTAGATGTCCGTCATCTCGCGGATTTTCTGTTCACGCATTTCGTTGCTGGATTGGGAGCGTACCACATTGAGAATCTGGTTTTTCTGAGCGATGTTGGAATTCTCGATGGCCGCTTCGAATCCGTCCCAGTCCTCACCTTTGGCGTTGTTCACATACTCGAAAACGGGTTTCTGCAAATCCTTCATTTTGATATTGTTACGCTTGGCATAGTCTTTCAGGTAGGCGTTGAATTTGTCATTAAACCAGTTTTTGCCCACTTGGAAACGTCTTTCAGAAAGGCCTTGGTTGTTGGTCTCCTCGCCTTCGGGGGAAGCCCAGCCGGAAATCACCACGCGGTCGATGATGTAGTCATTGCCCATGAAGTCGATGAACGCCTTGATGGAGTCCTTGGCGGCTTGGGTTTTGTTGTTGGGGTTGTTCCAGTTCATCACGGCGCTGTTCAGGTCGAAGTAGAGAGTCGCGGTACGACCGATGAACTCCGCCTTGTAGTTGTGGGGAGCAAGGAGGAAAGCGGTGCCGCTGTTGGTGTTGTCGGTCAATTTCGGGGTGAGATTGGCGCGAGAACCGGTATTGCTGATTCCTTCTCCGAGGTTGCGGTCTCCGAACACGTGCGATTTCTTCTTCAAGTTGGCTTCCGCACCCGTCACGATGTCTGCGGTTTCGTAGCTTTCATCGAATTTGAACGTGCCAGTTTGCGTAAAAGTGCCCCCGGTCTTGTAGGGAATGACGGTACCTTCGCCTTTAGCCTTCTCGCCCTTCAATTTGATGGTGGCGAAAGGCGGCGTCACTTTCTGGCCATCCACGGACAAAGAGGGGGTGAACGTCATGGTGGCTTTTTTGTTCATGTATTTGGGCGGGATGGTGCCTTTGATGGTGTACGCTACTTCACCACCTTTATTCTCCAAATCGGGATTGTCAAGAGTCACCGTCACTTCCGGATATTTCTTGATCATCTTCCCGAGTCCGCAACTGCTCATCAACAGAACAGTTGCCATTGCCATGCACAATGCAACTAATTTTCTCATAGGTTATTTTGGTTTTATATTTGATATTTCAAAAACGATGCAAAGATACATTTTTTTGGGTTACACGGTTATTCGGTTAGTGGGTTACTCGGTTATTCGGTTATTCGGTTAGAGGGTTAATATTAGAAGTCAGTGCCTAAGGAGAACATAAACATCCCTTTTTTGTTGGCGATTGACCAGTCTTCGATGCCCCAGGCGTAGTCGAAACGCAGGAAATATCCGAAGATGGAGACTCTGGCGCCGATTCCGATTCCGCCCACGAGGGGATCCACCTGCCGTTTCACCTCTGCGTGAATCGGACCATGGTCGATGTAGCGGGTGTAAAGGCAATTGTCAGCGGAGTAGGGTGTAAGTCCTGTCCATGCCGTTCCGACATCTCCGAACAGATTGATTTGAAGGCTGTTGAGGAAATTCCACCCCACCTTTCGTCCGGCAATCAGTTGTACGATGGGGATGCGTAGTTCTCCGTTGAACACGAAGAACGAGTTCCCGTTTCGGATATTCTGCTGGAAACCGCGCATGTTGGTGGCCAACGTCTGATAGGCATAGTTCTGGGTCTGGTCAACGGAAATGTCGCTGTTGAATTTCGGGCCGATCCAGTTGTCCACGCCGCCCATGTAATAGACTAACCGTGCCGTTCCGGTGTTGGTGCTGCCGGCCAACCGCAGTGCCAGGGTCATGTTTCGGTACAGTTTGATGGAATGCCGGGCGTCGAATCCGACCACGAAAAGACTTCGGGTCTCCCGTTCCAGACGCTGTTCATATTCCGCAAAAATTTTCAGTTTGGTGCCGCGCCATAGGTTGGTGTACAACTCTTTGGAAGAATCAAGGATGTACTCTAACTTTGCGCCCGCCCACAGGTGCCGCGCATCGCCTGTCTTCAGGGTTTGGTCGTTCAAAGCCGCCACCACATTGGTCTCGTATCGTCCCTTCAACGTCAAACGGATGGCGTTGGTCTTGTTGAAGGGCAGTTTCAGGATGTAAAACAAGCTGTTGGAGTTTTGCCGATAGACATATCCGTTCACTTCGGAGCTGATCGACTGGCGGTAAAGCGTGATCTGTCGGTCTATGCGGCGAGCCAGATTTTCATAACTGAACATAAACTCGTAACTGTTTAAATTCCAGCCGATTCTGAATCCTCCCGTGATGCGGTAATCTTCGAATAAATCGTTGATGCCTAACATAAACAGGGCGTTGAATCCCGTGTTGAGGTAGATGGGGGAACCTCCTCCCTCAAATTGTTGGTAAGCCGTATTCAAGAAACTGAAGTCAATTTGTGTAATCAACTGGTCTATAGAATATTGCACTCTGTAGGGCAGACCCACAGGGATGTGGAATTCTTTGTCCGATTTGGTAGAAGTGTAGGAGGTGTCGCTGTCGAAACGGGATTCATCCCTTCTCGGAACGGCTTCAGATGAAAGAACGAATCCGTGCGGCTGCTGTCCAACCGCCTGTGACACACTGTCTTTCGCTGCTTGCTGAGCTTCCCTCATTTGGATTTCCTGAAGGAGGTGTTTGTGAAATTTGGAAGGTTCGATTGTCGGATGATGAAGAGGTTGTAACTCCGTGAACCGGATGTGTTTGGACTTGTCTTTCAGAGAAATGTCTGCAACGGTGTTCGTGGCGGGGTTGTATGCCTGCTCGACTATGTTGTAGGCGCGGTCGGTAAGCGGATTGGTGGTGGCGTAGTACATATAATGCACTGCCGTGTCAATCCGGCTGATGGAGCTGTCGAGCACGGCTTCGTAACGGTTAACCACCCCGCTTTCATCGCTTAGAAAGAGAATACGTTGGTTGTCAACTACTTGTATGTCGTATTCGTTGGCGTACGGGGAATCGGTAATGCGCAGCAGAGCGGTATCTTTGGATTTGTAATGGTACAAAAACAAGTTGTATGTCCGTTGCTTGGATGCGTCTAAGAAATTGTCTTTCAGTAAGATGGAATCCACAGGACGGTTGGAGGCGAAGACAATCTGCTGCGGGTTCATGAAGACGGGGTTGTAGTCGTCGTAGAAATCGTTGGTGAGGTTCTGGAATGACCGTGCCAGGAAACTGTATAGGAAAAGGTCCGATTGTCCGTCCTTGAAGCCGGAGAAGAGCATCATCTGTCCGTCTTGGGAGTAGCACCACGAGGTGATTTTCTCGACGTTCACAAGCATCTTCTTGCCCCATTTCCTTTTCTCCAAATCGTAGGGTATGAAGAGACAGTCGCCTTTGGATTCGAGGGTAAGACCGAGGATTTCACCGGAAGGATGCCAGGCGATGAGCGGGAAGGAGAGGTCGGGGTTGTCTTCCGTCTTGGCATATTTTTTCAGAATGCATTTCGGTTTTTTCAGGTCGGCCGTTTTAAGCCACACGCGCACTTGTCCGGCCTCGTTGGTGACGTAGGCGTACTTCTCGCCGTCGGGGGAGAAGCAGAAGCGGGAGTAGTCGCGTTTAGTGTTCGGTTTGCGCAGGATTTCATCACCGGAGGGCATCGTTTTGCTCATGTCCGGGTGGAACATCACTACGAAATACTTGTACCATTGCTCGCTTATGGTTTTGAACGGGGTCATGGTGGCGCGGGTTATGCCGTTTTCAATATTTTTGCCCGAGCGGGTGTTATAGAGCACTTTCGGAATGATCTCTTCCCCATAAACATCGGTGAGGTATTTCCAGAACGAGTGTCCTGCGTAGGTGGCTTCTACGGGCGAAAGTTCCTCCAAGTGTTTGTAACTGCCGGTGAGGATGCCGTTTTTGACGTGTGTTTCCACATCGCTGCTCCAGTGTTCGCCAAAATAGGAGGCCAGTCCGCTGTAAAACCAGCTCGGCACGTTCATCAGGTAGTCGTAGGAGATGTTCGAGCCGATGGTCGCCCCCTGCACCACCCAGTGGGCGTAGATGTTCATGATTCCCCCGCGAATCATCTTGTCCAAGTGGGCGCGGTTGCCGTCAAAGTAGATGTAAATCTTTGTACCATAGATGTTTGTAACACCGCCTTGATTGTAGAAGTCTTCATAATCGTAGGCGAAATTCGATTCCCGGAAATCCGATTGGGTGTTATAGACGATGACCTGGAACTTCTTTTTGGAGGTGTAGTTCAGCATTTTTTCGATCTCCGCAACTATTTCCGGAGTTTTGTAGAAGACATACTGGGCTAATGCACGTCCGGTAGGGTAGTAATAGACGTCGTATTGTTCCGCCCGCAGGTATTGCCAGTTGAAATTCTGGTGCTGCACGCGGTTTTTGCCGAAGGTGAGCTGAGAACCGTTGTAGAATTGCGCGTGAGAAGTCAGGAACAGACACAACAACATCCCGATTGTCACGATTCGTCGCGACAATGCGTGAAAGCGGGTGTGTTTTGGTTCAAGGTTCAAGGTTCAACGTACCATAAACGGTTTCAGTATATTTTCAATAAACGCTCGTTTCTCGGCGAGAAGGGTCTCCGTGCGGGCCTCCATCAGCAGCCGCAGATACGGTTCCGTGTTCGACGGGCGGATATTGAACCACCAGTCGGGGAATTCCACGCGGTAGCCGTCAAAGTCGAGGATTTTCTCGGGTTTCTCCTGCGCGACGGCCGTGTTCACCACCGCCTCCATCGCCGCCTTCTTCTCCTCAATGGTGAAGTTGATCTCGCCGGAGTTGGCATAACGTCTGATCTGACCGATCAATTGTGACACGGACACCCCTTTCTTCTTCATCTCAGCGAAGACGTGCAGCAGCACTTGCGCGGCGACCATCGCGGAGTCGGAATAGAAGAAGTCGCGGAAGTAGTAGTGGCCGGCATATTCCCCGCCGAACGCACCGTCAATTTCCCTCAGCTTCATGGCGGCGTAAGCACGTCCCACCCGCCAGATGTACATTTCGCGGCCCATTTTCTCCAAGTACTCCGCCACCGATTTGGAAGTCCGAATATCCTGGATGACAAGTCCTTGGACGTTCTTCTCTTCGATGAAATAATGGCCCAAGACGGCAATCATCAGGTCCGGTGGGATAAAGTCGCCATGTTCGTCCACGAACATCACGCGGTCGGCATCGCCATCGAACACCACACCGATGTCGGCATGCGTTTCGCGCACCTTCTCCTGCAGGGCGACGATGTTTTCGGGTTCCAGCGGATTGGCCTCGTGGTTCGGGAATGTGCCGTCCAGATTATCAAAAAGATACAACGGCTTTTCACCGAAAATCTCCTTCACCAGGATGGAGGCCATGCCGTTGGAGCAGTCCATCACCATGTTCAGGTTGTCTATATTATAATGGTATTGCGACTGGAATTGC
>Ga0265299_10003269_pt1 | contig 15943 bp, 13 predicted proteins | sample AusTroGonzalo_MG_4_FD_193485 | JGI IMG/M metagenome (GOLD analysis project Ga0265299, IMG submission 193485) | Bovine rumen microbial communities from tropical cattle in Woodstock, Queensland, Australia - Gonzalo_02 | ecosystem: Host-associated > Mammals > Digestive system > Stomach > Rumen ... | reverse complement strand
CTTGAAAACAAACGACATCCGGCGAGACGGTGTCAAGCCACTCGAGCAATCCTTTTGAGATCGCAGCCCGGATTCCGTTTACATTATAGCTGATAATTTTCATGCTTTTTTAAGCCATTAATTCATTGTGCAAAAATAAATAATAATTTTTTATAAAAAAACATTCATTATAAAAATTCATTTTTTATTTTTGCGATGTGAGATTAAGATTGAAAACACGGGCAAAACTTTTCTTTAAGTCATTGAATAAGTGGCGTTTAGCTCATTTATCCGATAGGCAGTTCATGATATTATTGGCTATTCCTACTGGTTTTCTGGCAGGTGTCGCGGCTGTCTTAATCAAGTTTCTCACTCACACCATTCGCGATTTCTTCTTCTATCTTAGGACTTTCGACCCAAGAGTAGATTATATGTTCTTTGTCTTGCCTGCAATAGGTATCTTATTGACAATCATAGTAATACGATATATCATCAGGCGAGAGGTGGGGCATGGAATCCCAGGTTTGCTTTATGCGCTTTCGCGAAACAAGGGCATTGTGAAGCCGTACACCACGTTTTCTTCCATCATCACCAGTGCTTTGACGGTCGGTTTCGGCGGTTCGGTCGGATTGGAGGGCCCGTCGGTCTCGACAGGCGGTGCGATAGGTTCTAATATCGGCCAGGTTTTGAAGCTTAACCAAAAGCAAATCAATGTGTTGATAGGCATGGGCGGTGCCTCGGCATTGGCTGCTATCTTCCAAGCTCCAATCACTGGCGTCATCTTCGCGATGGAGGTCTTCATGATTGATATCTCCATGACGGCGCTTGTTCCTATTATTATTTCGGCATTTTGTGCGATTCTGACATCATATTATTTCCTCGGTCGCGCTTTCGAATACCAAATCACGATAGCGGAGTCGTTTATCCCTTCAAACTCGTTGTATTACGTCGGTTTAGGTCTCGTTGTCGGATTGGTTTCAGCGTATTTCATGAAGGTTTATTTCGGCGTCGGAAAGAAATTCGGAAAGATTGAAAACCCTTGGCATCGATTCTTTATCGCTGCTTTTGGACTCGGTGCCTTGATTTTTGTTTTCCCGTCGCTTTACGGAGAAGGTTACGAAACAATCAACGCTGCACTAAATGGCAAGGCGTCAGATATTTTGCAAAACACTATGTTTCAATCGTTTAGCGATAATATTTGGGTCGTCGTCCTGCTTTTTGTGGCTATTATCTTGTGCAAGGCTTTCGCAACCTCGCTCACTTTTGCGGCAGGCGGCGTGGGCGGTACTTTCGCTCCCGCTTTGTTCCTTGGTGCTATGACAGGCATGGTTTATGCGTTGGTTATCAATAACTTGGGAATCGGCAATCTTGATGTCTCAAAATTCGCTCTCGTCGGAATGAGCGGACTCGTGGCAGGAATGCTTCACGCCCCTCTGACAGGTATCTTCCTCATCGCAGAAATCACCAACGGATACTCGCTGATGGTGCCTCTGATGATAGTCGCTGCATTGTCGCTGGCAATCAACAGGGTGTTCTTCAAAGAGTCGATTTACACTCAAAGCATAGCCGAGAAAGGTGTCAAGGTGTCGTTCAACAAAGACGAAACCATCCTTAACATGATGACTTCCAGTCACTTGATCGAGACAAACTTCAGCACTATCCGCCCAGATAAGACTCTTGGCGATTTGGTGAAAATCATAGCTTCGTCGCAAAGAAACATCTTCCCAGTGGTGGCTGAAGACGGCGAATTTAAAGGTCACATCCTCTTCGACGACGTGCGCCAGTTCATGTTCGACACTTCGCTTTACGGCACTTCAGTCGAAAAAATCATGGTTTATCCAGAATATGTCATCAATTATGACGAGCCGATGGAGAGCATTGTGCAGAAATTCGAGGAATCGCACAAATACAACATCGTAATTGTCGATAACGGCAAATATCTCGGCTACATCTCGCGAGCCAACGTATTCTCTACTTATCAAGCGACTTTAAAAGAGATTTCAGCGGAGTAACGTCATTTCGACCGAAGCCGATAGGCGAAGTGGAGAAATCTCATTCAATTGTCGGAGATTTCTCTATTCCGCTTTGCTCCAGTCGAAATGACGGTCTTCGTATGATGGAACCGGTCGTTCCATATCGCCCACATTAGGAAAATTACCACGTAGAACATTATCTTGAATATTCCATCATGAGCGAGGGCGAAGTCATGAGGATAATGTACCAAAAACAGGCATATGCCGACTATTCTCACCACATTGGCAAATTCAATAATGACCAATCCCAGCGGGATATACCAGGCTTTGTGTTTCCATGGTCCAGGGAAGATGAGCATGAGGAAAAGCCAGTGCATCCACTGCTTGAGGCTGGTGCATTCGGGTGCTACTGTGACAAACGAATAGGTTCCTTCGTTGTTCAAAAACCCTATCGTCTGGTCTTTGGTGAAGAAATCCATGCGGAAAATATGGTCCAAAACCCATGTGCTTTGGTCGAACAGCAATGCTGAAGCCCACACAAACAACTTGTCGACAGTGCCTTTGATGGGCCAATAGTCGAGCTTGTAATTCCAAAAATTATATAGCAAATGGAAACTGAAAATCAGCACGAAAAACAGTCCCACGTCGAAATACGACTGATATCGCTTGTCAGCGTAAAGCTCTTTAATCCTTTGTCTGCTAATCAATTCCATCTATATCCTACAGTAAAATAAACCGAGTTGGTTTTCGATTTTGTATCGGAATATCTGTAATGAACATTTTGTGTGTCGCCTTCAACCAGATAAGGCTCCTTGATTTTCAAAACATCAAGCAGACCTAAATTCAAATTCAACGAGCAGCTGAAGCAGTCAAAGAAATACCATGAAATGCCAAAAGTTCCGCAAATGTTGAACGGACTGAACTCGTCGCTGTTATAATTGAGGGTTTTGTGCAAAACTCCACGTTCAACGTCCTTTGTCATCCTGATGCAATAACTTGGCGTTAATCCGGCTTGTACAGATAAATTGTTTTCTACAACATTGAATTTCAATAAGATAGCGCTGCTAATATTGCTCATTTTCAAAGTTCCGACGTATTTTAACTCTTCATAATTGTTGTCGGAGATGTTTTTCTGGCTTACATTGCCGGAGAGTTCATAGCCATACCTATTGTAAAGGAGATTGATTTGGAAACTCACAATATCGTTGATTGGCATCTCATAAAAACCGCCGATGGTGAATGTGGGTATAGGTTTAATTGAAGCATTGCCAACCGGCAGATAACTTGTCATATAAGATGTGTCGTATCCATGGATGACGCTGCTTGTAATCACTTCACTGTCATCATAATAAATATTATTGGTTGCATTGATAGTGTTTGCTCCCAATCCAAGGTACAAACCGTATCTGTAATCGTTTTGTGCCGACAGTTTCAATGTTAAAACTGTCAAAACAGCAATTATTAATGCTACTTTTCTTCTCATATCCCAAAAAAATTTTTTACAAAAGTAAGCAAAAAAAATAAAAGTAGTATATTTGTAAGTTTTTTTAATGAAATTTTTATGGATTTGAGAGTCACATGCATTCAGAACGACGTCATCGCGAGAGACCCTGAGGCTAATCGCCGTCATCTTGATGAGATGCTGAAAAACGTTGAAAACACTGATGTTATAGTGTTTCCGGAGACGTTTACCACAGGCTTTCCTGCCGACCCGAACGAGTTTGCTGAAGAAGTTGGCGGAACTACGATGCAGTGGATGCGGAAAATAGCTGTTGAGAAGGATTGCGCGGTTTGCGGTACGATAGTTTTGCGCAATAACGGCTTCTACAACAGTTTCATCTGGATGCAACCTGACGGCCTATACCATATTTATAATAAGAGACATCTGTTCACGATGGGAGGCGAGCTTGGGCTCAATCCCGGCGAGGAACGTATCACGATAGAGTGGAAAGGCTGGCGAATCAGACCTTTCGTGTGTTATGACTTGCGTTTCCCGGTGTGGGATAGAAACAGCTTCAAAGACGGGAAATTTGAGTACGACATTGCGATTTTCACGGCAGAGTGGCCAAAGAAGAAATCGGAGGTATGGAATACTCTATTAAGAGCGAGAGCCATTGAAAATCAGGCGTTTGTAGTCGCTGTGAACAGAGTCGGCATTGACGACAGCAATATAGAATACAAAGGCGAGAGCATGGTGCTGAACATGAAAGGTCGTGTGGTGGCGCAGGCTGAAGAAGGCGAGAGCGTAGTGACGGCTGAACTGAACATGGAAGACCTACAATCGTTCCGCGATTATTTTACTGTCGCAAAAGACTGGGATTAAATTTTATACTATGGATATAATCATTGCAGGAGACGGTGAAGTTGGCATGCACTTGGCGGAGGCCTTGGAGCATAGCGATCATAACATCACAATCGTGGACCCTCACGAGGAATTGTTGAAGATGATGGAGTCGCATTCCGACCTTATGACGATTGCTGGAGATTCCACGTCTATCAAGACTTTGCAGAAAGCTAACGTGAAGAGAGCCGACATGGTCATCGCGGTGCTTCACGACGAGCATATCAACCTCCTGACAGGTATCTTGGCAAAAAAACTCGGTGCCAAACGTGTCATAGTGCGCGTCAACACCATGGAGAACCTAAGTCCTGAGTCGTGGCGAATCTATCAGGACCTCGGTATCGACGGAATCATATCGCCGGAAGACATTGCAGCTCAGGAGATTATCACCTTGCTGAAGCAGACGGCGGCGACCGAGGCATACGACTTCGCAGGCGGCAAACTCGAGATGTACATGATGAAACTCGACGAGAATGCCAAGGTTATCGACAAACGACTCGAGGAGATAGCTGAGCGTTTCAAACACCTTGATTTTAAATTGGTTGCGATACATCGTAGACAAAATACATTCATCCCGCACGACGGCGACACACTTAAAGCCGGCGACATGGTATATGTCATCACGAAACCGAGTGCCATCAGGGAATTGATGCAGCTCAGCGGCAAGCAGAAATACAACATCCATAATGTGATGATTATCGGTGGCGGCCGAGTGGGACGTATCACTGCGAAACGTCTCGAAAATGATATGGATATCAAGATTATCGAGGTGGATAAAAACCGTTGCTACGAACTTACGAATTCTTTGTCTAACACATTGGTAGTCAATGCTGATGCCCGTGACGTGGACATGCTCGAAGAGGAAGGCATCAAGAGCGTTGACGCTTTCATCGCAGTGACAGAAAACACCGAGACGAATATCTTGACATGCCTGCAGGCAAAAGCTTACGGCGTGAAGAAGACCATCGCCTTGGTTGAGAATATCGACTATATCGACATCTCGCAAAACATTGGTATTGATACGATTATCAATAAAAAACTTATTGCGGCGAGCTACATTGTGCGTTACACTTTGGGCGATAACGTCTCCACTTTGAAGTGCTTGAGCGGTATCGATGCAGACATCATGGAGTTTATGGTTCCTGATGGGTGTCTCGCCACCATGCGGCCAATCAATAAGTTACACATGCCAGAGGGCGCTATCATCGGCGGTATCATCCGCGGTGAAGTGAGCTACATCGCGAGCGGCGACTTCCAAATCGAAGCAGAAGACCGTGTTGTGGTGCTTGCATTGCCTAATGCGATAAAAGAAGTGGAGAAATTGTTTAGATGAAACGAATACCGGTTTTTGTAAAAATAACAGTTAAGCTTTATTTATTGCTGATAGCGATATATTTCGCTTTCAGGGTGGCGTTGCTTCTGCTGAATCTTGATAGGGTAGGCGAGACTACTTTCTGGGAGGTGTTTCAAGCCTTCGTGATGGGTGTGCGTTTCGATATTGTAACGATTGGTTTTATAATAGCAATCCCGACGATAATCCTAATAATATTTTCTTTTTTTGGCAAGAAAAGCAGGCTCTTCGAGCAGATATACACTTGGGTTCTAACTGTTTGTTTTACAATAACTTTCGGTATCTGTGCCGCTGATATTCCTTATTTCGACCAATTCTTCGACAGGTTCAATATCACTGCGTTTGAGTGGATGGCGACCGGCGACAGCGTCTTCGTCTTCAAGATGATTTTCGAGGAGCCGACTTATATCCTTATGATGCTTCCGGTGTTGGCTTGCGGCTTCATCTTCTGGTTCTTTGCAAATAGAATAATGAAACGCTCAACAGGCTGGGAATCAGTGAATTATGCGCGATATGGCGTTTATACGCTGCTGCTCAGCGGGTTGATTTTCATCGGTATGCGCGGTCGTTTGAACGAGAAATCGCCAATAATGGTTGGCACGGCATATTTCGGAAACAACGCCATGTTAAATCAGCTCGGTCTGAATCCGAATTTCACTTTGGCACGAAGCTGGCTCGACAGCAAAGACCCTGATAATAAGAAAGTTAGGTTTATGTCAGATGACGAGGCTATTGCGATTGTGCAGCAGAATCTTGGCATAGAAAATCCAGACTCTGATTTTCCTATTGCACGAGAAGTTGCAAGTGACAGTGTATCAAATGATTACAATGTCATCGTGGTGATTATGGAAGGCATGAGCTACAACAAAACCGCTCATGGTGGAAACACGAGAAATCTCACTCCATTTTTGGATTCATTGATGAGTAACTCATTGAGTTACAATAAGTGTTATACGACCGGAACACATACTTACTGTGGAATTTACAGCACTTCGGTGTCGTATCCTGTGGTGTTCCGTAACCATGCCTTGAAACGCATTCCTGTTTTGCAATATGACGGTTTGGCTGCCACTTTGCAAAGATATGGCTACCAGACTGCATATTTTACCACTCACGACAAGGAATTCGACAATGTGGCCGGTTTTTTGAGTCAAAATGGAGTGGAGCGAATAGTGTCGCAGGCCGATTATCCTGTCTCGGAAGTCAAGACTACACTTGGAGTCCCAGACGATTACATGTTCCGTTTCGCCATGCCGATTTTCGATGAGATGGCAAGTAATGGCAGGCCTTTCTGTGCAACCATGATGACCGCTTCAGACCATGGTCCGTTCTATATTCCTGAATATTTCACGCCTAAGAATGATGATGTTCGTTATCAGATTACGGAATATGCCGACTGGTCGTTGCGTCGTTTCATCGAGATGGCTTCGGAAAAACCTTGGTTCGACAACACTCTGTTTGTCTTCGTTGCCGACCATGGCGCTGCATTGGACACCGACTATTCCATCCCGTTGAGTTATTTCCACAGTCCGTTAGTGTTTTATATGCCAAAGCATTTGGAATCAATTGAAAATGAATGTATTGCAAGTCAGATGGATGTTTTTCCGACAGTTATGGGAATTTTAGGCAAGAGTTATGTGAATAATACTTTCGGAATTGATTTGCGAAAAGAGAATAGAAAGTATGTTTACTTCATGGGCGACGATAAATACGGTGTCCTTGACGGCGACTGGCTGCTCATCAACAAGCCATCGGAGGAACAAATAGGATTGTATAAATATGTCGAAAAAGAGAAGATAAACTATATTTCGGAGTATCCTGAGATAGCTCAAGAGATGCAAAAATATGGAGAATCGGCTTGGCAAGTCAGTGAGTATCAGCAAGATAAGAAAAAAACGAAATTTTTGTCGCACGAATAAAAATAATGTGTAATTTTGCGGTCGGAAATGCCCAATGGTGTAATTGGCAACACGACTGACTCTGGATCAGTAAAGTCTAGGTTCGAACCCTGGTTGGGCAACAAAAATTTAATGAAAATTGTAACTTTTTTGTCGAAGTTACAATTTTTTTTTATATCTTTGCGATACGATGTTTTCCTATCAAGGAAAATCCCGTAGTGTTTTTGTATATGATTGAAATCCAATAACTTAGCTGATTTCGATGTCCCCGAGGTATACTCGGTCCTAAAACTGTGTGCCTAAATATATGAACATTATAGAGAAAAATTCGGTGGCTTGGTATGTCTTACGTGTGACGTATCAGCGTGAAATTACGGCATCGAAGGCATTGGAAGAGCTGCAGATTGAGCATTATGTTCCTACAATCAGGACAAGGATTCGCAATGAGAAAGGGATTTCGATAGGATGGAAGACTGAGCCGCTGGTGCATAATTACATTTTCGTTCACGATTCTTATGAAAACATTTTGAGGTTGAAACAGGGTAAACTTGATTATCTCCGTTTTATCATGGGAAAAGGTGAGGATGGAATGATGAGCGTGCCGCAGTATGTGCCTGATAAGCAGATGGCCGACTTCATAAAGGTTGTCCACACCATGGGATTCAAGCCTGTCGACCCAGACATAGATTTGCGCAAGGGCGACCGCGTGAGAGTTTTGACCGGACCGTTTGAAGGCGTTGAAGGCGTTTATGTTAGAATGCCGAACCGTCATGAAAAACGAGTAGTTATTAAGATTGAAGGTGTCGCCGCCGTTGCAACAATGGCATTGAACGCATCGGATATTGAAAAAATATAATTCCCATTCCCGTCATTTCGACCGAAGCGTAATGAAATGAAGCGAAGTGGAGAAATCTCATAAAAAGAAATTTTCAAATTATGAATATCGCAGTAGCAGGAACAGGTTACGTGGGTTTAAGCATTGCTACGCTTTTGGCGCAGCATCATCAGGTTACTGCTGTCGATGTAATTCCTGAAAAGGTAGAGAAAATTAACAGAAAAGAATCTCCAATTCAGGATGAATATATTGAAAAGTATTTCAACGAAAAAGAATTAAACCTTACAGCTACTCTCGATGCCAAAAAGGCTTATAAGTCAGCTGATTTTATAGTGATTGCTGTTCCTACGAACTACGACCCTCACACTAACAACTTCAACACGTCTCATGTTGAAGAAGTGATTGAAGAAGTGCTTGCAGTTAAACCAGAGGCAGTGATGGTTATTAAAAGCACGGTTCCTGTTGGATACACAGACAGTCTGTATGCGAAATATAAAAATTTAAATCTACTATTTTCACCAGAGTTCCTTAGGGAAAGCAAGGCTTTGTATGATAATTTGTATCCGTCGAGAATAATCGTTGGCTACCCTAGCGAAGCAACCAACCCGTCATTTCGACCGGAGCCGAAGGCGGAGTGGAGAAATCTCCGCCAAGCAGCAGAGACCTTCGCAAACCTCCTCAAGGAGAGTGCATTAAAACCGGATGTTCCTGTCATCCTAATGGGCACAAAAGAAGCCGAAGCTGTCAAATTATTTGCTAATACATATCTGGCGCTGAGAGTTAGCTTCTTCAACGAGCTTGACACTTATGCTGAAGTAAAAGGTCTTGACACTCAAGCAATTATTGATGGAATTTGTTTAGATCCAAGAATCGGTTCTCACTACAATAACCCATCATTCGGTTACGGCGGCTATTGCTTACCGAAAGACACAAAGCAGCTTCTCGCCAACTACGCCGATGTGCCTCAAAATATGATGAGCGCCATCGTCGAAAGTAACAGAACCCGCAAAGATTTCATTGCCGACCAAGTCTTGAAGAAAGCAGGTTATTACGACTACTACGACAACGGCAGCTACAACGCCAAGGAAGAGAAGGAATGCATCATAGGAGTTTATCGTTTGACGATGAAATCGAACTCAGATAATTTCCGTCAGAGCTCGATTCAAGGTGTGATGAAGCGTGTGAAAGCCAAAGGCGCCAAAGTCATTATCTACGAGCCAACCCTCGAAGACGGCTCAACATTCTTCGGTTCATTGGTAGTCAATGATTTGAATAAGTTCAAAGCACAATCACAGGCCATCATCGCAAATCGCTACGATTCCTGCTTAGACGATGTGATTGACAAGGTTTACACAAGAGATATTTTTAAGAGAGATTAAGAATGAAAGGTATCGTTCTCGCTGGTGGTTCCGGCACTCGTTTATATCCAATAACAAAAGGTGTTAGCAAGCAGCTCTTGCCGATTTACGATAAACCGATGGTTTATTATCCCATTTCGGTTTTGATGCTTGCGGGCATTAGAGATATTTTGATTATCTCTACACCTTTTGATTTGCCAGGATTTAAGCGCCTTTTAGGTGACGGAAGCGATTACGGTGTGCATTTCGAGTATGCCGAACAGCCTTCACCAGATGGATTGGCGCAAGCTTTCATCATAGGGGAGAAGTTCATCGGAAACGACAGCGCTTGTTTGGTGTTAGGTGATAATATCTTCCATGGCAGTGGTCTCACAAAGATGCTAAAGGATGCGGTGAGAGAGGCTGAACAGAACAAGAAAGCAACCGTTTTTGGCTATTGGGTCTCCGATCCCGAGCGTTACGGTGTCGCTGAGTTCGACATCAACGGCAACTGTCTGAGTATCGAGGAAAAGCCGAAGAACCCGAAGTCTAATTATGCTGTCGTAGGATTGTATTTTTATCCGAATAAAGTTGTCGACATTGCGAAAAATATTAAGCCTTCTGCCCGTGGCGAACTTGAAATCACCACAGTGAATCAGCGTTTTCTCGACGATAGCGAATTAAAGGTGCAGGTCTTTGGTCGCGGTTTCGCTTGGCTTGACACCGGTACTCATGATTCATTGAGCGAAGCATCAACGTTTGTTGAGGTTATTGAAAAGCGCCAAGGCCTTAAGATTGCTTGTCTGGAAGGCATCGCTTACCGTAACGGCTGGATCACTGAAGAAAAGATGCGTGAATTAGCGAAACCGATGCTGAAAAATCAATATGGTCAATATCTCTTGAAAGTCATCGATGAGATGAAAAATGAAATAAATTCAGAAACATTTAAAGAATAATTAAAACAATACACTATGGAATTAAAAGGAACAAAAACAGAAAAGAATCTCATGGAAGCCTTTGCTGGCGAATCCATGGCACGCAACAAATACACATATTTTGCCTCGAAGGCCAAGAAAGACGGATATGTCCAGATTTCGAAGATATTTGAGGAGACTGCAGCCAACGAGCAGGAACATGCCAAGATTTGGTTTAAGTATCTGCACGACGGCGAGGTACCAGGCACTGAGGCTAACTTGAAAGCCGCCGCTGAAGGCGAGAACTTCGAGTGGACCGACATGTATGCCCGTATGGCTAAAGAAGCCCGCGAGGAAGGTTTCAATGAGATCGCCCGCAAGTTTGAGATGGTGGCTGCTATCGAGAAGGAACACGAGGAACGTTATCGCAAACTTTTGAATAATATCGAGGAAGGCATTGTCTTCTCTCGCGATGGCGACAGAATCTGGAAATGCTCAAATTGCGGTCATATCGTCATCGGTAAGAAAGCCCCGCAAATCTGTCCGGTTTGCAACCATCCGCAGGCGTATTTCGAGTTGAATGCGGAGAATTATTAATAAGGGGTTGTAAAGGACGAATGACAGAAAAAATCACGATAATTCAAAATAAAATATATGTCAGTATTTAAATACAAAACTCTCCTTATTACTGGAGGTACAGGCAGTTTCGGAAATGCAGTTTTGAACCGTTTCTTGAGAACAGATATCGGAGAAATCCGCATCTTCAGCCGCGATGAGAAGAAACAGGACGATATGCGTCACGATTTTCAGGCTCGCATGCCTGAAGTTGCCAACAAGATAAAGTTTTATATTGGTGACGTGCGAAACAAGAGCACACTGAAATATGCCATGAAAGGCGTTGACTATGTGTTCCATGCTGCCGCATTGAAGCAGGTTCCGAGTTGCGAGTTCTTCCCGATGGAGGCTGTGAAGACCAACGTCATCGGAACTGATAACACTCTTGACGCTGCCATTGATGCAGGCGTGAAGTGTGTTATTTGTCTAAGTACTGATAAAGCAGCATATCCAATCAATGCCATGGGTATCACCAAGGCTATCGAGGAGAAGATAGCGGTTGCAAAGTCAAGAATGAGTGGCGATACCAAGATTTGCTGCACAAGATACGGAAATGTAATGTGCTCAAGAGGTTCGGTTATTCCTCTTTGGATTGACCAGATTCGCAAGGGCAATCCGATTACACTGACAGAACCTAAGATGACACGTTTCATCATGAGTCTTGAAGAGGCCGTCGATTTGGTGCTATTTGCCTTTGAACATGGCCAGAATGGTGACATTTTGGTTCAGAAAGCTCCTGCTTGCACAATCCAGACCCAAGCTGAGGCTGTTTGTGAGTTATTTGGCGGCAAGAAAGAAGAAATCAAAGTCATCGGTATTCGTCACGGCGAGAAAATGTATGAAACATTGCTGACTAAGGAAGAATGCGCAAAAGCGGAGGATATGGGCAATTTTTATAGAGTCCCTGCCGACAACCGCGACTTGAACTACGATAAATTCTTCAAGGAAGGCGATGTGAAACAGGTTACAATCGAAGAGTTCAATAGTGACAATACCCGTAGGTTGAATCTGGAAGAGACAAAGGAAAAAATTGCCTCATTGGAATACATCCAGAATGAGTTGAACGGCATTCCAAACATTGTAAAATAATGAAGATTTTAGTTACTGGAGCTAAGGGTTTTGTAGGAAAGAACCTCTGTGCGCAGCTTAATAATATAAAGGAAGGCAAAGCACGTTGCTATGGTGATGTGACCGTAGATGCCGTCTATGAGTACGACCTCGACAGCACTCCCGAGGAGCTTGATGCCTGGTGCCGCGATTGTGACTTCGTGTTCAATCTCGCTGGCGTCAACCGTCCGCAGAACCAGGAGGAGTTTATGCAGGGCAACTTCGGGTTTGCTTCAACGCTGCTTGATACCTTGAAAAAGTATGGCAACAAGTGTCCAGTGATGCTTTCGAGCTCGCAGCAGGCTTCTTTGACGGGTCGTTTTGGTAACAGCGAATATGGCCGCAGCAAGAAAGCTGGCGAAGATTTGTTTTTGGAATACAGTAAGGAAACAGGGGCGAAAGTGTTAGTTTATCGTTTCCCGAATTTGTTTGGCAAATGGTGCAGACCTAATTATAATAGCGCTGTTGCCACATTCTGCAACGCTTTTGCCAACGATTTGCCTTATACTGTCAATGACCCATCTGTGGAGCTCGAGCTTCTCTATATTGATGACCTGGTTGATGAGATGATCGCTTGCTTGAAGGGTGAGGAACACCGCTGTGAATTCAATGGCTTGGATGTTTTGCCAAAAGCAGACGGTAAATACTGTTATGTGCCGACAACGCACAAAGCTACATTGGGTCAGATAATTGATTTGTTGAAATCATTTGCAGAGCAGCCGCAAACTCTCATGATTCCTGAGATTCCTGCCAATGGTTTTGCCAAGAAGCTCTACAGTACTTACCTTAGTTATCTTCCAAAAGAGAAAGTCGCTTTTCCGTTGAAAATGAACGTTGACGACCGTGGTAGCTTTACCGAGCTGGTTCATACATTGAATTGTGGCCAAGTAAGCATAAATATTTCAAAGCCGGGTATTACAAAAGGTCAGCACTGGCACAACACCAAATGGGAATTCTTCATCGTGGTAAGCGGTCACGGATTGATTCAGGAAAGAAAGCTTGGAACCGATGAAGTGATAGAATTTGAGGTGAGTGGCGATAACATCCAGTGCGTGTACATGCTACCTGGATATACACATAATATCATTAACCTAAGTGATACTGAAAATTTGGTTACAGTAATGTACTGCAACGAAATCTTCGACCCGAATAAACCAGATACCTATTTTGAAAAAATATAACTATGGTAAGTTTTAAAAATAACGGGAAGCTTAAGCTTCTCATCATCGTTGGCACACGCCCTGAAATCGTTCGTCTTGCGGCAGTCATCAACAAATGCCGTCAGTATTTTGACACAATATTAGCTCACACTGGCCAAAATTATGATTATAATTTGAATGGTGTCTTTTTCAAGGACTTGAAACTCAAAGATCCTGAGGTTTACATGAACGCTGTCGGCAATGACCTTGGCGAGACCATGGGCAACATCATTGCCGAAAGCTACAAGCTGATGGTTGAGATAAAACCGGATGCAGTGTTGGTTTTAGGCGATACCAACAGTTGTTTGAGTGTCATCGGTGCCAAACGTTTGCATATTCCGATTTTCCACATGGAAGCAGGCAACCGTTGCAAGGACGAATGCTTGCCGGAAGAAACCAACCGCCGTATTGTAGACATCATCTCCGACGTGAACATGGCATATAGCGAGCATGCAAGAAGATATTTGGCCGACACGGGACTTCCAAAAGAGCGCACATACGTCACAGGTAGCCCGATGGCTGAAGTTTTGCATGAGAATTTGAAGGAAATCGAAGCTTCAGATATTCATAAGAGATTAGGTCTTGAAAAAGGCAAATACATCCTGCTTTCGGCTCATCGTGAGGAGAATATCGACACCGAGAAGAACTTCATGTCGCTTTTCACTGCTATCAATCAAATGGCAGAGAAGTACGATATGCCGATTCTCTACAGCTGCCATCCGAGAAGCAAGAAACGTCTTGAGGCAAGCGGTTTCAAACTTGACAAGCGTGTCATCCAGCACGAACCCCTTGGCTTCCATGACTACAACTGCTTGCAGATGAATGCATTTGCAGTGGTTTCCGATTCAGGGACATTGCCAGAAGAAAGCAGTTTCTTCACAAGCGTCGGACATCCGTTCCCTGCAGTCTGCATCCGCACTTCCACCGAGCGTCCCGAGGCCTTGGACAAAGGTTGTTTCGTGTTGAGCGGCATCGACACTGTAGGACTTTTACAGAGCGTTGATGTGGCAGTGGAACTCATTAAAGACGGTAATCATGGAATTCCGGTGCCGGACTATGTGGATGAGAATGTGAGTACCAAGGTGGTAAGGATTATCCAGAGCTATGTTGGAGTGGTGAATAAGATGGTGTGGAGGAAATATTAGGGATGCGGCATGTGTGTTGTTAGGCTGGCAGGGAGAGTATTGTCAAGGTTATAAGAATTAGGAGTGGCGTGAAGATGTACAAGACACTGTTGATGAAATATAAGTGCAATAGCAATAACACGATGAGAACGGATTTGAGAATGACAATGGATAAGATAGCGAAACTTGATTATACAAAAGGGGGATAAAATAATTAGTAATTTATAAAAATAGTAATTGTTATGGCAGAATTAAAAACCAATGCTGAAAAATTAGCTCAAGAAGCAACTTCTTTGACATCTTTTAACAGTATAAACATTAATGGTATAAAGAACTCATTAGAGACAATGTTGGCCCAAATTGGCAAAAATGGCATTTTTGATGAGTATACAAAACATGATATTAGTCATGTTGATACAATGCTGAATATTGCGGAAATGCTAATACCCAAAGATACAAAAAACAAAATGACTTCTGCGGATTGGCTGTTGTTGGTTCTTTCAATATATTTTCATGATCTTGGCATGCTTGTTACCAAATCTGAATATCAAAAGAAAAATAATAATACTGATTATAAAAAATTTGAAAATGATTATCTAAACAAAACAGCGAATGAAGAATCATTAAAACAATTAAAATCGGAGAATAAAGAAAGGTTTATTTATCAAGAATATGTAAGAAAAAATCATGGAAAACGTATTGCTGATTGGTTAAAAAACGAAAATGTTGAATTGTATGATGAACAAGTGATTTCATTAGTTCAGAATATGATCAAGGGATTAAAGCCTATTTTTATTAAAGACATATCAATTATATGTGAAAGTCATAATGAAGATGATCTTGATAACAATGATAAGTATCCTATTAGACAAGATTATGGAATGAGTCCTCAAGAAAAAGGCAATGTTTTTTATGTGGCTTTAATTCTTAGAACTGCTGATCTTTTGCATATGACAGATAATAGAACTCCCTCCGAAGAGTTCCAAATAATTTCTCCAAGCAATCCGATTAGTCAAATTGAATGGGCAAAACAGTCTTCAGTAACTAGTGTTTCTCCTAAAGACCAAATTGACGAAGAAGGAAATGTTGATAAAACTAAACAAAGTGACACACTATCAATCACAGGTTATTTTGAAGATCCTAAAGGATTTTTCCCTTTAATGGATTATATTGGTTATGTTAAAGCACAATTACAGACTTCATATAAACTTAATGAGGAAAAAAAGAAAAGGTTTTCTATGGAATATGATTTTCCATGGAAAGATATAGA
>Ga0265299_10003268_pt1 | contig 15943 bp, 14 predicted proteins | sample AusTroGonzalo_MG_4_FD_193485 | JGI IMG/M metagenome (GOLD analysis project Ga0265299, IMG submission 193485) | Bovine rumen microbial communities from tropical cattle in Woodstock, Queensland, Australia - Gonzalo_02 | ecosystem: Host-associated > Mammals > Digestive system > Stomach > Rumen ... | reverse complement strand
ATACCCGAAGCCTCGAAAAAAAGCGTATGATTCGTTATCCATGAACAGCGACGAGACGGGAAGGGCAATAGCCGAGAGACATGCTGCACTGGAGATAACGCACGACGAGGCCGTCGTCGAGGGTCTTCAGAAGCGGCTCGCGGAACGTATCGCGAGGGGCGACACCTGCGGGCCTTTCATCGCGGCAATCGCAGACCGCGACGGCAACATCCTGTCCGAAGCCGCCAACAGCGTGGTGGATTCCGGGCAGAGCCACTGCCACGCGGAAATGAACGCGATCTCGCTTGCCGAGCAAAAGCTGGGCACGTGGAATCTGTCGGGACGCGGACTCACCCTCTACACGACCGCAGAGCCATGCATGATGTGCCTTGGCGGAATACTGTGGTGCGGAATCGAGCGCGTCGTGTATGGCGTATCCACGGCGGACGTGGAAAGAATCACGGGTTTTGACGAAGGCTTCAAGCCGAAGTGGCGCGAAGAGTTCGCGAGGCGCGGGATCAAGGTCGCGGGGCCGCTCCTCGAAGACCTTGGCAGAAGCGTCCTTGCAGACTACGTCCGCCGAGCAGGAGTCGTCTACCAGTGCAAACGCGCCGGCACGCCGCAATCCTAGCCGCATCGGGGAGTGCCGCGGCTGCAGGCGGAGGCCGGGCGAATCTATGCCATCCGGGGCGATGGCGCATGCCCATTGACTGCAACCATGGGATTTGATAGCATTTCCACGATGACAGGAACTTGGATGCCCAAGGGCGCAACCAAAAGGAGCAACGAATGTGTCTCTCTCTGATAATCGCCGCTACGACGTTCTGCAACCCGATGTCGATCCCGGACACCCCCGTCGGCATCCTGTGCCGCGACTTCCGCAACGGCGACGCGATTCCCGAAAGCGGATGGATGCACAGCTGCTGGGCGAACGCCGTAAGCCACTTCTCCGAGGTGCGCCAGTTCCGGGAGCTCGCCGACCCCGTCGTGCTCGCCGAGGGCGACACGTGGCATCTCTATTCGAGCGCAGGGCTCATGTGGACGAGCGAGGACTTCGGCGGGACGTGGCGGCACGTTCCCGTGCAGTCCGAGGCCGCGTACGCGCCCGGACCGTATCGCTACCGGGTGGACTACCGCTCGAACGGCGAATGGTGGACGTGGCTCGACGCGTCGAAGAACGACGTCGACCTGCTCGTGGACTACCGAGAGGCGCCTGAGGCTGTCGCAGACGCGGTTCGCCTTGTCGTCCTCTCCGCTCCGCCCGGCATCACGCCCGGACTCGTGGAGTTCACGGTCTTCGGCACCCCCTTGCAGCCCGCCGGGCGTCCCGCAGACCAAGGCATTGGACGGCCGTGAAGGGGGAGGTCTGCGACAGCGGCCATGCGGCGGCGGACGAGTCGACGTCCGTCCGCCGCGTTACGCTCTGCGGCATGGCGGTCAACGTGGCGCTGTCGGTCCTCAAGGCCGCCGTCGGCTGGCTGGCCGGGTCGCAGGCGCTTCTGGCGGACGCGGTGCATTCCGTCTCCGACCTCGTAACCGACTTCGCCGTCCTGCTTGGCGTCAGGTACTGGACCGCTCCGGCCGACGAGGAGCATCCGTACGGACACGGAAAGATACAGGCGGTCGTCTCCGTGGCGATAGGGCTTGCGCTCGCCGCGGTCGCGTTCGGGATCGGGAGGGACGCGTCGCTGCGCCTGTTCTCCTATGCGGGCGGCGGCGAGCCGTCCGTCCCCGGCGCGTTTGCGTTCTGGGTCGCCCTGGCCTCGATCGGCGCCAAGGAGTTCGTCTACCGCCGCACCCTCGCGGTGGCCGGGCGCTTCCGCTCGTCCGCCCTCGAGGCGAACGCCTGGCACCACCGCAGCGACGCAATCAGCTCGGTGCCTGTCGCGCTGGCGTTGGCCGTCTCGTACTTCGCGCCGTCGCTTGCGTGGATGGACGCCGCGGGCGCGCTCGTAGTGGCCGTTTTCATCCTGAACGCCGCCTGGGGGATCGCGAAGCGGTCCGTCGAGGAGCTGACGGACGCCGAGATGCCCGGCAAGTCGGCGGAGGTCGCCAGGATTGCGCTTGGCGTGAAGGGCGTGAAGGGCTGCCACCACGTCCGCACCCGCCGCTACGGCGGCGTCTTCAACGCCGACCTGCACGTGCAGGTCGCGCGCTCGCTCACCGTTGGCCAGGGGCACGCGATCGGACACGAGGTGCGCGACGCGATCCGCCTGTCCGGCATAGGCGTCGCGGACGCGGTGGTGCACGTCGAGCCGGAGGACGTCCGGGTCGTCCTCTCCTTCGGGTCCAACATCGAGCCGCGGCGAGAGCGCCTCGCGAGGGCGCTGGCGGCGGTCTGCCGGTTCCCGTCCACCCATTTCGTCGCGGCGAGTCCGGTGGAGGAGACCGAGCCCGTCGGCGTGCCGAAGGAGTTCAAGGGCCTCAAGTTCCTCAACCAGGTCGCGATCTTCGACACGGCTTTGGACGCGCGCGACTTCTCGGACAGGATGCACCGGGTCGAGGACGCGCAGGGGCGGGTGCGGAGCGTGAGGAACGGTCCGCGCACCATAGACATAGACATGGTGGACTACGGCGGGATGGAGTCGGACGACCCCGGGCTGACGCTGCCGCACCCTCGCGCGAAGGAGCGCGACTTCGTGATGCGTCCGTGGCGCGAGCTCGAGCGTCGGCTGGCTGGCGGCCGGGACGCCCCCGGGGAGGGCGGCGCCGCGGCGGGGGGCGGGGCGGCGTCATGACGAAGGACGAGGCTAGGCGCGTGATGCGCGCGAGGCGCAGGGCCGTTCCGGAGGCGGAAAGGGCCTGCGCGGCCGCGTCGCTGTGCGCGAAGCTCGCCGCGTACGCGGCGTCCGGCGAGTCCGGAGGCCGTTTTTCGGGGAAAGGGGCCGCTGTGGCGGTCTACCTGGCGTCTCCGGACGAGATAGACCTCGGCGAGTACATAGTCCGGATGCTCCGGCGGGGCGTCCGCCTCGTCGCCCCCCGGTGGAACGGCGGGACATACGAGCTCGCGGTCCTGAAGGGGCTCGGTCCGCGGCACTTGCGCCGCGGACCCATGGGGATAATGGAGCCTGCCGACGCCGAGGTGGTCCATCCCGGGGACGTGACGGCATGGATCGTCCCCGGGCTCGCCTTCACCCGCGACGGGCGCCGGCTCGGCTATGGCGGGGGGTGGTACGACCGGCTGCTGTCCGCCGCGTCGCCGGACTCGGTCAAGCTTGGCGTCGCCTATCCCTTCCAGGTCGTGGAGGACCTCCCCGCCGAACCGCACGACGTCCCCCTGACCGCCGTGGTCGACGCGGGATGACGCCGGGGCGGCGAGCCTGGCCCTGCAGTATTGACTGAACGCGAGTTTTTCGGTAGAATATTGCGTAATAATTACCCACAATAGGAGTAAACAATGAGCGAGCAGCAGCAAAAGGGCACCAACTGGGTTGCCGTAATCACCATGATGTTCATCTACGGCATGATTTCGTTCGTGACGAACCTTGCCGCGCCAATGGGCAACGTCTGGAAGTACCAGCCGGGCATCGAAGGCTCCAACATGCTGGGCATGATGGGTAACATGATGAACTTCGCAGCCTATCTCTTCATGGGGATTCCCGCCGGCAAGATGCTCGCCAAGAAGGGCTACAAGTTCACGGCTATGGCCGGTATCGCGACTGGCTTCATCGGCGTCCTCGTCCAGTTCCTCTCCGGCAAGGTTCCGTTTACGGACAGCGCGGTCGTTCCGTTCTGCGTCTACCTTTTCGGCGCGTTCGTGTGCGGCTTCTCGGTCTGCATGCTCAACATGGTCGTCAACCCGATGCTCAACCTCCTTGGCGGCGGCGGCAACCGCGGCAACCAGCTGAACATGATCGGCACGACCTTCAACTCGCTCGCCGGCACCGCGACGCCGATGCTCGTCGGCGCGCTCATCGGCCAGATCACGAACGACACGAAGGTCGCCGACGTCAACCTCGTGATGTACATCGCGATGGCCGTCTTCGCCGCGGCGTTCGTCGTCCTCTCCTTCATCCCGATCGCCAATCCCGACCAGGGCAGCACGTCCGAGGACGTTCCCGTCCTCGCGCCTCTCAAGTTCCGCCACTGCCTCCTGGGCGTCATCGCGATCTTCATGTACGTCGGCATCGAGATCGGCATCCCCGCCACGATGAACCTCTGGCTCGCCGACAAGTCGGGTCCGCTCATGACCTCCGGCATTGACGACGTCGTCAAGAACGCCGCGGGCATCGCAGGCATGGTAACTGCGACGTACTGGTTCCTTATGCTCATCGGCCGCACGGTCGGCGCGTTCATCGGCGGCAAGATCTCCTCGCGCATCCTCATGACCTTCACGACCGCGACGGCGATCCTGCTCATTCTCGTCGGCACCCAGACGACTGGCGTCGCCGCCAAGATGCCTGTCATTTCCGTCGGCGCCGAGGGCGTCAAGCTCGCAATGGTCCAGGTTCCGCTCACCGCTCTTCTCTTCGCGCTCTGCGGCCTTATGACCTCGATCATGTGGCCCTCCACCTTCAACCTCGCGACCGAGAAGCTCGGCAAGTACACGGCCGCTGCCTCGGGCCTCTTCATGGTGATGGTCGTCGGCGGCGGCGTGCTTCCGCTCGTCCAGAACCTAATCGCCGACAAGGCGGGCTACATGATCTCCTACGCGGTGCCCGTCCTCGCGCTTGCCTACATGTTCGTCTACTCGGCGTTCCTCTCGAAGCCGCCGAAGAACATCGAAGAGCTTGTCAAGTAAAGCAGTCTGGGGCCAGTAGCCAGGGGTTAGTAACAAGGAGAAACAAAAATGCAGAACAAGGAAGTCTACGACGAGCTGGTTGCCAAGTTCGAGAAGATGTACGGCGAGAAGCCGCAGGTCGTGGCGTACGCGCCGGGCCGCATCGAGGTTCTTGGCAACCACACCGACTACAACGAGGGCTACGTCTTTTCCGCGGCCATCGACAAGGGCACGTTCTTCGCGGTCTCCCCGACTGCGGACGCGACCTGCGAGCTTACGGCCGGCGACTTCATGGAGACGGCGAAGTTCTCCATCGACGCCGTCGCCCCTGCTAAGGAGATGACCTGGCAGAACTACGTCACGGGGACCTTCAACTGGCTCTTTGACGGCAATCCCGCCGCCGCCAAGCACGGCTGGAAGGCGATGTTCCTCGGCAACATCCCGCTCGGCGCGGGCCTCAGCTCGTCCGCCGCGCTCGAGATGTGCACGGCGCTCGCGCTTTCGAAGATCTACGGCGTGGAGAAGGACAAGACGGCCCTCGCGAAGATCGGCCAGAAGGCTGAGCACACCTTCGCCGGCTGTCCCTGCGGGCTCCTCGACCAGGCCTCCTCGCTCTACGGCAAGGAGGGCGCGCTCGTCAAGAGCGACTTCCGCTTCAACACGTTCGAGAACGTCTCGCTCGGGCCGACGGTCGCGTTCATGATGGTCAAGTCCAACGCCAAGCACGCGCTTGTCGACGGCGCGTACGCGTCGCGCCGCCAGGCGTGCGAGGACGCGGCCAAGTACTTTGCCGGCGTCCTCAGGAAGCCCGTCACGCACCTCCGCGACGTCACGATGGCCGAGTGGGTCCTCTACCGCGGCGGCCTCGCCGAGACGACGGCGAAGAGGGCGGTCCACCCGATCGGCGAGGACGAGCGCGTCATCCAGGGCGCGGAGCTTCTCGCGAAGGGCGACCTCAAGGGCTTTGGCGCTCTCATGTACGATTCGCACGAGTCGAGCCGCAACTGGTTCGAGAACTCCTGCGAGGAGCTTGACGCCATTGTCGACGCGGCGAAGGCGATTCCCGAGGTCTACGGCGCGCGCCTCTCGGGCGGCGGGTTCGGCGGCAGCTGCTGCCTGCTCGTCGATCCTTCCGCGGCGGACAAGATCGCGGCGCAGATTTCGAAGGAATACAAGGCGAAGTTCGGCGACGAGCCGGCCTGCAGCGTGATCAAGCCCTCCGAGGGCGCGCATCTGGTCTAATCATCCAGAGGGGGAAGCCATGAAGACACTAGCTCGAATCTGCGCCGTTTCCTCGGTGGTAGCCTTCCTGGGCGCGGCAGCCTGGGCCGACGACGAACTTGACGGCGACGCCGAGGACGCCGAGACAACGGAGGAGAAGTCCGACGAGCCCGGAGAAGGCGTCGAAGGCCTTCCCAAGCGCGAGGCGGAAAAGGAGAAGACATACCACATCATCCCGTACTGCCGCACGCTTGACGGCAGGGCGGAGGTCCTCCGCCCGACGGCGACCGAGTGGGAGCCCATCCAGGAGGGCAAGTTCTACGCCCTTGGCACGCAGTACCGCACTGTCGGCGCGAGCACGCACCTGGTCATCATGTTCGGCAAGGAGATCAACGTGGAGATCAAGGGAGAGGCGGCCTTCGGGACCTGCGCGCAGGCCCTTGGCGACCCCTCGCGGACGATCTACCTCGTCTCCGGCAAGATCAAGGCGAACCTTCCGCGCAACCTGCCCGACGGGCTCTTCGTGGTCACCGCGCCCGGTTTCAAGGTCGTAAACCCGAAGGGCGAGTCGACGTACACGTACGCCAAGTCGCCCGACGGCGACGGCGACACCGTGATGGTCCGCTGCGTGACGGGTGACCTCTCGGTCGAGGGCCGCCACTTCAAGATCCTCTCGATGAAGCCGGCCAACGAGGTCAAGATACGCACGACGCAGGACTGCCTCTTCACGGGCCTCTACGGCTCGCGCGGCGACTATATCGTGCGGCTCGACCAGGGACGTCGCTTCGTCAAGGACTACGCGACCGGCGAAAGCCGCCAGGAGGAGAAGACCCTCGACTGGAAGCTTTCGCCGAAGACCGCGGTGCGCATCCACCGCGCAATGCCGTCCATCGGCGAGAAGATGGCCGTCACGATCATGACCTTCGACGCCGCCGGCGAGCTCAAGAACCGCTGCGCCTTTACGGAGCACACCGTCGAGGTCAACTCCGGCGAGCTTGGGCCCACGTCCAAGAAGGACCGCGAGGAGATCGCAAAGAAGGCCGCCGAGGCCACCGATACGGTCGATACCGAGCCTCAGGAGAAGGAGCCCGACTCCAAGGACGAGTCCGAATCGAACGCCTCCGCCGGAGCCGATGACCTGGATTTCGACAGCTGACGCCGCGCCGTGCGGAGCCGGTCTGTGAAAATGACGAGAAAAGAAAGCAAAAAGTGAAAAAATGGTAATTCTGCAGTTCAATAAGTTCATTCGCAACAAGTGGGCGTGGGGCGCGGTAGCCGTCCTGTTCTGCCTTATGTTCGTTGGAGCCGACGTCGTCTCGACTCTCACGCGGGAGAAGACGGCGAAGTCCGACGAGGCCGGAACGCTCGCCGGGGAGGCGGTAGATCCGCAGGAGTTCGAATCCTTCGTCTCCGACGTGCGCGGCTATGGACGCGGGCGCGACGAGACGTCGACGCGCGCCGTCCTCAACAAGAAGGCATGGGAGGCCTACGCCGCCTTCAAGACTGCGGAGAAGGACGGCGTGTTCGTGTCGGACGGGCAGCTTGCGCAGATGCTCGAGGGGATGTTCGCCTCGCAGGGCGGATTCGACTTCAACCGCTACAGCGAACTGGTCCGTTCCGAGCTCGGCCTCACGCCTGAGCGCTTCGAGGCCTACCTCCGCCGCCAGATGACGGTCAGGGACGGCGTGGAGCGCACGCTGCTCGGATCCGCGGCCTGGGCGTCGCCCATGGAAGTCGACCAGCTCGTCGCAGACCTTACCGACACCTTCACGGTGCGCGTGGCCAACTTCAAGCAGGACAAGGCCGCGGCCGACGCCGTCAAGCTCGACGACGCGGGCCTCAAGAAGTGGTACGACGCCAACACGAAGAAGATCGCCCTTCCCGAGCGCGTGAAGATCCGCTACGTCAAGTACGACGCGACCGACCCCAAGGTCCTTGAGAAGATGACGGTCTCCGACAACGACCTCCACGACCAGTACGACGCGAACGTCGACAAGTACACGTCGACCGACACGAACGGCGTCGAGGTCGTCAAGAAGTTCGAGGAGGTCAAGGACGAGCTCGACAAGGAGCTCCGCCAGATCGCCGCCGTCAACTTCTTCGAGACCAACCTGACGCGCCGCGCCTACGCGAACCTCACCGAGGCGGACAAGGGCAAGTCCAGGCTCGACACCATCGCGGCCGAGGACGGCGCCAAGGTCGAGACCAGCGGCTGGTTCTCCGTGGAGGGCGGCTATGTCGAGGGCTTCATGGTCTACGCCTCCGGCGTCCTCCCCGGCGCGCAGGGCTTCCTTGACGCCGTCGCCGAGCTCGATCCCGACGTCGAGGACCTCCGCTATGCGGTCGTGAGCTCCGACAAGGCCGTCTGGCTCGTCGAGAAGTCCGAGATCAGCGAGGCCCACACGCCGACGTTCGAGGAGGCCAAGGACAAGATCGGCGGCATGGCGCTCAGGGACGCCAAGGCCGACGCGTTCAAGGCCGAGGTCGAGGCGGTCGCCGCCAAGGGCGCGGACGCGGTCCTCGCCCGCGACGGCGTCACGACCAACATCACGTTCGTTGCCTCCGACCTGCAGCGCGGACAGATCGTCGACCAGGCGTCCGTCGTGCGCGCCGCATCCAAGCTCAAGAAGGGCGAGCTTTCCGAGTTCACGCTCGTCGGAACCGGCAGGGCGATACTCGTCTACTGCGTCGACCGCGTTCCGGGCGACGCCACGAAGATCGTCATGATGCGCGCCCAGATGCGCGACCAGGCCTCCAGCGTCCACTACGGCGACATCGTCGGCAAGTGGAAGGATTGGAACCTCTCCCGCCTCGGATACACGACGACGGACGCCACGTCGGTCGTCGAGGAGGCCGCCGAGGAATGACGGTCGGCTTCAAGCGCATCCATCCGGACGCGGTTCTCCCGGCGTACGCGCATGCCAGCGACGCCGGGATGGACCTCAGGAGCGTCGACGACGTCGTCGTTCCGCCCGGGGGCCGTGCGCTTGTGCATACCGGGCTGGTCATGGCGCTTCCCCCCATGCACGAGGGGCAGGTGCGCCCGAGGTCGGGTCTCGCCCTCAAGCACGGCGTGACCGTCCTCAACACCCCTGGCACGATCGACGCCGGGTACCGGGGGGAGGTCGGCGTGATCCTCGCCAATTTCGGCGACGCCGCTTTCCCGGTAAAGAAGGGCGACAAGATCGCCCAGCTTGTCGTCGCGCCCGTCCTCCAGCCGTCTGTCGAGGAGATCGACGTCGTGGACGAGACGGACCGGGGGGCTGGCGGTTTCGGAAGCACCGGGGTCTGACGCCATGGTCCTGAAGGTCCTCAAGTACGGCGAAAAGATCCTTCGCGAGAAGGCCGAACCCGTTCCCGTCGTGACGGACGCGCTCCGCGCGCTCGCGGACGACATGATCGCGACGATGCACGCCGCAAAGGGCGTCGGGCTCGCGGCGGAGCAGGTGGGCCGGACTGAGCGCCTCTGCGTCATCGACATCCCCGACGGCTGCGAGGACGAGGAGGACGCGCTCTTCAACGCGCCGATTTCCATGCCGCTCAGGCTCTTCAACCCCGAGATAATCGCCCAGGAGGGCTCGCAGCACGACAAGGAGGGATGCCTGAGCTTCCCGTCCGTCGGCGGCTCCATCACCAGGGCGGCGCAGGTGACGTGCCAGTACGTGGACGCAGACAACCGTCCGCAGATCATCACGGCCCGCGGATTCCTCGCAAGAGCCATACAGCACGAACTCGACCACCTCGACGGCATCCTTTACATCGACCACATGTCCGCCGTCGAGCGACTTTCCTTCGCGCCCAAGCTCAAGAAGCTCGCCAAGGCGAACGGCGGGGTCAGGTGACGCCTTGCTTTCCGGGGTCCGCATGATCCGCAGTACGGGAGTCCCGACTTTCCTCTCCTCGCTGGCGCTCTCGGCGCTGTGCCTCGCCGGATGCGGCAAGTCCGAGATCGGCCGCGTCGAGTGGCCCGTCATGGGGACGATTGCCGCGATGCAGACAAGGGCGCATGGCGCGCCTTGCCGCACTTCGGTTTCGACAAATGTGGCAATGGCGGTCTTCAAAGAACTCGAGGCTCTGCTCAACGCGCATAGCGAAGGCTCCGAGATCAGCAAGCTGGCCCGATTGACTGAAGACGAAATCCTCTCCGGCTGCGACAGTAAACCGGTTGCTCGATTCCCCTGGCTGTCGACCCGGCCGTGCTACGAGGCGGCCTTCAGGTTGGCCAAGGCGTCCGGAGGCGCTTTCAACCCGCGGTGGAAGGGCCCGAACACGCTGGACCTTGGCGCGATCGCAAAGGGTTTCGCCGTGGATGCCGCGGCGTCCGCCTGCCATGTGGAGCATGCGGACGCGCTTATCGACCTCGGCGGCAACCTCAAGGTGCCGCGAAGCGAGGGCGGCTCGCACAAGCCGTGGCGCACCGGAGTTCGCGATCCACTTGGCGACGGATTTGCCGCGCTCGTGGACCTGCACGAGGGAGAGGCGCTTGCGACGAGCGCGACGTACTACCGCGGCAGCCACATCTACGACGGACGGACCGGGCTCGCCGTCTCCAACGGCGTCGCGTCCGTGACGGTGCTCTGCAAGTCCGCGATGTGGGCGGACGGACTTTCCACGACGCTGTTCGTGCTTGGTCCGGATGACGGCAGGAAGTTTCTCGACGACAGGCTCAAGTCCCTTGTCGGCGACATGGAGGTCTCGGCGCTGTGGATAATGGACGGCGGCAGGAAGGTTGCGTACGGCAATGCTAGATTTCAAGGGAATTAGCGTCCACTACGGACATCAGGACGTGCTGACGGACGTCACGTTCCGCGTCAACAAGGGCGACCGCGTCGGCGTGGTCGGCCCGAACGGCTCGGGGAAGTCGACGCTCTTCAAGATCGTCCTCGGCGAGCTTGGCACTGACTCCGGAGAGCTCGTGATAGAGGGGAGCCCGCGCATCGGCTTCACTCGGCAGAACCCGGAGCCGGACACTCCGGAGGAGACGCTTCTCGAGTATTCGCTCAGGGGGATACCGGGCCTTTCCGAGATGGAGGCCGAGATGGCGGAGCTGGAGGCGGACCTCGCGGACCCCGCGAAGATGAAGCGCTACGGCGAGCTCCAGTCGAAGTTCGAGCACCTCGGCGGCTACGACATCGAGACGCGCGTCAAGGTCGCGCTAGGGGGGCTCGGCTTCGCCACGGACGAGTTCGCGAAGCCGTTCAGGTCCTTCTCCGGCGGCTGGCGCATGCGCGCGGAGCTCTCTCGCGTCCTTGCCTCGAAGCCGGACCTCCTCCTCCTCGACGAGCCGTCCAACTACCTCGACCTTCCCGCGGTCGACTGGCTGCAGAAGTTCCTCAAGGCGTACGACGGCACGCTGATGCTCATATCCCACGACCGCTACCTCCTCCGCACGCTGACGAACATCACAGTCGAAGTCGACGCCGGCACGGCGACTCGCTACGAGGGAGATCTCGACTACTACATGACCGAGCGCGAGGTCCGCTACCAGCACCTGAAGGCCGCGAAGGAGAACCAGGACCACCACCGCGAGCAGCTCCAGAGGTTCGTCGACAGGTTCCGCGCGCAGGCGACGAAGGCCGCGCAGGCGCAGAGCCGCCAGAAGCTCATCGACAAGATCGACGAGGAGAGGATCGTCCTGCCGAAGCGCTACACGCAGTCCGGCAGGCTCCGCCTCGCGGAGCCGCCGCCGAGCGGAATCGAGATGTTCCGCTGCGAGAACCTCGGCTTCAGCTACGACGGCGTCAAGAAGGTCTTCCACGGGCTCGAGTTCGGCGTGACGCGCGGCGACAAGGTTGCGCTGATCGGCTACAACGGACTCGGCAAGACGACGTTGATGCGCATAATGGCGGGGACGCGCGAGCCCACCGAGGGCAAGGCCGTCATCGGGCACAACGTCGTCCCCGGCTACCTAAGCCAGGAGTTCGCGGAGACGATTCCGCCGGACCTGTCCGTCTACCGCAACGCGAAGAACGCGTGGGACGCGCGCGGGGGAGGTCCGGAAAAGGTCTTCCGCAACCAGCTCGGCGCGTTCGGCTTCGACGAGAACGACGTGGAGAAGCCGGCCGGCGTCCTCTCCGGCGGCGAGAAGATACGCCTTGCGTTCCTGCGGCTCTTCTTCACCGCGCCGAACTTCCTTCTCCTCGACGAGCCCACGACCCACCTGGACCTCGACGGACGCAGGCTTCTCGAGGACGCGCTCAAGAAGTACAAGGGAACCATCTTCCTCGTCTCGCACGACATCGACTTCGTCCGCGCCGTCGCGACCTCCGTCCTCGAGATCACCCGCGAGGGCATCCGCCAGTTCCCGGGCGGATACGACTACTACTGCGAAAAGAGGGGGACGGGGGACGGAGAACGGGGAACGGGGAACGGAGAACGGGAAATGGGGAACGGGGAACGGGAAATGGGAAACGGTGATGATTCCAGCTCCCAGCTCCCAACCCCAAGCTCCCAGCTCTCAAAAAAGGAGCTGCGGCAGCAGCGCGCGGCGGAGCGCGCGAAGCTTGCGCCGAGGGTGAAGGAGCTCAAGAGGCGCGTCGAGACGGCGGAGAAGAAGATCGACGAGCTCCAGAAGGCCCTGGACGAGGCGAGCGCCGAGCTCTTCAACCCGAAGCCAGACACGGATTTCGCGGAGGCAAACAGAAAGGTCCGCACGCTTCAGTTCGAGATCGACCGCTACACGGCCGACTGGGAGGAGGCTGCGACAGAGCTGGAGGAGATGAAGAATGAAAGCTGAGCTGAAGAGATACCTGAAGGAGGGCGGGAGCCTTGGGAGCCTTGCCAGGCGCCCCAGGAAGCGCGCCGCGACCGCGGCGTTCCCGTGCGACCCCGCCGAGGTGTTCGAGACGCAGGTCTCGGCGCTCGCGACGAGGCTGAGGAGGATCGGCGTCAAGGACGTCGTGATAGGGATTTCCGGCGGACTCGACTCGGCGCTCTGCCTTCTCGTGACGGTCGCCGCGTTCGCGGAGCTTGGGCTGGACCGGAAGGGCGTCCACGTCTACACGATGCCCGGCTTCGGCACGTCGAAGCGGACGAAGGGCAACGCCGGGCTCCTCTGCAGGGGGCTCGGGCTCGACCTCGAGACGATCGACATCACCAAGACGTGCAGGATGCACCTGAAGGACATCGGCCACGACGGGAAGACGCCCGACGTGACGTTCGAGAACGCGCAGGCGCGCATGCGCACGCTTATCCTCATGGACAAGGCCAACATGCTCGGCGGCATCGTCCTCGGGACGGGCGACCTCAGCGAGATCGCGCTCGGCTGGTGCACGTACAACGGCGACCACATGTCCATGTTCGGCGTCAATTCCGGCGTCCCGAAGACCGTCGTCCGCAAGGTCTGCGACCTCTGGGCCGACGCGGTCCTGGAAGGCTCCTCCGAGGGAAGCCCGCTCAGGGTCTCCGCGAAGGCCATAAAGGACATCATAGCGACGCCCGTGAGCCCCGAGCTGGTGAAGGGGCAGGTCACGGAGGACAAGCTGGGCCCCTACGAGCTCCACGACTTCTTCATCTGGAACTTCGTCGTCAACGGACTCGACAGGCGCGACCTGCTTGCCGCGGCGAAGAGGTTCTTCAAGGGCGTCTATCCCGACGCGCTCGTGCGCAAGACCCTCGAGACTTTCCTCTCCAGGCTCGTCTCTCAGGCGTTCAAGCGCAACTGCGCGCCGGACGGCATAAGGGTCTTCCCGTTCGACTTCTCCCCGTCCGGCTGGTGGATTCCGTCGGACATGCCCCGCGGCATCTTGCTGTAGCGGACGCACTTATGGTATAATATTCTTCAATACAAGTTACGAAAGGTAGAAGAAAGAGATGAACATCCTCATTGGATTCCTGTACGTCGTGGAAGTGCTCGTGTGCCTCATGCTTGCGCTCGTGGTCATGCTCCAGAAGCCGAAAGAGGGCGGTCTGGGCGGCGCGTTCGGCGGAGGCGCCCTCGAGGCGTCGCTCGGCGCCGACGCCGGCAACGTGCTCATCAAGGCGACGGCCACCCTTGGCGCGATCTTCCTCCTGAACACGCTTGTCCTCGCGAAGCTCACTTCCACCAAGAAGTCCGGCTCCGTTCTCGCGGGCGTCAACGCGGCCCCCGTGGAGCAGGCCCCCGTCGACATCCCGGCCGTCGCGCCCGAAGCCCCTGAGGCTCCCGCCCCCGCAGCTCCAGCGCCCGCGGCCCCCGCCCCCGCGGCGGCTCCCGAGGCCCCGGCGGCACCTGCCGCGCAGCCCGAGGCCAAGTGATGAAGGTCCTCGTCACAGGCGGTTCCGGCTTCCTGGGCATCAATCTCATCCGTTTCCTTCGCGAGAGGGGAGTGGATGAGATTCGCGTTTTGGACATTGCCGACTTCGACTATCCCGAGAAGTCCGAGCCCTGGCTGAAGTTCACGAAGGGCGACGTCCGCGACGTGGCGGCGGTAGACAAGTGCGTCGAGGGCTGCGATGTCGTCGTGCACTGCGCGGCCGCGCTGCCGCTCTACAGCGAGCACGACATCTACACGACGGAAGTGGACGGATGCCGCAACGTGCTCGCGGCGTGCCGCAGGTTCGGCTGCGACAGGATGGTGCAGATTTCCTCGACGGCCGTCTACGGCGTCCCGAAGAAGCACCCGATATACGAGACCGACCCGCTTGTCGGCGTCGGCCCGTACGGCCAGGCCAAGATCGACGCGGAGGAGATATGCCGCGCTGCGATCAAGGAAGGGTACTGCGTCTCCATCATCCGCCCGAAGAGCTTCATCGGCCCGGAGCGCCTCGGAGTCTTCGCGCTTTTCTACGACTGGGCCTACACCGGCCACGGCTTCCCGATGATCGGCAGCGGCGACAACCGCTACCAGCTGATGGACGTCGACGACCTGGACCACGCGATCTGGAACGCCATGACGTATCCGAAGGACGTCGTCGCGACCGAGTTCAACATCGGCGCGAAGGACTTCACGACGATGCGCGAGGACTACCAGGCGGTGCTGGACAGGGCCGGGTACGGGAAGAAGATACGCGGGATGCCCGTGAAGCCGATCGTCTTCATCCTGAGGATCCTCGAGAAGCTCCACCTCTCGCCGCTCTATCCGTGGGTCTACGAGACGGCGTCGACGGACTCCTTCGTGTCCATCGAGAAGGCGGAGAGGCTCCTTGGCTTCAGGCCCCGGCACTCGAACAAGCAGGCGCTCGTGAGGAACTACGAGTGGTACGTCGCCCACCTCGACGAGTTCAGGGGAAAGAGCGGCGTCTCGCACCGCGTGCCCTGGAAGCAGGGGCTCCTCGCCTGCGCGAAGTGGTTCTTCTGATACCGCGCCGGGCTGACGCCTGGCGCGGACCGGAATCCCGTCCGCCGCGCGTCATGCGGGTCTCGTCTGGGCCTCCCGGGGATATATGGTAAAATACGGAACGCCAGGAAGGAAGATGAAGATACTCGTAACAGGCGGCAAGGGGATGCTGGGCCGTACGCTCGCGAAGAAGTTCGCGGCGCACGAGGTCGTGGTCGCGGACCTCCCCGAATGCGACGTCACCGACATGGATTCGCTCGCGGACTTCTTTGCGGCGAACGCGCCTGAAGCCGTGATCCACTGCGCGGCGATGACTAAGGTGGACGACTGCGAGTCCAACCGCGAGCTCGCGTTCAGGCTCAATGAGGAGGGGACGAGGAACGTCGCCGTGGCAAGCAAGTCCGTCGGCGCGAGGCTCTTCGCCATCTCGACGGACTACGTCTTCTCCGGCGAGCCGCCTCGCGAGCCGTGGGCATGGAGCGAGACCGACTTCCCCCGTCCGCGCACCGTCTACGGCGCGTCGAAGTACGCAGGCGAGCAGATGGCGCTCATGGTGGACCCCGAGGCGACCGTCGTGCGCACCGCCTGGCTGTACGGCGCGGGCGGGCCAAGCTTCGTCCACACGATGGCAAGGCTCGGCCGCGAGCCCGGCGAGCCGCTCAAGGTCGTCGACGACCAGCGCGGGAACCCGACGTCGGCCGAGGCCGTCGCGGACGTGCTGGAGTTCCTGCTCTCGAGGCCTTCCGTCGGCGGAATCGTCCACGCG
>Ga0265299_10003267_pt1 | contig 15946 bp, 11 predicted proteins | sample AusTroGonzalo_MG_4_FD_193485 | JGI IMG/M metagenome (GOLD analysis project Ga0265299, IMG submission 193485) | Bovine rumen microbial communities from tropical cattle in Woodstock, Queensland, Australia - Gonzalo_02 | ecosystem: Host-associated > Mammals > Digestive system > Stomach > Rumen ... | reverse complement strand
TGCATCTGTTTATGACACCATGCATGTGGGTCATCCGGTCACGGCGGAAAGCTTCCGGATTGACGCTCCTGACGGCGGCGACACGGTGAAAGCTCGTGTGATCGAAATCATTCCGAATCGGGTCGGAAATTATGAAAGGATTCTGGACCTGAAAGTGAAAGACGGCGCCGTTGAGGCGGATCCAGGTCAGGACGTGATGAAGATGGCGGTGTTCGAACGACATCATGCCACGGGGACCAAAGGCGTCGGTTTCGTAAAAGGATTCGGATTCAAAAAAGGCGCGATGGCACAAACCGTTGCTCACGACGCGCACAATCTGCTGGTTGCCGGAACCAACGACGAAGACATGGCGCTGGCGGCAAACACGCTGATCAAATGCGGTGGCGGCATGTGCGCGGCTGCTGACGGAAAAGTTCTGGCGCTTGTTCCGCTGCCCATTGCCGGATTGATGAACGACTTGCCGGTTGAGCAGATGGCAAAGCTGGTGAACGACCTGAGCATTGCCTGGAAGGAAATGGGATGCGTCATCAACTCGCCCTATATGACCATGGCGCTGATTCCGCTGGCCTGTCTTCCGGAGCTTCGGTTGACAAACCGGGGACTTGTGGACTGCAGAACCTTTAGCTTTGCGGAATTATTTGTTCAAAAGTAAGGGGAATGGAGAATCCAAAACGCATCCGGCGAAGGATTGAAGGCAACCTTTCGCGAAAACGAGCGTTAGGACGGACAGGGGTTTGCTGATGGAAAATGATCTGTTTATCCGGGCTTTATCGATTGACTGGAATGAAGTGGAAAAGGATTCTTATCTGAGGCATATTCCTGCCCTGAAAGATCTTGATTTTCTGCAGTTTCGGAAAAACGTGACATTCTTTGTGGGTGAGAACGGTTCCGGGAAATCCACGCTGCTGGAGGCCATTGCTGTTTCTTACGGCTTCAATGCGGAAGGCGGGACAAAGAATTACAACTTCAGCACGTACAACGATCTGTCCGGCTTGGCAGAAGCCATTCGTCTGTCGCGGGGGATCATCAGACCGCTGGCAGGGTATTTCTTCAGGGCGGAGAGTTTCTTCAACGTTGCAACAGCAATCATGGAGAAATACAATGATGACGGGTTTTTGCCTGACTATCATAAGGTTTCCCACGGAGAAAGCTTTCTTGACTTCATGAGCCATTCCAGCCGGCAGGGGATCTATCTGATGGACGAACCGGAAGCAGCGCTTTCTCCTCAGCGCCAGCTGACGCTGCTGCTTCATATTATACAGATGGCAGAAGCAGGATCACAGTTCATCATCGTCACCCATTCTCCGATCCTGCTGGGGATTCCGAACGCGGAGATTCTGGAGTTTTCGGACGCCGGAATATGCCCGTGCGAATACGAAGAAACAGAAAGCTACCGGATCACAAAGCTTTTCATCGAGAACAGAAAGCGGATGCTGGACAGACTGCTGCATGACGATGAATAACGGGTTTAAACCGGTGGACGAAAAAAGCAAAACAAAAGCAACGAAATTCATAAAATAAAAACAACGGAAAAGACGAAAAACACAAAATAAAAGTTGCGAAAAACATAAAACAATTTTAAAATGCTGCCTGATGAGGGTAGCAGGAGGAAGAGAATGAAAACAGCAATTGTATACTATTCCAGGCACCACGGGAACACCAAAAAACTGCTGGATGCCATCGCAGCGGAGAATGACGTGACGCTGATTGACGTGACCGAGCAGCCGTCAGCGGATCTTTCCGGTTTTGACCGCATCGGTTTCGCTTCCGGGATATATTACAACAGTTTCGCGAAACAACTGCTTTCCTTTGCTCAGGAATATCTTCCCGAAAAGAAGGACGTGTTCTATCTCTTCACCCACGGTGCGCCCAAGGGCGTCTTTCTGACTTCCATCCGCAAGATTGCTGAGCAGAAACAGTGCAGAGAGATCGGCTCCTATCACTGCCTGGGATTTGACACTTTCGGTCCGTTCAAACTGGTTGGCGGGATCGCCAAAGGCCATCCGACGGAAGAAGAGATCAAAGCGGCAGTTGCTTTTTATCAGAAGCTATGAAGATCATGGTCAGCGCCTGCCTGCTGGGCGAAAAATGCAAGTATAACGGCGGGAACAACCGGAACCCGGGACTGCTTCACCTGTTATCCGGGCATGAAGTTATTCCGGTTTGTCCGGAAGTGCTGGGCGGATTGCCCACTCCCCGTGTTCCCGCGGAAATCGTGAATGGTACCGTGATCAACCGCGAAGGGGTCTCGGTGGACGATGCCTTTCGGCAGGGAGCAAAAAAGGCACTGGAGATGGCAAGGCAGGAGAAACCGGATCTGATCATCCTGCAGTCACGGAGCCCCAGCTGCGGCGTGAAAGAGATCTATGATGGAACGTTCTCCGGAAAGCTGATTCCGGGTTACGGTGTATTCGCTGAGATGGCTTTGCAGGCCGGTTTCCGGGTGATAGACGCGGAAGACGCCCCGGAGATCATTTGACTGAAGAAGCGTTTATTTCATTAAGTAAAGAGTAATTGAAATTATCCTGTGGTTCTCTTTTTTGAGGGCTTTGGGTTGATTTTTGTCCAGCAGATTGATTTTTCGTCCAAAATCGAGTATAATTGGACGAAAAGAGAAAGCATTGGACGAAAGGAGTGCCAATGAGATCATTTGATTACAGCAGGCTCTACGATAAAGCTTGGGATACAGATATTGTGAACCTTGTTGCGAAGATTCACGAGTGCAAAGGAAGACAGGATTTATTCATCCGTCAGAAGCCTGTGGAGTTGGATCGCCTGGTTGAAATCGCAAAGATACAGAGTACGGAGGCATCCAATAAAATTGAAGGCATCGTCACGACAAGCACTCGTATGAAGCAGCTTTTTGAGGAGAAAACCACTCCAAGAAATCGGGATGAAGATGAGATTATGGGTTACCGTGATGTCCTGAATACGATTCACGAGAGTAATGAATACATCCCGATCCGGCCATCCTATATCCTTCAGCTTCATCGGGATCTTTTAAAGAGAGCAGGATTTTCTTATGGCGGACATTTTAAAAGTGTTCAAAACTATATTAATGAGACAAAGCCTGATGGAACAGTAGTCACAAGGTTTACGCCGATTGCACCTTATGACACACCGTATGCTGTGGAGAATCTGTGCAATGCCTATGAGCAGGCTATTGCAAACGAGAAGATAAATACCCTGATTCTCATTCCGACATTTATCTGTGACTTCCTCTGCATCCATCCGTTTAATGACGGTAACGGAAGGATGAGCAGACTGCTTACACTGCTCCTTCTGTATAAAAACGGTTATAGCGTTGGGAAATATATCAGTATTGAAAAGCAGATAGAGAAAACGAAAGATCTTTATTACGATACTCTCGAAGAATCCGATGCAGGGTGGCATGAAGAAGAAAATGATCCAACACCTTTTATCAGATATATGTTACAGGTGATTCTGGCCTGTTATACAGAATTTGAAGAGAGGGTCGGATTAATGACTGAAAGCGGAAACGGCAGCACAGCATATGACATAGTGAAAAAGTATACCGAAGAAAAACTCGGCAAGTTCACGGGTGCGGATGTTGTAGCTCATTGTCCGAGTATAGGAAGATCTTCCGTGCTGGCGGCTTTAAAGAAGCTTACTGATGAAGGACTTATCATCCGGGAAGGGTCAGGCAGAAATACATTTTACTATCGCGCTGACAGCAAGTGATTTTCGACCCCAAATATCGACAGGCTTTCGCCGTGCTGCAGGCTGCGGAATAACACTTACCCTCCCATATCGAAAAACTTTAGCATCTTGCTCCCGGATTCCGGCATTTTGTCTTCGACATGTGTATGCAGAAGCGGCCGACCGTGAGATCCTGCCGGATTCTACCGGGCCATATGTGTGCGAGATTTCATGAAATCTCGGAATGTTGAAATCTCACTTCTTATCATTGGCTGGTTCCCCTATAATCCGGTTCTCCAAAAAACGGCATACGACTATATAAATCAACGGGTTCAGCGATTCCGGTTCACCTCAACGCAGTCCATGTGAAGCAGCTTTATTCAGCATGATTGATGAAATCTCGCTTGAAATATCACTTGAAATCTTGAAATCTCACTCGGAAGATGAAATCTCGCCCGGAATCCGGGATCTGATCAGAACCCTGTGCTGCATTCGCCAGAGTCCGTCCCACTCTGAAGTAAACCGAAGTCTGCATCCCGAAAACCGATTGTCACTCTGTAACTATGCCACTCGGAATTCTGATTGTAACCCGATCGCGATATCCAGTCCCCTATCAACCAAAAATGCTGTCCAGCTGTCCACCTGTCCAGCAATTCGCTTTTGTGTTGACCCCGGCTTTTAATTTTACCGAATGTGCCTATAACAAAATGCGCCTAAAAACCGGCCCGGAATGAGGAAAATCAACGCTTACAGGGAATTCCTGCTGCCTAAATCGAAGGGCGGAAGTGACGGGGCAGTGACTTTGAATCAGCGTCTTTTTACGGCTCTTCTGTCCGAGATCTGCTGGACAACGGGGAAACGCTTGTCCAGCAGGCTGTATCCGGAGGCAGCGGTTTGCCACTATTTTTCTTTGCCCCTAAAAGCAGGCAGAAAGCCATAGATATCAACGTGTTCAGGCTATTCCTTGCACCTAAAAGGACGGGCTGACTGACTGTGGCTCGGTATTCATAAAAGCTTATCCCACTCTACCACTCTACCACTCGACAGCTGGACGTCAACGAGCGATCAGCTTGTCATCCTGCCTTAAGTTCAGAGCTTTGGAGTATTCACAATTATTTATACCTATTGTCAAGAATGAGGAATATGGCGTATTTTTGAAACAGGCAACAAAAAACTAACACGTTGTCCTGCTGATCAGCTGTCTAGCATGGAATTTTTGGCTTATGCCCAGTTAAACCAGTAGCACTAAACCGGAGTTGCACTAAAAACCGGCCTGAAGCAAGTGTTGATAATGGATTCAGCTTAATCGGTAGCACTAAAAAGCCGGTTTTCAAGGAAGGCTTTGTTTGAATAAAAGTGTGCTCGAAAAAGGCTGTACTCGAAAGATGCCAGGCAACAACAAAGAATTTGCCCGGCTGCTGTACAGATGTATCACTCGAAATAAGTATCACTCGCTACTTTTTACCCTCGGGTTTCTTTACCCGCGAAGCCGGTTCGTCTTTGCCCTCAAAATCCTTGCCCTCAAAGCCGGGAAGGCAGATTATTCACGCTTTTTGGCTGATTTGAACCTTGCCCTCAAGGATTTCTTGAGGGCAAAGCTTCCTTATAATATCAGTAATTCTCCGCGGCAATTTCGAAGTAGCTCTGAGGATGGTTGCAGACGGGGCAGACATCGGGAGCCTTGGTGCCGACGACGATATGGCCGCAGTTCCGGCATTCCCAGATCTTCACTTCGCTCTTCTCGAACACCTGCTGCATTTCAACGTTCTTCAGCAGGGCGCGGTAGCGTTCCTCATGATGCTTTTCGATGGCGGCGACGCCGCGGAACTTGGCGGCCAGCTCCGGGAAGCCTTCCTCTTCGGCGGTTTTGGCGAAAGATTCGTACATATCGGTCCACTCGTAGTTTTCGCCGTCAGCGGCTGCCTTCAGGTTGTCGGCCGTGGAGCCGATGCCCTTCAACTCCTTGAACCACATTTTCGCGTGCTCTTTCTCGTTTTCCGCGGTTTTCAGGAAGAGGGCAGAGATCTGTTCATAGCCTTCTTTCTTGGCGACGGAGGCAAAGTAGGTGTACTTGTTCCGGGCCTGGGATTCACCGGCGAAGGCGGCTTCAAGGTTTTTCTCGGTTTGGGTTCCGCTGTAGGGATTCGACATGGTGGTTCCTCCTTGTTCTTTTAATACTTTTTTAATCTGTTTTTGCGATCGGACTTTACGGAGAAACCATACCACAAGGCGTAATTGTCTGTCAACAGGCAGAAGCGGGGTTGACACGGGAGCAAGAAAGGAACATACTGCGTTTATGTATTCACGAAGGAGGAACGGAAACATGCTGACACTGGAAAGAGCGGCGGAACTGAACGGAACCATGGTGACGGAAGAGCACCTGCTGATTCACGCGAAAAACGTGAGCTATGCCATGGGAGCTATGGCGGCGCACTTCGGCGAAGACGTGGAACACTGGCAGGCGGTGGGTCTGCTTCACGACTATGACTACGAAAAATATCCGGAAGAGCATTTGCAGCATACAAAGGAGCCGCTGCTGGCCGCCGGTGTTCCGGAGGAAGACGTTCGGGCGATCCTGAGCCACGGATGGGGGATCTGCACGGACGTGAAACCGGAAACGAACATGGAAAAGAGTCTGTTCACCGTGGACGAACTGACGGGCATTATCCAGGCCTGCGCCCGGATGCGGCCCAACGGCATTCAGGATCTGGAGATTAAAAGCTTCATGAAGAAATACAAGGACAAAAAATTCGCGGCCAAATGCGACCGTGAACTGATTCAGAAAGGCTGCGAGTTGCTCGGCATGGAAGTTCGCGACGTTGCAGAAATCTGCATTGAGGGGATGAAACCACACGCTGTGGAGATCGGTCTGGAAGGCACCGGCGCGGAATAAAGCCGCTTCAGCCGACGGGTTCTTCTTCCCGGGACACAGAGAAAAGCTGCAGCGAACGGCTGAGGGAGGAAATACCGGAGGCGGCAGATTTCGGAACCGTCATGACATAAAGGCCCGTATCGGTGGCCGCGTGAACGCGGACGGTATTGGTATTCTCCATGCGTACGGACTCGACGCCGAAGAGCGTCGGACCGGCAATCGTGCTGAAATGATAACCGTTATCCAGCAGGGACAGCGCCGAAGCGGGATAAATGCTTTGCAGAATCAGTGGATCGCCGTCCGCGGTCTGCCAGTACAGGGTGACCACGCGGCCGAAGCCGCCGCTTAAACCCGCATCGGAAGAGGTTCCGGAAACAAAGGACATGCCCGAACCGCTCATAAAGCTGAGCACGGGAACGGGAAAGCTTTCCACCAGGGAACGGAGTTCGGTTTCACTGTCAATATTCAGGGCGGGACTGGCGGTCAGAAGAGGCTGCGGTTCCGCTTTTTCCTTATCCTCCTTTTGCGGCTGGGCCAGTACCAGCAGCGCGCCGACCGCCGCAATCAGAACAATGGAAAAGAGACCTGTCAGAATTTTCAGCAGGGTGTGCAGGAATCCTTTCCGGCCGGATCCGGTTTCCGCCATGGCAGCCTCCTTCCCGGAAGAACGGGATCATCCTCCTGCCGGAATCAATCCGGCGGAATGCACCGTTATTATAACGGGGGCAAAACGGGGTGTCAAACCGCTGAAACTTGCCCGAAAGGGAAAACCGATGTAAAATAAGATGCTACGGAGGGAAGAGGGATGAGGAAGTTTCTGACAGTGCTGGCAGCGATCTGCCTGGGGGCGACGGCGGTTGCCGGCGCCGCAGGCGAAGAGATTGCGCTTGAGGAAAAAGCGTTGGAACTGGCCGGAAGCAGCCTTTGCTTTCCCGCCGTTACGGGAATGGAGGACGAAAGCCTGCAGGAGGCGGTCAACAGCCGGATTCGGGTGGATCTGGGGGTGGACGGATACCTGCAGCGGATGAATGCCCTGATCTCGGACGACGCGCACACGATTACGGCGGGCTGGAGCGGGGAGATCCGCGGGGATGTTTTCAGCAGCCTGCTGGAGGCGGAAGGCGCGGTGAAGTCCCTGCGCGGGGGACACGAGTGGAAATGGAGCAATATTGACCTGCGGGACGGGCACGAGATTGCCTTCGTAGAACTGTTTACCGACGAGGCCGCGGCCCGGGAAACGATCGAAATCTATCTGGAGGAAACGGTGGCGCCGGACCTGAGCCCGCACCTGGGCAACAGTGCGCTGACACCCCTGCCGGAGGGATTCCGGATTGAGCAAACCGGACTGACCCTCCTTTATGAGGCGGAGCAGCTGAGTACCCTTCGGGACCGGGCCGGAGCCGTGAAGATCGGATGGAACGAGCTTCGGGATGTTGTAAACTGGAACGAAGACGGGATTCCGGCGCGCATCGGGGCGGCGGAAATGGCGGCCCTGACGGCGGACAGCGCGGAGGGAATCCGGGCGATGACGGAAAGCGGTAAGCTTCCGGATATCCCGGTGAAAATCGGGGACAGCGTGCTGGAATGGACAGAGCGGGCGCAGCTGTTGAACGATCCGGAGGAATACACGGGCGGACGGATGTTTGCCCTGGAAGGCGCCGCTTTCCGAGATGTATACCTGCTGTCGGACGCGGTGAGCGACGACTGGGACAGAAGCCTTGTGCAGGGAATCCGGGCGGACCGGGGATGCTTTTGGGGCCTTTGCATCGGGGAAACCCGGGCGGAGGAATGGCACGCGCTGTTGGGGGAACCGGATCATTCGGCGGTGCTGGACGAGGAAGACGCAGAAGGCGCGCGAACGGTTCCGGGCACCTGCGACTATTATCTGTTCGGAGAATACCGGCTGCAGCTGCAGGCGGACACGGACGGGTTTCTGGCGAGTATCACGCTTATGGCGCAATAGGGTTTAGGTTTGGAGGATACGAATGGCTCAGAACGGCGGCAAACGGAAACAGGCTCCGGCTTATTCAGCGGACACCATGGCCCTGCGGTATATCGCAGGAATGGCGCTGGCGGCTCTTGGCGTCATGATTTTCATGGCGGTGGATCTGAACATGAGCGGGAATATTTTCCAGGGCCTGCGTCAGGTTTCCTTCGGTATTTGCGGAAGCCTGGCTTTTGTGCTGGCGGCGCTTCCGCTGTGGGCCGGCGGGCTGGTGATCTGGTCCACCCAGCGGCGGGCGCCTGTGCGTCCCTGGGTTTTTGCCTGCCTGAGCTTTATTCTGCTTTGCGCGTTTATTATGCTGATCAGCGGAAACGCGATGCAAAGTTTAGACCGGCTGAACGGCGGAAACTTGGGCGGCGTGATTTCCAGCGTTTACCGCGACTGCATTACAAAAGCACAGAGTGGACAGACCGCTTTGGGCGGCGGGGCGATCGGAGCGATGCTGGCCTGGCCGCTGTGGAAATTCCTGGGTACGGCGCTGGGCGTGGTGCTGGTTTTCCTTGGGATGGCTTTCTGTCTGCTGATGACGGTGAACCTGACGCCGGCGCGGATCCGGGATCTGATTACCGGACAGGCAGGGGCACGGCGGGAACAGCAGGAAGCGCAACGCGTACAGGCGGAACAGCAGCAGATGGCCTGGCAGCAGCAACAGGCGATGCAGCAGCAGGCCTGGCAGCAACAGCAAGCTTATATTCTTGAACAACAGCAACAGCAATACTATCAGCAGCAACAACAGACACGGCAGCCTGTACCGGCACAGCAGCCGACGCCGATGATGCCGGCGAATCCCGGGAACGGCGTTGCGCAATGGCAGGAAACACTTACGGCGCAGCAAACCGCTGCAACGGCACCGACCAACCACCAGAGCCGGATTTTCGCGGCGGGGAGTATTGTAGAAGCGGCAAAGCCGGCAAGAAACTGGAAGAGCAGGATCTTCGGGAAAAAAGAAGACGAATACGACGGACTGGTGGATCAAACCGAGACACAGGCGCCGGAACCCCCACAGCCCAGGAAGCCTGCCCGCCGCACTGCCACGGGGGAACCCATCGGTCAGCATGCTACGAGATGGGACTATGAAAACAGAGAAACGGAAGCGGCGATCCGTGAACAGGCCGCAAAACCCGCGCAGACAGCGCAGACGAAGCGCGGCGAACGCACCGGCCAGCCCGCAGCGCAGCAGATGGTGCTGAATACCGACGAAGAACCGCGGACAGAAACGCCGGCGCCGGAGATGCCGAAAACGGTGAACCGGGACAATTACCGGCGGCCCGGCAATGCTGCGGCGTCGGAAAAAGAAGAACCGGAAGAACCGGTTCGCACCGGCCGCAGGCAGATGGGCACACGCGCAGAGACCCGGAGCGAGATGCCGGCGCCGAAACCCAACAAGGTGCCCGTGGTTCAGCAGACCATCAGCAATGAAACCTGGTCTCCGGATCCGAAACTTCCTCCCAGCGAAAAGAATCCGCACATGCCGGAAGAGGAAGAGTGGACGCCGCGGCAGTACAACTACCCACCGATTACGGATCTGGCGATGCCGCAGGCGGTGACTTATGACACCGGCGCGGAGGATGAGATCCGCAGCCGGAAGCTGGAGGAGACGCTGGCCTCCTTCCGGGTTCAGGCCCACGTTGTACACGTTACCCACGGGCCGGCGGTTTCGCGCTTTGAAATGGAACTGGCGGCGGGAACAAAGGTCAACAAGGTTTCGGAACTGGAGAAGGACATCGCCTATGGCATGGAAGCCACGACGGTCCGGATTGAGGCACCGATTCCCGGAAAGAGCCTGGTGGGCGTGGAAGTGCCGAATCGGAAGATCGAGACGGTTACGCTGCGGGAAGTGCTTTCCAGCGAGAAGATGCAGAATGCCCGGTCCCTGCTGACGGTGGCGCTGGGCAAAGATCTGACGGGGACACCGATTGTCTGCGACCTGGCGAAGATGCCGCACATGCTGATCGCCGGTCAGACGGGCAGCGGCAAATCCGTTTGCATCAACGCGATTATCAACAGCCTGCTTTACCGGGCTTCACCGGACGAGGTGAAACTGATCCTGGTAGACCCGAAGGTGGTTGAACTTCAATGCTACAACGGCATACCGCACCTGCTGATTCCGGTGGTGAACGACCCGCACAAAGCGGCGGCGGCGCTGGCCTGGGCAGTGGCGGAGATGAAGGAACGCTACGATAAATTCGCGGAGCGGAAGGTCCGGAACCTGGACGGATACAACGCGGGGCTTTCGCGCGGTGAGAAGCCGATGAGCCGGATCGTCATTATTATCGACGAACTGGCGGACTTGATGATGGTTTGCAAAAAAGATGTTGAAGAATACATCTGCCGGCTGACACAGCTGGCCCGGGCGGCGGGCATTCACCTGATTGTCGCGACGCAGCGGCCTTCTGTGGACGTGATTACGGGCCTGATCAAGGCAAACATCCCGAGTCGGATTGCCTTCAAGACGGCGAGCAGCGTTGACAGCCGGACGATCCTGGACCGGAACGGAAGCGAACAGCTGCTGGGCTGGGGTGACATGCTGTACCTGCCGACGGGGGCCTTTGCGCCGACGCGGGTGCAGGGCTGCTTCCTGAGCGATGAGGAAGTGAACCGGATTGTGAAGCACGTTCGGGACGCGAACCCCAGCACCTATGATCCGGACATTCTGGAAAAAATGGAAGAGATCGCCAGCGGCGGAAGCAACGAGAGCACCGGTGCGGATATGATTGCCGGGGAGATGATCGGCGGAGACGGCGGGCTGTTTGAACAGGCGGTTGAATATGCGATTGCTGACGGACAGATTTCCACGAGTACGCTGCAGCGGCGGCTGAAGATCGGCTATGCCCGGGCAGGACGGCTGACGGACGAGATGGAGGAGCGCGGGATCGTGGCGGCCAAGGACGGGAGCAAGCCGCGGAAGTGCCTGATTACGCGGGAAGAATGGGAAGCCATGAAGGCGAACAGCGAGTGAAGAACAGAGGGCTTAGGGTATAGGATTCATGCTTAAGGGTTATGAGGATTTAGTAACAGGGGAGACTTGAGTTTGGGAAACATCATTGACTATTTATCCTGGCGGGGGGATGTTCCTTTTTCGGTGAGTCCCTGGAACGCTGTCGACGGACTGCTGCTGAGCGTGCTGCGCTATCTGGATTTTCACGGAGTGGCGGACCGGCGGGGCTGGACGATTCGGGAGGCAAAGCGGATTGACCTGCTGATGGAAGGCAGCGGGAACACCTTCGAGATGCGGAAAAAGATGTTCGAGGCCATGGCAGAATCGGAACGGTTCGGGGATCTTCGGATGCATCACTTCATCGCGCTGACGAACGAGGACATCAGCATGCAGTTTTCCGCGATGTGCATCGACCTGCCGGACGGAACGATGGCGATTGCTTTCCGGGGAACGGACAATACGCTGATCGGCTGGCGGGAAGACTTCAACATGAGCTTTCAGACCCGGGTGCCGGGACAGCAGGCGGCGGCCTACTACCTGGCCAAGGCGGCGGGGCTTAGCGATGCGCCGATCCGCCTGATGGGCCACAGCAAGGGCGGGAACCTGGCGGTCTACGCGGCGGCCCACGCGGGGGAGAAGGTTGCGGAACGGATCGAGAGCATCTGGAGTTATGACGGGCCGGGCATGAACTTGGAGCTTTCGCGGGGTGAAGGCTATGGGCGAATCCGGAAGAAGATCCACTCCTATATTCCGCAGACCAGTATTATCGGCCTGCTGATGGAATACTACCGGCCTTACACGGTGATTCGGAGCGTTGGAAAAGGACTGGAACAGCACGACCCGATGACCTGGCAGGTGTTCGGGCGGCGGTTTGAGGAGATGGACAGCATTGATAAAACGGCGCAGGTTACCTGTGACACGCTGCATGAGATGCTGGCCAACAGCACGCCGGAGCAGCGATCGATCTTTGTGGACACGCTGTTCAAGCTGGCGGATAACACGAACGCCACGCGGATGAGCGACATTTTGAACGAAAAGTTCCGGAGCCTTTGGAAGATGGCGGGCGGACGGAAGGAAGTGGACCCGGAAGCCAGGCGGGTTTTCAACCGGCTGACAGCCCAGGCGGTTACGCTCGGCTTTGGAAACGCGGTTGAACGGGTGCGGAAGAAGAGCGAGGCGGAGGAGCCGGAGAGCAGCGGCGAATGGACCACGATGGAAGGGGTTCCGGAGCCGGCAGCGGCGGAAAAACAGGAAAAAATCACGGAGCCGGAGGCAGAAGCAGCAACGGAGGAGACGAAAAGGACGCGGAAAAAGAAGGCCAAAGCCGCACAGGAGGAAGCGAAAGAAAAGAGCGAAACGGCGCTTGACAAGAAGGCTGACCTGTGATAAAAAAGGGAGCGGTGCCTGATCTTTAAGGCGATACGAGATATCGGCAAGATCCGGATGAGACCGTTTGCCGCGGCGCGGCAGGCGGATATAACAACGCGATCCGAACTCTGCCGATATGCGGCAGAGTTTTTTCTGTCCGCGGGACTTTGAGATAAAAGGGAGAACGCGCGATGATTGCCGGAGCGAAAGGGTTGATTCGAAAAGATCCGAACGGTCGGAACGGACAGGACGGCGTGTTTGTATTCCCCGGTTTCTGTGATGTGCATGTGCACTTTCGGGAACCGGGGTTTTCTTATAAGGAAACGATCGTGAGCGGAAGCCGGGCGGCGGCACGGGGCGGATACACGGCGGTGTGCGCGATGCCGAACCTGAACCCGGTGCCGGACAGCCTTGCACACCTGGCGGCGGAGGAAGCGCTGATCCGGGAAGCCGGGGATATTGTTGATGTTTACCCCTACGGAGCACTGACCGTCGGGGAGAAGGGCGCGGAAGCTGCGGACCTGGAAGGAATGGCGGACCGTGTGATCGCCTTTTCCGACGACGGAAAGGGTGTTCAGAGCGAAAGCATGATGAGGAGCCTGATGGAGCGGTGCCGGAAGCTCGGGAAGATTCTGGCGGCCCACTGTGAGGACGAAAGGCTGGTGGCGGGCGGATATATCCACGACGGAAATTACGCCCGGACACACGGACACAAAGGCATCTGCAGCGAGAGCGAATGGGGGCCCATTGCGCGGGATCTGCGGCTTGCGAAGGAAACGGGATGCGCCTACCACGTATGCCACATCAGCTGCCGGGAGAGCGTTGAGCTGATCCGGGCGGCGAAGAAGGAAGGCGTGGACGTCACCTGCGAAACGGGGCCGCACTACCTGCTGCTGGACGAAAACGATCTTCAGGAGGACGGACGGTTCCGGATGAATCCGCCGCTGCGGAGCCGGGAGGATCGGGAAGCCCTGGTTGAGGGGTTGCTGGACGGGACGATCGACATGATCGCGACGGACCATGCGCCGCACAGTGCGGAGGAGAAAAGTCGGGGACTGAGCGGGAGCGCCTTCGGGATTGTCGGGCTGGAATGTGCTTTCCCGGTGCTTTACACCGGGCTGGTGCGGACGGGAAGAATGAGTCTGGAATTGCTGGTTGAGAAAATGGCGATTGCGCCGCGGGTTCGGTTCGGGATTCCCCTTGCGGAGGGAGACCGGACGGAATGGGACCTGGAGGCACGGTACTCAATCGATCCGGAAGAATTTCTGAGCATGGGACGGGCAACGCCCTTCGCTGGAAAAGAGGTTTACGGCCGGTGCCTGCGGACGGCGCACGGCGGCAGGATTGTTTGGGAGGGGCCCGGGAGAGTTTAGGTTTTAGGGTTCAGGCGGTAACGCTTACACGCGGAGATACAGAGAGAAAAACGGAGGGGAGATTTTTCATGGCAAAGCGGACAGACGTCAAAAAGGTATTGATTATCGGGAGCGGTCCCATCGTGATCGGGCAGGCGGCGGAATTTGACTACGCGGGCACGCAGGCCTGCCTGGCCCTGAAGGAAGAGGGATACGAGGTGGTGCTTTGCAACTCGAATCCGGCGACGATCATGACGGATACTTCCATTGCAGATAAGGTTTATATGGAGCCTTTGACACTCGAATACATTGCTAAAATTCTGCGGTATGAGCGGCCGGACGCCATCGTGCCCGGCATCGGCGGACAGACGGGCCTGAACCTGGCCGTGCAGCTGGAACGCAAGGGCGTGCTGAAGGAATGCGGAACGGAGCTGTTGGGGACCTCGAGCCGGAGCATTGAGCGGGCGGAGGACCGGGAACTGTTCAAGGAAATGTGCCAGAGCATCGGCGAGCCCGTAATCCCCAGCGAGATTACCTACAACCTGGAAGAGGCGAAGAAGGCGGCCTTGGATATCGGGTACCCGGTGGTTCTGCGTCCTGCCTTCACCTTGGGCGGCACCGGCGGCGGATTTGCCAACAACGAGGAAGAACTGATTGAAATCGGGACGAACGCCTTCCGGCTGAGCCCGGTGCACCAGGTGTTGGTCGAAAAGAGTGTCCGCGGATACAAGGAGATCGAATTCGAGGTCATGCGGGACAGCAACGACAAGGCGATCACGATCTGCGGGATGGAGAACGTGGACCCCGTGGGCGTGCATACCGGCGACAGCGTGGTGGTGGCGCCGATTCTGAGCCTGAACGACCACGACCTGAAGATGCTGAACGACAGCGCCATCAAGATCATCCGGGAACTGAAGGTTGAAGGCGGCTGCAACGTACAGTTCGCCCTGAACCCGAACAGCAGCGAGTACTTCCTGATCGAGGTCAATCCCCGGGTGAGCCGTTCTTCCGCCCTGGCCAGCAAGGCCAGCGGGTATCCGATTGCGCGGGTGACGGCGAAGATCGCGCTGGGCATGGCACTGGAAGAGATTCCGGTGGCCGGAGGAAACGCGGCGATGGAACCGAGCCTGGACTACATTGTCGCGAAGTTCCCGCGGTTCCCCTTTGATAAGTTTACATCCGCCAGCAATGCCCTGGGGACCCAGATGAAGGCTACGGGCGAAGTGATGGGCATCGGGAGCAACCTGGAGGAATGCATGCTGAAGAGCGTGCGGAGCCTGGAGACCGGAGTGTGCCATCTTCAGCTGGCCAAGTTTGATAACGAGAGTACCGAAGCCCTGCTGGAATACATGAAGGAATTCCGGGCGGATACGCTTTACGCGGTTTGCGAACTGCTGCGCCGGGGGATCGGGATTGACGAGATCCACGAACGGACGATGATTACGGAGCTTTTCCTCGAAAGCCTGAAGAAAATCACGGACATGGAGAAAAAGCTGGCTGCAGGGCGGGGCGACACGGAGCTGCTTCGGGAAGCAAAGAAGATGGGCTTCGGGGACGAGTACATCGCGAAGCTGTGGGGCATGGAGGAGACGGAGATTTACGGGCTGCGGAAAGAAAAGGGCATCGTGCCGGTTTTCCGGATGGTGGACACGTTACACACCGGGAAATACATTGCTTATCTTTACAGCAGCTACAGTAACGGGAACGATTCGATCCTGACGGACAAAAAGAAGATCGTGGTGCTGGGGGCC
>Ga0265299_10003265_pt1 | contig 15950 bp, 15 predicted proteins | sample AusTroGonzalo_MG_4_FD_193485 | JGI IMG/M metagenome (GOLD analysis project Ga0265299, IMG submission 193485) | Bovine rumen microbial communities from tropical cattle in Woodstock, Queensland, Australia - Gonzalo_02 | ecosystem: Host-associated > Mammals > Digestive system > Stomach > Rumen ... | reverse complement strand
GGCAAGAAGACGAACGTCGACTTCGGTGGCGTTCCGAGCCTCAAGAAGTAATTTGTACTTCTAAAAGCATTGAAAAATCCCGACTCTCCGGAGTCGGGATTTTTTTTGTGAAAAAAGAGTATAACGTGAAAAAAATGCCCTAAAATTTGAAAAAAATGCTACCAAATTCGGGAAAAAAGGCAATTTGGTAACATAAATTTCAAATAAATTAATTAAAATGAACGGTTTTTTGCTTCATGGATTCGTAAATGTGTTACCAAATGCGATAAAATGGGTGATTTGGTAGCATAAAAATGATGCGATGGTGAAAATTTTAACGAATAAATTAAAAAATATGTTACCAAATGCGGTCTAAACGTCGATTTGGTAGCACGAATGCCCAAAAATCCCCCCGATTCTTGCAAAACGGCTCACTTATAGGTTCGCAAGCGGTCCTCCAACATTCGCCTTGGGGCATACTCGCCCTACGCATTTGTCGTCTAACTAAAATCTATATGCGTACCCGACTCGCCAGAGCACTGTCGGTTCGTTGTGTTTCTTGAAGTAGTGGAGCGGGATGGCGAGTTGCGTGAAAAATCCGTAGATGTTCGGCCGGACATCTATGGAAATGTCGAGCGTTTCCTTGTAATTATATGACCGGACGTAACGTCTTTTTCCGGCTCTATTGAGCGCTCTGTGAATTTCGTTTGGAGCCTTGGCAAAAGCGTATCCGCCGCTGATTCCCAAATCGAGCGAAAATGGCAGTTCATGAAAGAACTCCCATGCGAGGTTTCCGCGGTAGCCAACCCAAAATTCGTTGGAGCCCAGATGCCATCCGCCACCTTCGACTCTGAAGAGTATGTTGTCTTTGCTGACCCCCGCATTTATCATGATGGGCGTGGGTTTGCCTGCCGAAACACCTACCTCGAACTGCCAGGGGGAATCGGTTCCCTTGGCGAAGGCGTTTCCTATGCAAAAAAACATGAATATTACTAAAAAAAGGGGCCTAAGTAACATGTTTGTAATAATAGTAATTTACATTAAGATTTTTTTTTAAATTTTTATTATCTTTACGAACATACAAGTTCAATGAGGTCTATGGGATATAAGGACCATAAACAAGGAAGGATTATGAAAAAATCATTATTCGCAATCGGATGCGCGGCTCTCATTTCTGCATCAGCTGCATTTGCCGAAGGTGGCATGTTCGAAGGCTATCTTCCGGAAAACTGGACTGCTGATGTGGTCGCTGCTTTCAAGTTCACCCGTATGGATTTCCACAACTGGAAACAGGAAAGCGGTACGTCTTCTTCGACGTGGCTTTTCACGTACGATGCTGATATCAAGGGTCACTGGAACGTTGTAGACTGGCGTAACAAGGTGAATCTTGCCCTTGGCTACACTTGGACGGACGGCTTTAGCAAGCGCAAGTCCTCGGATAAGATTTTCATTGAAACAATGCTTGATTTCCACGCTTTTGAATTGTTCAAGCCGTATATCGGCGCCCGCTTTGAAACCCAGTTTGCAAAGGGCTACGCTTATAGCGAAGATGCCGACGGAAACGAAATCAAGGATGACATCTCCTGCTTTATGGATCCGGCCTATGTCACGCAGATGGCTGGTATCGGTTATTTCCCGAACGACAATTTCTCCACGCGTCTCGGTTTTGCAAACCGCATGACGATTTCGCATGGTTACGGCTTTGCCGACGATCCGGATACGGACAAGTTTGAAAAGTTCAAGGACGAACCGGGTCTCGAAAGCATTACCGAATTCAAGTATGCGTTCTCTGACTTGGTGAGCTTCAAGAGCCGTCTGTGGGCGTTTGTCAACTTCAAGGGAGTCGATGAAATTGACGGCAAGTGGGAAAACCTCCTTGCGATTACGTTCTCCCCGCTGTTTGAACTCCAGGTCGGCTACGACATCGCCTATGACAAGGACTTGGATGAAGATTCCCAGCACAAGACGACGGTCCTCGTCGGTATGACTTGGCGCTGGTTCTAATCTAGTAGAACCAAATCCAAATTATTTAAGGGAACCGCTTCGGCGGTTCTTTTTCTATCTTTGCACGTGTAAAATTAAAGAGGTTCCTATGGCTATTACTGTTGTGGATTACAATGCGGGCAACTTGACTTCGGTGATGAATGCGCTCAAGTACATTGGTGCTGATGCCAAGGTGAGTCGCGATCCTGATGAAATCGCAAAGGCTACGCGTTTGATTTTCCCGGGAGTGGGCGCAGCGGCTTCTGCCATGGAAACCTTGACAAAGACCGGTATCGGCGAGGCCATCAAGGCTGTGGTCAAGGCCGGGAACCCGGTGCTCGGCATCTGCATCGGTTGCCAGATTATTCTCGAAGAAAGCGAAGAAGACGGCGGCGTCAAGACGCTCGGGCTTATTCCTGGACGCGCCGTGCGTTTCAAGGATGAACCGGGCCTCAAGATTCCTCACATGGGCTGGAACCAGGTAAACTTTGTTCGTGAACACCCGATTATGAAGGGCATTCGCAGCGGCTGCGACTTTTACTACGTGCATTCCTACTACCCGCAAGTGCCTGCCGAATATTCGTTTGCCGAAACGACCTACGGCACGCAGACCTTTACCGGACTCATCGGTAAGGACAACTTAATTGCAAGCCAGTTCCATCAGGAAAAGAGTGGCGAAGTCGGACTTGCCATGCTCAAGAACTTCTGTGACTGGAATGTTTAATGAGCTGGTAGTGCCTAGCGAAATTCGGAATTGTATTTCTATATAATTCCGGACTCCGCATTCCTAATAATCCACGAATCCGAACTCCGACAACTCTGGTTTCTGTCGGTCTGCCTGTCGGTAGGCAGGTCGCGTGCGCTCCCTCGAGAACGACGGGAGTCAGGATGCGTTCCCCTCTTAATTTCTCGCCGCAAATTCCTAAAAAACGTCTGACACCTTCTTTAAATTCTGTGTTCTATATACGTGTATTAAATGTATCATGAAAACATGTTTTTTAGAAAAGTGCGTGTAAATTTGAAATTTTTTATAAAAAATGAATAAAAAGTATCATGAACTATTGCTTTTCAAAAAAAATGAAGTATATTTGTCTATGCAAGATCCGATGAGGATGGCAAATAATAAAAGTTCCCGTTGTGTGGGAGGAGGAATAGTAGAATGTTTCACAAGAGCCTTGGTTTGGCAACGGGAACCATGTTGTTCGGGCTTGTCGCTTGTTCGGATGTGTTTCACATCTCGGAGATTACGGATGAGGGTAGTGTTGTGTTGGGGGAGGAGAATTCCTCATCCGTAATTTCTCCGGGCATTTTTTCCAGTTCGTCCAGTGCAGTCGATGCGTGTGCGTTTGAATTGGTCGATAATCTTTGGTATGGCCCTTCGGGCGAAATTCAGGTCCAGACAGGTTTGGGTAACGATACGGAGACTTTTGGCTATTGGTTTGGACTCATTGATGATGATTACCGTTGGACGAATTCGGTGATTCATTGGCCTGTGCCGCTAGGGAACGAATATGCGGATGGTGCCGTGGATCCTGTTGTTGAACATTGCGGCGGCATTTGCGCTGTTCTGGATTTTGAAAAAAGCGATTTCGTCGGTGTCGGCTTCAGCATTGTTGGTGAAAAAAGTTCGACGAATTCCGAATTCGCGTTTGGCGATGCAACGAGCTGGGGCGGCGTGTGCGTGACGTACGCTTCGGAATCGGATGTCGATGTTGTCATGGGCGAAAATCGTAGCTTGTATGATTTTTACCATGTGTCCGATTTTGCCAAGGTTACGTTCCCGCGCAGCCTCGATGTCACGACAAAGTGTGCACGATGGAGCGAATTTGTTGACCAGAAGGGCTATCGCGGAAATCCGAAACGTATTTCGACGCTTTTAATCGGTTCCCGTGGCGAGCGTGGCGTGCGCAGCGGGATTAACGTTAAGGGTGTCGGCCGATATCGGCAGCTTTCCAATCCGGAATGCTCGGAGCCGGATAATTATCTCATGGACATCGAGTCCTATAAGGCGGCCATTCTTGCAAGTTCCAGTTCCAAGGCACTTTCGGGCTCCAGCCGTATTGAATCGAGCGGCGCTTCCGCAATGCACGGCAACTTCATGATCAATGACGTTTGTTCGTTCCGCTCTGTCGATAACTTGTGGTATGGCCCCGAAGGCTCGGTGCAAGTCGAAACAGGTTTGGGCAATGATACGGAAACGTATGGTTATTGGTTCAGTATCGAAGATACGGACGATTCGGAACAATCACGCGTTGTCTGGCCTGTGCGAAAGGGCAATGTGTATTCCGATGATGCTCTGGATGCAATTCACGAATTTTGTGCCGGAATCTGTGCGGAGCTGGATTTCGAAAGCGGCGGTTTTGCGGGTGTCGGGTTCAACATTGTCGGGGAGGCGTTCCCATATACGAGTTCTTTAGCGACGGGCGACGCCTCGGCGTGGGGCGGCTTGTGCGTGACTTACGCCTCGGAATCGGAAATGGATGTCGTGATGAGCAATGCGCAGGCCATTTATCCGAATCGAGTTCCCTATATGCCGAAGGCCACTTTGCCGCGCAGCGTCGATCTTACGACAAAGTGTGTCGAATGGGATCGGTTTGTTTCGACGACGGGATATGCCGGCGATCCGACCAGTTTCGCGTCGCTCCTGTTCGTCACTTACGGCGAAGCCGGTGCGCAGAGCCGGTTCAATATAGTGGGTTTAGGTCGTTATCAGCAGCTTTCCGATCCGGAATGTTCGGTCCAGGAGAATTTTGTGTCCGAAAACTAGTTAGGAGGAATGAATGGGCGTTGTTCTCCGCCTGTTCGACAAGGTACGGTCGAAACAAATTTCTTCCGTGCCTTGTTTCTTGTAATGGAAGTATCATGAAAAGGGGGATTTTTTAAGGAAATATTAAAAATTAACTATTTTTACAAAAAAAACTATAGAAGTATCATAAAGAATTTTTACATAAAAGAAACAATTATATATTTAGAATTATGAAGCCGGTTACGGAATATCAGGATTATCGCGTTTATATGCAGGACTACTATAACGAACGGAAGAGAGTTTCGTCGTTTTCGTGGCGTGAATTTACGCGGGCTTCAGGCTTTACGTCTCCGACATATCTTAAGTTGGTTTGCGAGGGCAAGACACGCCTTTCGCCCCTAGGTGCCGATAAGGTTGGCTCGGCGATGCATTTGGCGGGCTTTGAACTGGAATACTTCAAGGCGATGGTGACTTATTGCCATGCCAAGAATGACCAGGAACGCAAAAATGCATATGAGTCCATGCTGGAACTGGCGCATAACAACAAGATAAAGGTCCTTGACGGGGAGGCTTTCAAGTATTTCGAATCCTGGGTTCATCCCGTTGTGAGAGAACTTGCTCCCGTGATGCCGGGGGCGACTCCAGGTGAAATCGCAAAACGTTGTTGCAATGAAGTCTCGGCAGGTGACGTGCGCGAATCTCTTGATTTTATGGTCCGGTCAGGACTGTTGAAGAGAAAGGGCAGCATGTACGAACAGACGGACAAACACCTGAAGGGCGCTTCTGACATTATGCCGGTGGTGCTGCGTTCCATGCACCGAGAAATGGCTTCTTTCGCTGAAGAGGCCATAGACCGTTATGCTCCGTCGGAGAGAAACTTTACGGGCCTTACCATGGGTATCTCTGCCGAAGATTATGGACGAATTGTGCAGGAACTGAACGATTGCCGAAAGAAGATTACGCAGATTGCCTTGAATAGCCACGGCACCGAACGGGTTTACCGGTTGAATTTTCAATTGTTTCCATTGACGTGGAGAGAGGATGAGGTTAATGATAAAGAAAATTCTTAGTGTTACGTCGTGTACTTTGTTGCTCTGTATTATCGCATGTTCGGAAAATACAGCAGGAGTCACCGAAGAGGAAAATCCGGGAATTGCATTTGCAGTAAAGGAACCTGCTAGTTATGACTTGTGGTCTTTCGATAGTGGCGTGACGAATAGCAAGAACACGGGCTACTGGTTCGGCTTGGACGATTCTGATGAAGAGTCCGCGGCGACCATAACATTCCCTGTATCGATTGGCGAAGGAAAGTCTGACAGTACGATGAAAGACGTTATCGATGCTTGTGGTGGTCTTTGCGGAACTGTTGAATTTATGGAATCCTCGAAACCTCAGCTGAGTGCCGGCATCGGATTCTCTCTTGGCAAGGACAATTCAACGGTGGATGCTTCCTCTTGGAAGGGCTTGTGCGTGACTTATGAGTCCGATCTCGACATGCATTTGACCTTCAGCTCCGGTAAGGATGCTGCTTCTGTCGATGGTGATATGCCGTTTGTGGAATTCCCCAAAGAAATAAAGGTTGCTACACGTTGTGCCAAATGGGAAGACTTTAAACAAGCTCGTTTGAATAATGTTTCTGGTGAAGAAGCCGCGAAAAAACTTGGCGCGTTGCTTTTTGAATTCTTGGGCAAGTCGAAACAGAAAGGTTCGTTCAACATCAAGGGTCTCGGCTCGTATAAAAATGTTCAGTCGCAACAGAATGGGGAACCGAAAAAGCCTAAATCCAGTTCGTCTGTTTCGAGTTCGTCCGTTTCGAGCTTATCAATTTCGAGTTCATCGGTTTCCAGTTCGTCTATTGTCATAAATAAATGTGCTGATTTATGGGATGGAACGTCCGGCGACATTCGGATTGCGACTAAAATGAATAACAATACGGAAACGGCAGGCTATTGGTTGACTTTGGAAGACTCGGAAAATACAAAGTTGATTTGGCCGGTTGCCCTGGGAAATGATTATTCGGCAGACGCCATGGACCCTGTGATTGAACACTGTGGCGGCGTTTGTGGCGTTGCGGAATTTGATTCCAGCGGCTATGCGGGTGTTGGTTTTAATATTGTGGGGCAAACATCTGATGTGGATCCTTCTCCGATGGCGGGTGATATTACGGAATGGGGTGGATTGTGCGTGACGTATTCCTCGCAATTGGATATGGATATCGTGATGAACGACAATATGTCTTTAGATATACTCGATCTGCCCAAGGTTGTTCTACCCAAGAGCAGTGATGATACGACAAAGTGTGTGTCATGGGACGAATTTGTCGCTTCGAGCGGAACTCCTGGCGATCCGTCTAAAGTTTTATCGATTATTTTTGTTTTCAATGGAAAAGGCGGATCGTATAGCCAGTTCAATATCCGGAAACTCGGCCGTCTGCGTTCTGACGAATGTCCGATGGGACAAAATTCTAGTCCGAAAGTGGTTTCTAGCTCCAGCGCGAAGGTTAGCAGTAGCTCTGGAGGCGTGACTGGAAGCTTTGTCATGAATGGAAATTCTTCGTTTGATGACGTTTGTTCGTTCGAAACTACCGATGATATGTGGTATGGACCTGATGGTGCTGAAATGGTAGAAACTCGTCTTGCCAATGACACGGAAACGGCTGGCTATTGGTTTTCTATCGATGGACAAGATTCGGCAGGTAATCCCGGTGCTGTATTTGAATGGCCTGTACCGAGAGGAAACGAGTTTTCCGAATTATCCTTTTATCCGATTATAGAATATTGCGCAGGCCTTTGTGGGCAAATGTATTTTAAAGCCAATGCTTTTGCGGGTGTCGGCTTTAATGTTGTTGGTGAAACATCTACTGAGGATAAAGCTCCTGTGGCAGGTGATGCTTCGCGCTGGGCCGGCTTGTGCGTGACGTACGCTGCCGATGTGGACATGGATGTCGTGATGATTGACTCCGCAGAAAATTTAAGTATAGACCAGATCCCGTCTCAGCCGAAAGTAACGCTTTCGAAGAGTATTGATGTCACGACGAAGTGCATGGAGTGGCACGAATTTGTTTCTACAACGGGAAAATCCGAAGTGTCGTCACATTTGGCGTCCCTGTTGTTTATGTTCCATGGCGAAAGCGCAAAATATTATCGGTTTAACATAATGGGTGTGGGCCAGTTCCGTCGCCTCTCCAATCCGGAATGTACTGCCAAGGAGCATTTCGTATCAGGCGAATAGTTTATTTTTAAAAATTTTATCCGACATGATGTGATTCCCTTTTGGGAAAAATAATTTATATTATTTAGTAATTCATGGGGGTGGATAAAATGACTCGAAAATTTCTTGAAGTCGCGGCTTCGGCCTTATTGCTGTGCGTTGCCGCCTGTTCCGACGATAATCCATCGGATGCGCTTCCCGTATCGCCGGAGTCCGGTGAGAAACTCGAAAGCTCTTCGTCTCTTGAGGGGACGGTGTTGGGCGGTAGCAGTGACGGTGCGGAAAATATCTCTAGCAGCATCGCTGTTGGCATGTCGTCGAGCAGTGTCGGGGTGGCTGGAGTTTCATCGAGCAGCAAAGCAGAAAAACCTAAGAAGAATACAGCTGCCTGCTTGTGGCGGGGCGTTGATAAAAAGACATATGTGAATACGGAATTTGTTGATGTGGATATTGGTAATTACGCCGGACTTTGGTATAATTTTGGCGATGATCCTGATGGCGGAATGTCAAAAGTTGTTTTCCCCGAAGTTTGCGTGTATGAAACTCCCGAGTATGAATGCATGGAAAACTTGCTTGAATATTATGGGGGATATAGTGGTACGATGGTCTTGAAAAAAGGCATCTTAAATGAAGCGCTTGCGGGAGTTGGATTTGATGTCGCCGGGGTTGAAAATCCTGAAGAAAATTATACGAAACATATCCAACGGTATGGCGATATCAGTGGCTGGGGCGGTGTTTGCGTGACGTATGCTGCCGACAGGGAGATGTTCTTGCAGCTTGGTGCGGATTCCGTTACTTTCTATGAAACCAAGCTCGACAAGTCTGCTGAATTTGTAGAAAAGTGTGTTCCTTGGAGCGAATTTGTCGGTGCGACATCAACAGCGACATCGACGGCGGCCGAGGCGGCTAAGCATGCCCATTCCGTTAGAATAGTGATGAAAAGCTCCGAGGAAACGAGAGGACATTTCAATATCGCTGCAATTGGTAAATTTGATGCGACGGGGGCGTGCGAAGTAGACGGTTTCGCGGATGTCGTTACTAAATCATCCAATGGAGCTGAGGTCGGGACGATTATATTGCGGAGCTCAAGCAGCTCTGGCGAGGGTGAGAGCGGTTCGTCTTTCACGCCTTCTAGCAGTGGCGATTGCATATCTCCAGAGTCTGTTAGCAATCTGTGGTATGGCCCGAAGGTTATCGATATTTATGATTATCATGTAGAGACAGGACTTGACAATGGAACTGGAACATCTGGATATTGGTTCAGTTTCGATGGTGAAAATGGCAAAGCGAATGTAGAATGGCCTTTGCAACAATGGCAATATGATTATGAGGACGGCCTTTACCGGGTTGTAGAAGAATGCAAGGGTATTTGCGGGACGTTCAAGTTTATAGATGAGAGTGTGACGGGTATCGGTTTTAATGTTGCCGGGGTTGTTTTTCATGGCAATGATGAAGTCCCGGACATTGCCGATATTTCTGCTTGGGGCGGTTTGTGCGTGACCTATGCCGCGGAAACAAATATGGATGTGGTATTGTCCAACGATACGACATATACTTATGTCGAAAAAATGGCGTTATTGCCCAAGGTCTCGTTGCCCAAGAGTACCGAAGTCAAGACAGTTTGCTCGAAGTGGAGCGATTTCGTCACCTACGCAGAAACCCCTAGCGACCCGGCTCATGTCGCGTCGATTTTGTTTGCAGCCTACGGAGATGCGGGCTCTGCGAGCAAGTTCAATGTTATTGGCATCGGTAAGTATGCTGATGCCCAAAACGTTTGCAAACAAGGTGCAGAACCGTTTGTCGCCGGCACGAAATAGATGATATTTTGTCATTGCATCTTGTCATTCCGGCCTTGAGCCGGAATCTTGGATGTAAAAGATGGCGGATCGAGTCCGCCATGACGTTGTCTTGTCCGACCATTCGCATATCGTCATCCTGAGCGAAGCGAAGGATCCATTATTTTTCGAATAACACTTACGGCAATTCGCCGCCAATCAATTCCATCTGCTTCTTGTAGATGTCCTTGCAGGCGTTTTCGCCGAGGTCGAGGAGCGTGTTGAGCATGGCGCGGTCGAAACTTGCATGCTCGCCGGTGCCTTGCACTTCGATGAAATTCTTTGCGTCTTGCATGACGACGTTCATATCGACGTCGGCGGCGGAATCTTCCACGTAGCAGAGGTCGCAAAGCGGGTTGCCCGAGACGACACCCACGGAAATAGCGGTGATGCCATGCTTTAGAATCTGCTGCGTGATGCCGAGGCGTTCCTTGATTTTTTTCACGGCAATGGCGAGGGCGACAAAGCCGCCGATGATGCTTGCCGTTCGCGTGCCGCCATCGGCTTCGATGACGTCGCAATCGACGACGATGGCGTTCTCGCCGAGTGCGGCGAGATCGGCTGCGCCGCGCAGCGAACGCCCGACCAAACGCTGGATTTCTTGCGTGCGGCCGCTTGCGCCTTTGCGTTCGCGTTCCACGCGCTTGCCCGTGCTCTGTGGGAGCAAGCTGTATTCGGCCGTAATCCAGCCCGTGCCGCGGCCAGCAAGCCAGTCCGGAACTTTCGGGAGGAGCGTTGCGTTGCAGATGACGCGGGTGCGTCCCATTTCGATGAGAACGGAACCGTCGGCGCTAGAGATAAAGCCGGTGGTCATCTTGAGATTGCGATATTCTTCAGGTTTTCTGTCTGTACGTGTGTAGGTCATAGTGGATATGGGGTCGCTCGCAAAGCGAGCTTTGGGGGCGCTTCGCTTTGAGCTATGGGCTCGGTCACGAAGTTCCCTTTAAGGTTAAAGTTTGACGGCTATGCCGCGAGTTGAATAAAAAGTAGTAAAGGATTTTGGGGGTAGGTTGCTTTGCTTTTGTATGAATTGTCATCCTGACGACTGTAAGGAGGAAGGATCCAGTTCAATTTTAAGAGAATTGTTTCTGGATTCTTCACCCTAAAGGGTTCAGAATGACGATTTGCAAAGGGGTAAGGGCTACTTTCTTCGCGGCTTCGCCCTCTCCCTTTCGTCTAATACGACAGTTTTTCCGTTTTTCCTTCTCGGAAGCTTCCGAGGCGGTAGATGAAATCCGTATATTGTTGCAGTTCCTTGAGCGCCTCGATCACGTTCGGGTCTTTCGGGTTTCCTTCGAACGAAAGGTGGAAAATGTATTCCCACGGACGGTCGGGATGCGGGCGGCTCTCGATGCGTGTGAGGTTCAGTTTACGCTTGGCGAAACATCCGAGCGCTTCGTACAAAGCTCCAGACTTGCTGGAATCACTCAGCATCAACAAAAGTGTCGTCTTGATGGGCGGAGTCTGTGCATCGCTTGCCGAAAAGTCCGGCAGTTCGTACGCCGTTTTCTGGATGGCGTAAAAGCGCGTGAAGTTTACGCCCGGCAAATTTTCGAGTCCTTGCTTCAGAATTTCAAGACCGTAGAACTTCGCGGCGTAAGCGCTTGCGATGGCGCCCACATGTTTGTCGCCGCGCTTGGCAATTTCTTCGGCGCTTCCGGCGGTGTCGTAGAACGCCGTGCTCTTGATGTTCGGATGTTGTCCGAAAAAGCGGCTGCACTGCGCAAGTCCTTGCGGGTGGCTCAGCACTTCGCGGAGGTCTTCGAGCTTTGTGCCCGGCAAAGCGCAGAGCGTATGTTCGATTTGCAACTTGACTTCGGCCACAATCGGATGTCGCCACTTGTAAAGTAAGTCGTAGTTGTCGTAGATGGAGCCCGCCGTAGAGTTCTCGATAGGGATGGCTCCTCCATCAACGGCTCCTGTCTCGATGCCTTGGAAAATTTGTTCGAACGTGTCCATGGGCACGACTTCGATATCGTTTCCAAAGAGGTGGTATGCCGCACTTTCGCTGTAGGCCCCGCGGCGGCCCTGGAATGCAATTTTTTTCATGGTCAAAAAGATAGTAAACAGTGATTAGTGGTTAGGATTGCAAATTAAAAGTGGCTAGTGGTTGGTGGTTAGTGGTTAGGATTGCGACAAGAACGTTTCTTTTTGCATTCCTGTTTACTACCCACTGCATACTACCCCCTAACCCCTACTTAAACCGTCTTGCGCCTTTATACTTTGATGCCCAGTATTTATCGTCCATGGGTGTGATAACCACTCCGTCGCTTGTGCTGGCGTGGATGAATCGCTCTCCTTTTAAATAAATTCCCACATGGCTGATTTTCCAGAAGTTGCCGAAAAATACGAGGTCGCCTTCTTTCAATTTTTTACGTTTGATGGAATAGCCGCGCCCGTCATCGAATATACGTTGTGCGTTATGGTCCAGCGAAATGCCGTAAAAGCCTTTATAGACTTGCATCACGTAACCGGAACAGTCCGTTTTCTTTTTGCTGGCTGCTCCATACACATACTTGGCCCCGAGCCATTCCTTGGCATATTTTTCCAAATTCGTCGGCTTTGTGGCAACGCTCTTTTTTGCAGTTGTTTTTGTTTTTTCGATTTTCTTTGCGGCTGTTTTTATGGCTGTGCTGTCTGCTTTTTTTACCGCTAGGCTATCTTGCTTTTGATTTTGTCCGTCAGAAATTTTTTGCTTGTTTACGGTCGAGTCGGTCGATGCTACAGCTGTTTGTGAATCTGAAGTATGCGACATTGAATCTTGTATGCTTGTTTTGGAGGCGTTGGTTTCGGTAATAGAGTCCTGGCCCGTTGCTTTTGAAGCCGCGGCAAGTTTTTCTTCTAGTACCAATTCTTCTTGAGGGTTAATGGTTGTGCTGTCGACTTGCACCGGAGCTTTTTTCGCAACCCTGTATCGTTTGTAAGAACCGCTTTTTCGATCGTAGCCGGGGCGTACAGGAAAAGCGCAGTCGGCGAGCAATACCAAACTGCATACAAGTAAAATTCCAGTAATGAGGCGACTTTTGAAAGCCATCAAATAAAATTTAAATAATTACGGCTTTCAAGAAAAGTTTTTTTTGACGCTTACTCAACAAAACCGTGCGGGCAGAAGCCGAGTTCCTTGATCATCTTGAAGTCGCTTTCGCTCTGCATGCTTGCGGTGGTGAGCATGTCGTCCGTGATGGTGGCGTTTGCGCCGCTCTTGAACGCCTTCACGCCGTTATCGCCAAGGACCTTGCGACCGCCGGCGAGGCGCAAATACGCATGCGGATTGATAAAGCGGTAAATCGCCACGATGCGGCAGAATTCGTCGTTCGTGAGCGGAGTCAAGTTTTCGAACGGCGTGCCCGGAATTGCGCTCAACACGTTCATCGGCGTAGATTTTACGCCAAGCTTGCGCAAATCCAAGCACATGTCGATGCGGTCTTCCATCGTTTCGCCGAGTCCCATGATGCCGCCGCTGCAAATTTCAAGTCCTGCTGCAAGTGCGTTTTCGAGAGCGCCAATCTTGTCGTCATACGTGTGCGTGGTGCAGACATCGGCGAAGTGGCGGCGGTACGTTTCGAGATTGTTGTGGAAACGCGTGAGGCCTGCCTTCTTGAGCTTATCGAACTGTTCGCGTTTCAAAAGCCCTGCTGAAAGGCAGACGGAAAGCTTTGTCTCTTTCTTGATGTGGCGAATCGTGCTGCAAATTTGTTCGACATCAGCGTTGCTGAGCGTGCGGCCCGAGGTGACAATCGAATAGCGGGGGATGCCTGCAGCTTCTTTCTGCTTTGCGTCTGTGACAATTTCTTCTTCAGGCATGAGTTTGTATTCAGGTGCGCCCGTGTGGTAGTAACTGCTCTGGGCACAGTACTTGCAGTTTTCGGAACAGCGTCCGCTGCGGGCGTTCACGATTGCGCAAAAGTCAAAGTCGTTGCCGAAGAATTTTTTACGAATCTCGTCAGCGGCATTGCAGAGTTCCTGCAAATCTTCGTTCAAAAGTTGGATTGCCTCGTCGCGGTTGATTTCGTAACCGCCTAAAACCATTTCCTTAAGTTCCTGGATAAAAGACATATCTTGCTCCTTGAACATTTTTCGCATGCAAATATAGAAAAGATATATTAAATTAAGAAGGTGAATTTTTAATCCGAAAAGGGGGTTATATGCTCAAAAAACTATTTCTGTCCGCCGCTATAGTGGCCTTGGTTTTTACCGCTTGCGATTCTGACAGCTCCACGTCGCCGAAAACTGATGACCAGTCCAAGGAATATATTACGCAACAGTTTGGTGCGACGGAGGATGGTACCGTTGAGATAAAGGAGCCTGTGATTGATACGAACCCTACTACTGTTATAACTTCTGACAAAGCCGCTTGCCAAATTACAGAACAAACGACAACGACTTTAAAGATGGTTATGGCTCAGCCGGATTCGGGGTCGATTACAACTTTGTATGAGTATAAAATGGATTCTCTTGTGACTCTCATCCAGTTTGATTTCTTGCCGACCATGCCTCAGGATTCTATTAATGCGTTCTGTGCAGAAGCTAAGGTCGATGTTCCTCGTGAAGTGGAGGAAGAGGGTGCGGTTGTGAATGTGACTTGTGGTGACAATACGATTACAGAACGTATAGCAGTGCCGAGCTCGTTTAACCCGATCCCTTTCATTGCTCCGGAGATGACTGAATACTGCGAAGAAATTCAGCGGACGGGAATAATCCCTGATGATGAAGACGATATCTAAAAAATTTTAACAGACAACTAGAAAAGCTCGGCAGCGCCGAGCTTAAAATTTTTTTTCAGAGAAGCGATCTAGACAAAGTTCTAAAATGCATTTTGCTTAAGAAACGAGTAGGGCAAGGCGAGAGCCCCCGAAGTGTACGAAAATAGCCATCCATAAGGATGGCTATAAATTAAGAAATTCTAATAAGGAAATTCCGTTTTTTCTGAGAAGCGAGCTAGACAAAAAATCTAGAACGCATTTTGCTTAAGAAACGAGTGAGACGAGGCGTCGCTCGCCCGTAGCGTACGAATTGTACGTGAGGTGCGAGCGCAACGAAGTATCATGAAGTTTATTAAGCAAAAGGCTCCATTACCTGCCAGAGCACAGCCTTATGCGCATGCAATCTGTTTTCTGCTTCTTCGTAGCTCATGTTCACGTCGAGATTGTCCATCACGGAGTCCGTGATTTCTTCGCCGCGGTGAGCCGGCAAGCAGTGGCTGACCTTCACGTGTGCCGGAGCGAGCTTCAAGAGTTCATCGTTGATCTGGAACGGCAAGAAGTGGCTTTGCTTGGTGGCCTTTTCGCCTTCCTGACCCATGGAAACCCAGACGTCGCTGTAGAGAATGTCGGCGTCCTTGACGGCTTCCTTCGGATCGTTGAAAACGCGGTACTGGCAGCCGTGCTTCTTGAGGCCGGCTGCGGCTTCTTCGACGAACTTGGCGGGCTGTTCAAAGCCCTTCGGGCAGGCGAGCGTGAAGTTCATGCCGACTTTGGAGCAGAGTGCGAGGAATGAGTTCGCGACGTTGTTGCCGTCACCGATGAAGGCGACGGTTTTGGGCTTGCCATCAGCGTTCTTGAATCCGCCGAGGTTTTCGTTAATCATCTGGGCGAATGCGATAGCCTGGCACGGGTGGCAATCGTCGGTCAAAGCGTTCACGACCGGAATGGTGCCGTATTCGGCAAGCTCTTCGACGAGTTGCTGCTTGAAGCAACGGACCACGATGGCGTTCACCCAGCGGCTGAGGCAGCGGGCGACATCCTTGACGCTTTCGCGTTTGCCAAGACCGATAGAATCCGGGGCGAGGAGCACGGCGTGACCGCCGAGCTGGTTCATGCCCACCTGGAAAGTCGTAATAGTTCGCAGCGACGGTTTTTCGAAGAACATGGCGATGTTCTGGCCGTGGAGACGGTCAGAAACCTTGCCGGCGTGAACTTCGGCTTTGAGACGCGAGGCAATCTCGATGGTTTCGAGAACTTTTTCTTCGCTCCAGTCGGTCAAGCGGAGGAAGTGTTTGTTGCGATCTATCATTTCTATTCCTTTGGGCGAAACCCTATTTATCGTATGATTTTTTTAATCAATAGATGTCGTTTTTGACGCTAAAAAGGTGCACATTCCTAAATGAAAAACGAAAAAACGGAGCTTTTACACTCCGTCTTTTACAGGAAATCACAAGAAAATGCTAACGGATATTAGCGAAGTTTCTTTTTGTGACG
>Ga0265299_10003260_pt1 | contig 15965 bp, 9 predicted proteins | sample AusTroGonzalo_MG_4_FD_193485 | JGI IMG/M metagenome (GOLD analysis project Ga0265299, IMG submission 193485) | Bovine rumen microbial communities from tropical cattle in Woodstock, Queensland, Australia - Gonzalo_02 | ecosystem: Host-associated > Mammals > Digestive system > Stomach > Rumen ... | reverse complement strand
CCGAAATAAAAAATAAATACTGCTATGGTAAAAATTGACGAACTCGACAAGCAGATTCTGAGTCTAATCGCCGCCGATGCCCGTATTCCATTTCTTGAAGTGGCCCGTGCGTGCAATGTAAGTGGTGCTGCCATTCATCAGCACATTCAGAAAATGAATAACCTGGGTGTACTCAAGGGTACCCAGTATCTGATTGAGCCTGAAAGTGTGGGTTATGAGACCTGTGCTTTTATTGGTTTGAATTTGAAAGACCCCGCCAAGTTCGATGAGGTACTTGAACAACTTAAGCAGATACCCGAAGTGGTGGAGTGTCATTACACAACCGGTAATTTCGATATGTTTATCAAGATATATGCTCGTAACAACCACCATTTGCTTACTATTATCCATGATAAACTGCAACCGCTCGGCCTCTCGAGCAGTCAGACGTTGATATCGTTCCATACTGGTATCGACCGTCAGCTGCCCATTGCTGACCTGTTGACACAAGATACCGAAGCCGAGGCGTCGGCCGAGGATTAATTGGCAATATAGCATCATATTGCCCGCGAAGGTGCACTTAGCTGTGCTTAATTGGGAATGTGAGTGAGAATCTCCGACTGTCCCGCAGCAGTGAACTCCGTTATGGCTGTCCGACCACCAGAAAGCCATTGCCCGTTTGGGCGAGAAGGCGTCGGACAGTGGAGGAAAGTCTGAAGACCAGCCTTCGACGATTTTTGTTGCCAAACCACTCTCGATGTAAGGGTGAGGAGGCAATCATACGTGTATTATTATATAAGTTCGGGGGAGACCCCGTCGCGATGACAGCGTCTCCCCCTTTTTGTTTTTCATTCGTCCAAGTAGTTTCCTTCCCTATTATATAGTCAATTGTTTTACATGGAAAGCTAGTAATATTGGTGCAAATATACGATATTTTTCGATAAAACTAAAAAATAATCAAATAATTAACATATTTTATACTTAAAACACCTGATTTACTTCGATTCTGATAAGTAATTGTTGTTTTATGAGTGTAGTTGTTCGTAATGACATGTATTCAACATGTGTTTAGCAGTCGTCATTTTGCAAAGATGCATACTTTTTTGATATGGGTAGGAAAATATTGTTAAAATACTTGCATTCAGCTATACATTATTGTATATTTGCAAACGAATTTAGTTAGTAGTTGGTTTTAAAAAACTTTGTTAGTAGATGTTAAACGAATAGTTAACAAAAATTGGGGCCCGCAGTTGATGCTCGCCCCTTTTTCTTTGATAATTTATCTAAATTAACATAATTTAAGTCTAAAATTATAATCCGAATAAAAATAATACATACTTTTGCAAAAGTAACCTAAAACAATAATGCAAATAGTAATCGATATGAAAAAAAACGTATTTATTATTTTAATCACGTTGCTGACCGTTTGTAACGTCGTAAAAGCTGAAGGTGAATATACTGATATGAAACCGTTACAGCTGGAAACTCCAGTTATGGAGATGAAATTGGATTGTAAGGGAACTTCCAACTATCGTCCGGAACTAGAGTTACCTATGGCTCCTATGTTGAGTGGGGAAACCCAGAAGTATCAACTTACATGGATGCGAACTAATCCAAATGTAAAACCCTATAAGGTGATGGACGACCTTACCTTTGCGGGTATACCTTTGTTTGTAGCTGGCATGATTGCTAAGGCCGAGAAACGTTCGTTCCGTCAGAACACCAAGGATAATCGTCATACATTGGTGACCGACTTTAAGACGGAGATTGACAATTACACGCAGTTCTTCGGACCTGTGATGGCTACAGGTTTGAAATTAGCTGGTGTTGAGGGACGTAGTGATTGGGGACGTTATCTTACTTCGACAGCGATGTCGTATGGTTTCATGGCGCTATTTGTAAACAGTATCAAGTACACTGCCAAGGAGATGCGTCCTGATGGTACTACACGTAACTCATGGCCCAGTGGACATACTGCAACAGCATTTGTTGGTGCGACTATTCTGCATAAGGAGTATGGCTTAACTCGTTCACCCTGGTATTCGGTAGCTGGTTATGGTGTAGCAACTGCCACAGGTGTGATGCGTGTACTGAACAACCGCCACTGGGTGAGCGACGTTCTCTCTGGTGCCGGTATTGGTATTATGTCGGGTGAGTTGGCTTATGCTATGAGTGACTTGATTTTCAAAGGAAAAGGACTTTTGCGTGGCGATGCCATCAGCGAGCGTAGCATTATAGACCATCCATCGTTCTTCTCGATTTCAATGGGTTTGGGTCTTGGTTCGAAAAATCTCGATTTTGATATGTCGCGTTTCGGGCTCTCGGATTTTGCAGGCGATAAAATGTTGAACCTGAAGTTCGGCTCATCTACTGTTGTTGGTGCCGAGGGTGCTTATTTCTTTAATAAATATGTTGGTGTTGGTGGACGCTTGCGTGTTTATAGTTCGCCTATTAAGGGGTGGGACGGTATTGAGAGTTATGCATGGAACGACCTTATTGAAAGCCTTTATGGCGATGATTACGATATGGATGCCGGTTTTCGTCGCTTTGTTGATGGAGATGAAAATGGCGGCCCACTGATCGAGGATGCTTATTTCACTATTAAGAGCGACCACCTCACTGAGTTCTCGGCCGATCTGGGACTGTATTTCAATGTGCCCCTCTCACGTCGCTTTACCTTGGGTTCTAAGCTACTGGTAGGTCGTAGCATCATGCAGGAGCTCGATCTGAATGCCACTGTAAGCGGTTATACCCGTGCGATTGATTTCGAAGATCTGATTGGTGGTGTGGAAGACGACAAGCTCCTTACCAAGGCCATGCCTACTAATGGCAAGTACACCAGCGAGTACGATTACTTTACCTTGGGTGGTAATAACACCATGAAGTTTGGTACCGGTCTCTCGCTTACCTATGCCTATAAGGAGAACTACGCCTGGCGCCTGTTCGTAGATTACGACTATTCTCGTAAGACCTACACCATGACGTATAATCCTGCCATGTTCGTATTCGATGCCATCAATATCTCACTGGGCGATATGAGCGATCCTATCAGCAGTATGATGGAACCACAGGACTTTGCGGATGTGACGGAGACGCATAGCATAAAAAAGAACCGCCATACTTTCGTAATAGGCGGCTCTTTAACCATATCGTTCTAAAAGACGTACGCTTACTGCTTGAGCAGATTCAGTTTGTGCTTAGGAGCAAGTGCATTACTTGTCTTTTCGGTATACTCAGAGAGTTTAAGAGTAGCAGTCGCGGCAATGTTGCGGCTGCTATTTCCTATACGGAAGGTATAGGTGCCGGCCTCGGTAAGCCACTGGCTGTTTGCTTCGTCGAAGCTGGCCAGCATGCGTACTGGAATAGTCATGGTGAGCACCTCGCTTTCGCCAGGTTGTAAGTCGCGGGTCTTAGCAAAGGCTTTCAGTTCCTGAGCGGGTTTCTCAATTCTGCCTTTTGGTGCCTGGACATAAACCTGAGCAACCTCTTTACCGCTAACGCTACCAGTGTTCTTTACGGTAATACTTACTTCAACGGCATCCTTCTCCTTTGCTTTAACCACGGGCTTAGAAAATGCGAAAGTAGTATAGCTGAGGCCGAAACCGAATGGGTAAGCAACGTCGCGACCAAATGTGTCGAAATAACGGTAGCCTACATAGATATCCTCTTCGTGGTTAGTGTAAGCATGGCCTGGGATGGGCGTCTTATTGCCAATCATCATTTGAAGTGAGTAGTCGTCTATCTGACCAGGGAAGTTCTTGGTCGATGCATGATCGGTAGCTGCGATAGGCCAGGTCATAGTGAGTTTACCTGAAGGATTCACCTTGCCAGTGAGCAGGTCGGCAATAGAGTTTCCTCCCTCCATACCTGGCTGCCAAGCACACAGAATAGCATCGGGATAGCCACTCCATGAGGCGGTCTCGATAACACTTCCTGAGTTGATAATTACAATAACAGGTTTGCCTGCTGCATGGAATGCATTGCATACATCGGTAATCAAAGCACGTTCTTCTGGAATGAGATTAAACTCGGTGTTGATGTCGCGATCAACACCCTCACCAGCCTGACGACCGATAGTGATGATTGCTGCATCAGCATTGTTTACCTCTTTATTAATACAGATAGGATCGAGTCCAATCTCTGGATATTTCTGCTGGCCGAAATACTCGTTCTGGTACCATTTGGCCGGATGACGCTCGGCCTGGAACTTAACACGAGCAAATGCAATGTATTTGCGATAGATATCGGTGAGTGTTTCGCTTGACTTGATACCTGCATTCTTTAAACCTTCGAGCATGTCGACTACATAGGGTGGGTGAACGCAGCCAGAACCTGTTCCACCTGAAAGGAAATCGTATGAGTTCTCTCCAAACAGAGCAACGGTTTTGATATTGTTATTCTTCCAAGGCAGTGCTCCGTTGTTCTTCAGTAATACTATACCCTCGGTAGCAGTTTGACGGGTGATGGCTGCATGGGCCTTGAAGTCGGGGTTGTTTGAGGCGGGATACTTGTGGAAGCTTGGAGTCTTAACGATATACTCCAACATGCGGCGTACGTTGCGGTCTACATCGGCAATGTCGAGTTTGCCACTCTTCACACCCTCAATGATTTCGTTTACTTGTGCGGGCTGGCCTGGCTCCATTAGATCGTTGCCAGCTTGAACTTCAGTAATGGTAGGTAAACCTTCGCGAATACCAATCCAGTCGGTCATTACAATGCCTTTATACCCCCAATCGTTACGCAATATCTTTGTAAGCAGGTCGTGGTTGCCCATAGAGTACTGGCCATTAATCTGGTTATACGACGACATGATGGTCCAAGGATTACTTTCACGAACAGCAATTTCAAAACCACGGAGATACAGTTCGCGGGCAGCACGCTGGCTAACGCGTTCGTCAACTGCTGTACGATCGGTCTCCTGAGAATTGATGGCAAAGTGTTTGGCGCTTACACCGGCACCCTCACTCTGTACACCTTGGATATAAGAGGCTGCAATTTTACCAGTGAGTAGAGGGTCCTCAGAATAATACTCGAAGTTGCGACCGCATAATGGATTGCGATGCAGGTTCATACCAGGACCTAAAATAACATCACAACGATACTCCTTAGTTTCGTTGCCAATAGCCTGACCAACACGTTTTACCAACTCTATATTCCAAGTTGATGCCAAACATGAACCGATTGGGAAGGCTGTGGCATAGTAAGTCTTGTCGGTACCCTTACGTGTAGGATCAATGCGAACACCTGCGGGGCCATCGGTAAGTACTGTGGCAGGAATGCCCAGACGTGGTATGGCAGGCGAAGTTCCAGCTGCTCCAGCTACCAGATCGGCCTCGCCACCTACTACGGCATTGGCTGCGAAAAAGTTGTTTGCACCGCCAACCAGTAGCTTGGCTTTTTCTTCAAGGGTCATTGCCTTGATGACCTCGTCAATATTCTTCTCAGAGAGAATTGGCGTGGTCGAATGGTTGTCGTTGAGAGAAACTTGAGAATTTGTGGTCATTGTAAATGTTGTTGCTAATAAGCAAGTTGTTAGTAATTTCTTCATATTGTTGATGCCTTTTGGTTTTCTTTTTTTGATTTATGGGAATATGCGGAAGTCGTAGCCTTGATCTTTGAGCCATTGGATGGACTCTGGCAGGGCTGTCTTTAGTTTGTCGATACTCTTCAGCGAGTCGTGGAATGTAATGATAGAACCGTTACGCGTGTACCTCTTTATATTATTAACGATATCTTCTGGGGTCATCCACTTAGAGTAATCGCGGGTCACCAGGTCCCACATCACAATCTTGTATTTTCTACTTAGCCAGGCATATTGTGCCATACGCATCCATCCGTGGGGTGGACGTACATAGTGACTATGTATGTAAGCATTAGCTTTCTCTACATTGTAGCTGTACTCCTTTACGGTATGGCGTAAGCCACCAATATGATTGTGAGTATGATTACCTACTTGGTGGCCTTCGGCCAAGATACGTTTGTATAGTTCGGGATATTTGCGTACGTTGTCGCCTACCATAAAAAAGGTGGCTTGCACATTAAACTGCTTCAGTGTGTCGAGAATAAATGGGGTTGCCTCTGGGATAGGACCATCGTCGAAGGTCAGGTAAACTGCCTTCACTCGACGGTCCATTCGCCAGTATGCTCTTGGATAGAGCCAGCGCAAATATATAGCCGGTTGCTCTATAAACATAATTTATTCTCCGTAAGTTCCACCTTTAGCTTCGTACAGACTGCTGATGGCCTTGAACTGCTTCTCTTTTTCTTTGGCTGCTTTCTCGCTAACTGCCGACTGTAAGTTGAGAATCTGGTTCAGTATGTACATGTGAACCAAACATTCCTGTTGAGACATGGCAAAGCGGCTTTCGTTAAGTGAGCAGTACCATAGCATATACTCAGCCGACTTGCGCCATAATTTCTCAATAATCTGCTGAGCTTTCTGGGGCTGCCCTGTCAGTGCATAGGCACGGGCCAAATCCAAAGATCCACTCTGATAGTCATGTGGAATATTATAGCTTGGCAGAGCCTTCTCAGCCTTGTCGAGTACAGCCTTGGCCTGCTTATCCTTGCCTTCTTGAATCAGATTCATAGCCAGCAGTGAAAGCAAACGACGGTGGGTATAACACATGCGCATCACTGTCTCGTCGAGATAGATACCAGGTTTATCTACACCGCCAAACTTGAACTTGTTCATGACGTTGTTATACGTCTTCTCGGTATCGAAGTTCTTGGCTCCAGGTGCGTTGGTGGTAAATGGGGTGATACGGTTTGCCAGTCCCTCTTGTACAAAGTTGTCACCCAGGTTCATATAATTTTCAGAACCTACTGTAGTAGCTACATAGATAGGGCGTGTCCAGTTACACTGGGCAATCATCTCAAGCATCATGAGGTCGCCTTTGTAGAGCGCGTTCTTGCCTTTCAGTGAGATAACCATCTGGTCGGGAATGCTGTCGCTGGCCATCATCATTCCGCTCTTGCGAACAGCTTCTTTGTCGATAGTTACGTATACAGTATCTGTAGGAATTACATGCAGATCCTTATTGGTAGAGCGAACCCAGTACTTCAGAATATTTTTCAGCTCGAATGGCTTTTCTCCAAAGTTCTTTTTAGCTTCCTCTGGATTCTCGCTATACAGCTTTACAACTTCGCTCTTTAACGATGGATCAACCTGCACATATTCGTTGGTTCCAGCACAGTACTCCAATCGGCTCCATGTAATAGGTACTGATGGTGAGTCGTATGCTTGGCGGCGCATTTGGTCGATATACCAGTCGGTTTGCAGATAAGATAGGTTGCACACGCGCGCGTCGGTGCGGAATCCCTCTGTATCCTGGTTATACCAAAGTGGGAATGTGTCGTTATCGCCGTTGGTGAAGATAATGGGGTTACCCTCTTCCTGCAAGGTCATGAGATAGTTCTGGCCAAAGTCGCGACAGCAGTAACGGCCTGAACGATCATGATCGTCCCATGTCTGCGAAGCCATCTGGATGGGAACAAACAAGCATACAATTCCAATAATGGCTGCTACAGCCAGCATCTCCTTCTTCAGTTTACGGTTCAGCCAGTCAATAATGGCAGCTACACCCATACCACACCATATGGCGAAGGCATAGAACGAACCTGCGTATGCATAGTCGCGTTCACGTGGCTGCATAGGTGTCTGGTTCAGATATATAACGATGGCTAGTCCTGTCATAAAGAATAAGAAGAATACTACCCAGAACTGTTGGATGCCGATAGGCTCCTCTACAGTTTTCTCAACGCCATTTATCAAAGCCTTGCGCTTGCGGGTGTACCAGGCCTGCCAGAACATACCTAATAAGCCGAGTAGCAATGGCATACAATAGAATACATTGTGGCCTTTGTTCTCCTTCAAATCCTCTGGCAGCAAGCTCTGGTCGCCTAATCGGGCATCGTCGATGAACGAGAATCCTGTAAGCCAGTTACCGTGTTCCAGTTCACCGTTACCCTGAATGTCGTTCTGACGTCCGGCAAAGTTCCACATAAAGTAGCGCCAGTACATGAAGTTGCACTGATAACTCAGGAAGAATCGGAGATTCTCTAACTGTGAGGGTACTTTTACCATCATCTGTTCGCCACAACGGTCGTAGGGCACCTGCGAACCGTCTACACCGCCCATCCATGATTCGTAAGCGGCAGCATGACCTGCATCATACATTCGTGGGAACAGCATATTCTGTGCATACTTGTATTCGTCCTTGGTGCGTACTACAAAGTATGAATCCTTCTCGTCGGCAGATGCCTTTTCCTTTCGCTGATATACAGGCTTACCCTTACTCATGACGGGCTTGCAGTAATTGCCATCCTGTTCGAGAGCTACCTGCGAGGTGTAGGCTGGACCATAGAATAATGGGCGCTGACCATACTGCTCACGTCCCAGATAGTCGCCCAATGTGAAAATATCCTCTGGCGAGTTCTGGTCCATTGGTGGGTTTGCTGATGAGCGGATAACAATGAGTGCATAGCTTGAGTAGCCTATCATCAGCATCAGCATGCAGAGCAGCATCGTGTTCTTCATACGAGCTGTAATAAGTAACTGCTTGTCTACAGTGTATTTGAGTAAGAACCATAATGCTCCTAAAACCACTATGCCAATAATGAATGCCGACCAGCCCCATCCGTAGAAGGGAATACCCAACATACCTACTGATAGCAGAAAAGCTAAGTTCTGTACTGACAGCGAATGCTTCTGTGTCTGAGTTTCATATACCGCCCAGATTACACACGATACCAGCAGGATAATATAGATGATCTCACCGGTGTTGAATGGCATACCAAGGGTATTTACAAAGAACAGTTCAAACCATCCACCTACGGTAATGATGCCAGGCACAACGCCGTAAAGAACTGCAGCCAAGATTATTACCGATACACCTAATGCGATGAGCGAACCTTTCAGATTGGCATTGGGGAAACGACGATAGTAGTAAACCAGTACAATGGCAGGAACGCACAGCAGATTCAATAGGTGCACGCCAATAGATAGACCGGTCATATACATAATCAGAATGAGCCAGCGGTCGCTATGAGGCTCGTCGGCTTGATCCTCCCATTTTAATATAAGCCAGAACACTACAGCGGTAAAAGCTGAAGAGTAGGCATAAACCTCACCTTCTACAGCCGAGAACCAGAATGTATCGCTAAATGTGTATATTAAAGCACCTACCAAACCCGATGCTTCGATAGCAATAAGTTTGGGTAATGTGAGCTCATTCCATTCGCTGATGAGCAGTCTACGGGTGAGGTGAGTAATTGTCCAAAACAGGAACAGAATACATGTGGCCGATAGCAGAGCACTCATGGTGTTTACCATGCGGGCCACTTGAGTGGCATCGCTGGCAAAATGCGAGAACAGGTTTGCTGTCAACATAAAGAAAGGTGCCCCGGGTGGGTGACCAATCTCCAGTTTGTAACCTGTGGTAATAAATTCGGGACAGTCCCAGAATGAGGCTGTTGGTTCGATGGTAGAACAATAGACAAAGGCTGCTATTAAAAATGCCAGCCAGCCCAACGTGTTGTCTACTAATCTGAATTGTTTCATTATAATTTTTCGTCTTTAATGTTAAAATTCAATTTCGGTGGTGCAAAGGTACTAAATAAAATTGAGAATTGCCAATGGATAATTGATAATTAACTTACATAAACAGTCCAGCACCATAGATTAATACCATATAACGGAACAGTTTCCCCAGTGTGATGGCTATGAAGGTTATTACAACATTTGAGCGCATGAGCCCTAATGCTATGGTGATGGCGCTGCCAAGTACTGGAAGAAAAGCAAAGAATCCCATCCAGGCTCCATGACCTGCTAAGAATCGGTGAGCCTTGTCTAAGTCCTCTTTTTTTACATGTAGATATTTCTCAATCCACTCTAATTTTCCCATGCGGCCTACACCATAGTTAAATACACTGCCCAGTACATTACCTATAGTTCCATAAATCATCAGTGTCCACGGGTCCATACCAGTGGCCATCAGGGCAACCATCACTGCCTCGCTTGAGAATGGGAAAAAACTGCCAGCTAAAAAAGCCGCCAACAACATGCCCCAGTAGCCGTACTGTGTTAGGAAACTGATAATAAAGTCCATAAGTTCATGCCTGTTAGGAACAGGATTGTAGCTATTGTTACAATAAAAAATATGTTGCTTATGCGGGTGCGTGTAAGCGTAAAGAAGTGTGCAGAAATAGGTGTTACTGCAATTGTCATCATACTAATAAACATGTCGTATTTCTGAGGTTGTATAGCCATAAGTATGATGGTGTAGACGGCGAGCATAATAAAACTGCTATAGATTTGACGAACGCGAATCTTGTCCATATAGCTTGTAATCCAGAAATGAATTGTTCCTACAATGAACAATACTATCAGTAGACCTAAATAGGCCCATTGTGAGGTGGATACTACAGCGTAGTCGGTGTTCCACTGCACTTCGGTAAAACGTTTAAAATAGGTTAATACCATTTCTGGTTGGTGCCTGTTAAGGTATAACAACCATCCGGCATATAACCAATATGGTGTTATCAAACCGATTAGTGTCGCAAAGAATGTACGGATACCAAGCGAGTATACGGTGGTAGCCATTAGCACGATGTAGATAGGGACAAATAGCAGAAAATGTGGTTCCAACAAACTTACTAAACTGATGAGTAAGAAAATGTAAAACGTTCGTCCCATGGTGTCCTGATTCTGATAGCAGGAGAAGAGCAACAATAGCGACAATACTGTGCAGAGTAGTTCTGTAGCTGCTTGTGTTGATGGGAACAACCAACATGCAGAACAACACAGCAGAATAAAAAATACCGAAACCGAACGGCTGTAAACTCTAATTAGCAGGTTAATGTTGTTCAAGTGTATCATCGAGTAGACCGATGCAAAGAAACATGCAAACTGGAACCACCATCCTTGATGTGTCAACCCTGCCAAAAGCCAGATGCCGACACCATACAGGATGGTAATCGGCAACGTGCGGCGACTTTCGGCTATTTTATTCTGAAACCTCTTCATTATAAATCGGCTCCAATGTCACGACGGAAGTATTTGTCGGTAAACTGTATCTTCTGGGCCTCTTCGAACGACTTTTGTAGAGCCTCAGCTTTGTCTTTTCCGTACGATGATACAGCAATCACACGGCCGCCGGCAGTTACTATCTCGCCATCCTTTAAGGCTGTTCCGCTGTGAAATACAATGCTTCCATCAATGTTCTCAATACCTGTAATGGGATAACCCTTTTTGTATTCCTGTGGATAACCACCTGACACCAACATGACACATACGGCAGCACGCTCGTCGAACTCAATAGTACGTTTGTCAAGATTACCCTCGGCTACACCCTCAAACAGATCAACAATGTCGCTCTTCAGACGTAGCATTACGCTTTCGGTTTCAGGGTCGCCCATGCGGCAGTTATACTCAATAACCATTGGTTCACCCTTTACGTTAATAAGACCGAAGAAGATAAAACCTTTATAATCTATGTTTTCTGCTGCTAAACCTTCTACGGTTGGGCGTATAATACGGTCCTCTACCTTCTGCATCCACTCTTTGGTGGCAAAGGGAACAGGAGTAACGCTACCCATACCGCCAGTATTCAAACCGGTATCGTGTTCGCCAATACGCTTGTAGTCTTTAGCTTCAGGCAGAATCTTGTAGTTCTTTCCATCGGTTAGCACAAATACTGAGCATTCGATGCCACTCAGGAACTCTTCGATAACTACCTGACTTGAGGCATTGCCGAACATACCGCCCAGCATCTCCTTCAGTTCTTTTTTTGCCTCATCGAGTGTAGGCAAAATAAGTACACCCTTGCCGGCACATAATCCATCGGCTTTAAGTACGTATGGGGCTTCGAGGGTCTCAAGGAATTTTAATCCTTCTTCCAGATGCTCACCATCAAAAGTCTTATAGCGGGCAGTGGGGATGTTATGACGCTGCATAAAGGCTTTGGCAAAATCCTTTGAACCTTCAAGTACAGCTCCTGCTTTTGATGGACCAATCACGGGCACGTCCTTTGTACGATTATCGGCCTTCAGATTGTCGTAGATGCCTTTAACCAATGGGTCCTCAGGGCCAACGACTACCATATTGATGTTCTTCTCTACTACAAATGCTTTGATAGCCTCAAAATCATCGGCTTTTATGGCTACGTTCTCGCCACAATTACCTGTACCTGCATTACCTGGGGCAATGTAAAGCTTTTCGCATTTATCACTCTGAGCAATTTTCCAAGCTAAGGCGTGCTCACGTCCGCCACTTCCTAACAGTAAGATTTTCATATTTTTATTTTAAGTAATCTTCAAAATATTGGGTTATTCTCTCATGTAGATGCACAGAAGCATGGCCGCGCATATTGTGCTCCTCGCCTGGGTAAGCAAAGAAGTCGGGCTGTGTGCCTGCCTTGATGCAAGCGTCAAGGAAACTTAAACAATGCTGTGGTACTACTGTGTTATCGTTGTAGCCAGTAATGATCTGCAATTTTCCTTTCAGGTTTTTTGCCTTGCTAATCAGGCTACTCTTGGCATAACCCTCAGGATTATCCTGTGGTGTGCCCATATAGCGTTCGCCGTACATAACTTCGTACCACTTCCAATCGATAACAGGACCGCCAGCTACGCCCACTTTGAATACGTCGGGATAGTTCGTTATCAGTGAAATGGTCATAAATCCACCAAAACTCCATCCGTGTACACCTAGACGATTCATATCAACGTATGGCTGTTTCTTCAGGAACTCAACGCCCATCATCTGGTCTTGCATTTCTACCTGACCTAACTGATGGAAGGTGGCTTGCTCAAAGTCACGGCCTCTGTTCTCTGAACCGCGATTGTCTAAAATAAATACTATGTAACCTTTCTGAGCCATATAAGTTTCCCATGAGCGACTTGCGTAGTGCCATGATGCATCAACATTGTGTGCATGCGGACCGCCATAGACGTATACCACAGTTGGGTATTTCTTGTTGGTATCGAAATCGGCAGGCTTCACCATTCTATAATATAAGTCGGTGATGCCGTCGGCTGCTTTGATGCTGCCGTTCTCATATATAGGTTGCTGATATGCTGACCATGGATCGGCTGAGTTCAGTAGGGTGATAGGGGAAGGTTGGCGGGTGTTGGTTACCTGTATGCAGTTGGGGGTTGTAGGCTCTTGGAACTTGTCGTACATTTGTGCGCCAGTTGCTGATAGCTTACCATGATGCACTCCCTTACCATTGTCCAAAAGTGTACGCTTCCCATTACTGATGTTTACAGCCCAGATATTACTTTGCAGTGGGGACTTCTCGTTTGACGAGATGATTACCGTTTTTTCTTTCTGGTTGAATCCTAATATATCCATTACAACCCATTTGCCGCTGGTTATCTGTTTCAGTTCTTTGCCACTCTTGTCAAATAGGTATAGGTGGTTGTAACCGTCCTTCTGGCTCTGCATGATGAACTTGCTACTATCCCAAGGTAGGAACTGTATGGGAGTCTGTGGCTCCACGTATTTATCAGATGTTTCACGATACAGTTCGGCAATCTTCTTGCCTGATGCTGCATCGTACGATACCAGTCGACAATCGTTCTGCTTACGATTCAGCTCGAACATATAGATGGTTTTCTCGTCGGGACTCCATGCAATATTTGTGAAATAACGGTCGGTTGGGTCGCCGGCTTGCAGATATACGGTCTTGTCGGTTCCCAAATCATATACGCCGACAGTAACCTTATGACTGGTCATTCCTGCCATAGGATACTTGTCGGGCTCATAACTGGCCGAACGTGGGAATATGTCCACTTGAGGATAGTCGGTTACCATACTCTGGTCCATACGATAAAAGGCCAGTCGGTTACCCTTAGGACTCCAGAATGTGCCTTTCCTGATACCGAATTCATTGCGATGTACGCTCTGGCCGTAAACTATTTCGCGACTACCATCGGTGCTCAATTGATGCTTCACGCCATTGTTGTCGACCACATATAACTGATTGCTTTCAACCCATGCTGTTGCACGTGATATAGGGTTCCAGTCATTGGCTGTTTGTCCCGATATGCTATCTTGCCAAACTATCTGCTTGGTTTTGAAATCCAGCAGGATGAATGCTTTTCTGTTTCCAATTGCCACAATGGTTTTGTCGGAGTAGGGAAATGTGGCGTTCATTAGGTGGCGTACATATTGCTTATCATTACTGCCGGCCCATTTGTTGATCTCGTCGAGTGTAAACAGACGGGTTTTCTTGCCTGTCTTGGTGTTAATGATATTGCATTCTTCAACACCAGTCTCAATCAACCTCTCCCCCCACCATGTAAGCCACATATTCTGTGGTCGCAGGTTGGCATAGTTTGTTCCACCGAAATTCAAATCTTCGAGTGTGAAGAGCTTTTTGTCTTGAGCGCTCATGGTTGTAGCAGTCAATATTGTTGCCAATAAAGGCACCATCAGTTTAATCTTCATCATCGTCAAATCTCCTTTTCTTTCCAAAGTCCTTGCCTTTGCTAAAGTCTCGCTTGCCGCCACGCTTAAAATCCTTACGGTCCTTGCTTCTGCCGCCAAACTCTTTGCGTTCCTTTCGGTCTTTACCACTACGGTCAAAACTCTCGTGCCCACCGCGGTTTCTACTTAAATCGTGTTTATGGAAGGTAAAGCTCAGAATGTCGGCTTCTTCGTTCTCTTCTTTCTCTTCTAAACGTTTCTTAAATTCGCGCTCTTTCTTGAAACGATGCTTCTCGGCCATCTGGCGCTTTTCTTCCTCAGTCTTAACAATGCCGCCCTCTGAGCGGAAATCTTTCAATTTGCCATCGAACATCTGGTACTTGCGGAACTCGCACTCCAGACTACCATTATAAAGAGGAATCTTGATACTGGGCTTCAATCCTATTTGGTCAAAACATTCTTCACGGTAGCTCAGAATCCATGCGTCGTTACCCTTGAACTGATGCTTTAGTCGTTCGCCGATCATCTTGTAGGTTCCCAACAAGTCGGGCGTTGAGATTCGCTCACCATAAGGTGGGTTCGAAATCATGATGCTCTTGTTGGTAGGCTGTGTAAAGTTCTTGAAGTCCTGTTGCTCAATGGTGATAATATCGCTCAAACCTGCTGCCTTTACATTCATTCGCGCAGTATTTACAGCCTTCATGTCGATATCGTAACCATAAATCTTGTGCTTAAACTCACGTTCCTGGCTCTCGTCGTTGTAAATCTCGTCAAACAGGTCTGCATCAAAGTCAGGCCACTTCTCGAATGCGAACTCTTTGCGGAATAGGCCGGGAGCCATGTTCTTTGCAATCAGAGCTGCTTCAATCAGCAGAGTTCCACTACCACACATGGGGTCAATAAAATCGGTATCAGCTTGCCATCCTGAGAGCAAAATCATACCTGCTGCCAGTACCTCGTTGAGTGGCGCTTCTACACTTTCCTGACGATATCCGCGGCGGTGTAAACTCTCGCCGCTCGAGTCTAAACTCAATGTACACTTGTCTTCGGCAATATGCATATTGAGACGGATGTCGGGGTTGGCTACCGAGATGTTTGGGCGCTTACCCATCTTCTCGCGGAATTGGTCAACAATAGCATCCTTAACCTTGTACGATACAAATTTTGAGTGACGGAACTCCTCACTGAATACCACTGAGTCGACAGTAAATGTCTTATCGGTGCCCAGATACTCAGTCCAGTCAATCTTCTTGATCTCCTCATAAACATCGTCAGCGCTTTTTGCTTTGAAATGGCGTATCGGCTTCAAGATTCTGATAGCCGTGTGCAACTGAAAGTTTGCACGATACATCATTTCCTTATCACCCGTAAACGATACCATTCGTCTACCGATTTCTACATCACTTGCCCCCAATTGGGTCAACTCTTTTGCCAGCACAGGTTCCAGTCCCATGAACGTTTTGGCAATCAATTCGTATTTTTGTTCCATTACATTAAGTTTACAGGGTGCAAAGTTAATGAAAGTTCGCTCAAAAATACGCTTTTTTATTGTTAA
>Ga0265299_10003257_pt1 | contig 15975 bp, 10 predicted proteins | sample AusTroGonzalo_MG_4_FD_193485 | JGI IMG/M metagenome (GOLD analysis project Ga0265299, IMG submission 193485) | Bovine rumen microbial communities from tropical cattle in Woodstock, Queensland, Australia - Gonzalo_02 | ecosystem: Host-associated > Mammals > Digestive system > Stomach > Rumen ... | reverse complement strand
CCTTAATCTGGCGCACCAAGGTTCTCGAAGTCTTGTTTTCCCAGACGACGTTGAAGTTCGTCTCCAGGCTTCCGAAAGCGAGGATAAACGTTACGAAAAGGCCGGCAGCGCCGATAAAACCGAGTTTTCCGATGGGAATGTGTTCCGCATTTTCGACGATGTCCATGATTTGTTCTGTCGGCCAGTCCAAGTTGAGCATGTCGATCACGATGGGGAGATAATCCGAAATAAAGTTTCCGAACCCGACTGCAAGCGTAATCGAGGTGAGCATAATCAGAAGGGGGACTACGGCCACGAGCGTTGTATAGGTCAAGGAAGCCGCGCGGGTCATCCCATGATAATACAGGAACGACTTTCCGGTAACGACCATGATTTTTACGAACGTCGGCGAACGGGCTGCTATGTTGTCGAACAGCCATTCCCAGGAAAAATTTTTCCACCAGTGCGGCATAAGCCTTGCAAATATAGTTAAAGGAATGACTTGTGTGACCTGCATCATCCTTTTGTATTGGTCGTTTGTACGATATCAATGCACATTCGAGCACAAAAATATGATTACGAGCCCTTTTAAAGTGTTGACAAATAAATCCGTTCACTTGTGGACTTATCGGTTTAAAATTCAAAAAAGTAAAACATATATATACAATACAATGTGGACTTTTTATAAAAAAATAGATTATATTAAGCAAAAACGGTTTTAAACCTTTCGATTTCAAGAAATTGTTTTTATTGTAAAATTTTTTGAATAGGATGAATTTGTGACCGCAGTAAACTTCGTGAGGAACGATTTTTATGGGATGTAATAAAAATTTTAGGATGATTTTCGCCAGTTCCGTGCTTGCGACGGGTTTGGCTGTTTCTGCATTTGCGGCGCCACGCCAAGTGGAAAAACTCACGCGTGGGCTCACGGTCGCGAATGTGGGCTCGGGAGTGCTCGTGAGCTGGCGCCTGCTCGGGACGGACGACCCGGCGACAGAATTCAACCTTTACCGCGACGGTACGAAAATTGCGACAATCGGCAAGAACGCGGGCACTAATTACCTGGATACAAGCGGCAAGCCGACTTCCGAATATGCAGTCACTGCTGTTCTAAACGGTGTTGAACGGAAAAAATCGGCAGCGGAAGTTGTCTTCACGGACGCAAAAAAAGACGTGAACAACGTCAATTTCCCGTACAAGGTTTTAAAGCTCGATGTTCCGAAATCACAGAAAATGCCGGACGGCTCGACGTGTACCTACACCCCGAACGACATGAGCGTGGGCGACCTCGATGGCGACGGCCAGCTTGATCTTGTTCTCAAGTGGGATCCGAGCAATGCGCAGGACAACTCGAAGGACGGCTATACGGGCTCGGTCTTTGTCGACGGCATGAAGCTGGACGGCACAAGACTCTGGAGAATCGACCTCGGCAAGAACATCCGCGCCGGTGCGCACTACACGCAGTTCATGGTCTACGACCTCGATGGCGACGGGATTGCCGAAATCGTGATGAAAACTTCCGACGGCACGGTTGACGGCAAGGGCAAAGTCATTGGCGATGCAAGCAAGGATTACAGAACATCTGCAGGCCGCATCATGAGCGGCAACGAATTCTTGACCGTGTTCAAGGGAAACACGGGCGAAGCGGTGACCACAATCGACTATTGGCCCAAGATCGATATTTCGAGGTCTTGGGGTGATACCTACGGGAACAGGAGCGAACGCTACCTTGCAGCAATCGCCTACCTCGATGGCGTCCATCCGAGTGTCATCATGAACCGCGGCTACTACACGATGGCTTACCTTGTCGCTTACGATTTCGACGGCAAGAACCTCAAGGAACGCTGGAAGCATACTTCCGACAAGTCCGGCCAGGGGCTTTATGGCGAAGGCAACCACAACCTTTCCGTGGGCGACCTCGACGGCGACGGAAAGGACGAGATTGTCTTTGGCGCTGCAGCCCTCAAGTCCGACGGCACGCTCCTTTACCGCACCGGATTCGGCCACGGCGACGCCATGCACCTTTCAGACATGGATCCGGACCATCCGGGCCTTGAACTTTACGATGTCCACGAGGACAAGCAGAACAAGTACAGCGAAGAATTCCGTGACAAGGACGGCAAGGTCATCTGGGGAACGACCCAGACCGAGGCCGGAAATGTTGACAACGGTCGTGGCATGGCTGCCGATATCGATTCCACGAATCGCGGTTTCGAAATGTGGTCCGGTACCAGCAAGGGCGCCCGCTCCGTTAATGGGAAGGTCGTCACCACGACGGGCCTTTCGCAGAATTTCCGCATCTATTTCGATGGCGACTTGCAGGACGAACTGATGGACGCTACCGGTAGCCCGACGGTTGAAAACGGCGGCGCTACGGGCGGAAAGATCGAAAAGTACAATTCCGGCAAGAAGACTTTGGACCGCCTCTTCAGTTTCTACAACGTGGAAGGCGCATCGCTCAACAACTGGACCAAGGCGAACCCCTGCATCGTGGCCGACCTCTTTGGCGACTGGCGCGAGGAATTCATCGTGCGTTCCGGTTCCGACCCTTCGAAGGTCATTATCTTCACGACTCCGTTTACGTCTCCCTACCGCGTTTACACGCTGATGCACGATACCCATTACCGCGTCTCGATTGCCTGGCAGAATGTGGCCTACAACCAGCCGCCTCACTTGGGTTACTACTTGCCCGATGCGGTGAAGGACTTGAAAAAGCCGAACGTGTCAATCGTAGGCGGCGAAGATCCCGACGATTCGTTGACGGCCATCCCTGCGGCCAAAAACTTGCGTAAGGCGGATGGATTCAATTTTGCCGATGGATGGTTGCGCGTAAACAAGACCGGTCTCGCCCGCGTTCGGATCCTGGATTTACAGGGTCGCGAAATCACGAGCGCCTCCCGGAACGTCAAGGCCGGAGAAATGTCCATGATTTTCGGCAAGGATGCTCTTCCGAAGGGTGTATTCGCCGTGACGGTGGATGTGGACGGGATTTTTATCGGAAGGAACGTCACCTCGTTCGCAAAATAGATTAACTTTTTTACGTGGGATGTCTTAGGATAGTCTTTTTCAGTTCAGGTTCAATGACAAGTCTGGAGAAATTATGATAAAACATTCCCTTCTTGGAGTTCTTGCGGTTGCTTCGACCTTCTTTCTCTCGCAGCCGCTTCAATCCTTTGCTTCGCCTCGCCAAATGGAGGCGATTGACCGCGGACTTCTCGTTTCGAATGTTGGAAAATCGGGGATGCTCGTTTCGTGGCGTCTCCTCGGCACGGAAAGTTCCGATACGGAATTCAACCTGTACCGCGATGGTACGAAAATCGCAAGCATCGGGAAAACGGCCGGAACAAACTACCTGGATACGGCCGGAAAGGTGACCTCCCAATATACAGTGGCTGCAGTCGTGGGCGGCAAGGAAGGCACCAAGAGCGCTCCATCTCTCGTTTTGGATTCATCCATTGTCGATCACGGCAAGTCGTTCCCGTACAAGGTTCTCAAACTGGACCGCCCAGCAAGCCAGACGATGCCCGATTCTGCCAAAACAGTTTGCAACTATTACCCCGACGATATGAGCGTGGGCGATCTCGACGGCGATGGCGAATATGAACTTGTCGTGAAATGGATTCCGGACAATTACAAGGACAATTCGCAGTCCATGGAAGGTTCCTATACGGGAACAGTTTTCATCGATGCGTACGAACTTGACGGTACAAAGCTTTGGCGTATCGACTTGGGCAAGAACATCCGTGCGGGTGCGCACTACACGCAGTTCCAAGTCTATGACTACGACGGCGACGGCAAGGCCGAAATGGTCGTGAAGACCGGTGACGGCACCATCGACGGCAAGGGCAAGGTCATCGGGGATTCTAGCAAGGATTACCGCAATGCATCGGGCATCATTATCACGGGTCCGGAATACTTGACGGTTTTCAGGGGTTCTGACGGCGCCGAGATTACGACGATTGATTACGTTCCGTCACGCGATATCAGGGCGTTTGGCCCCTATGATTCCTTGGGCTTGAACTGGGGCGACAAATACGGCAACCGTTGCGACCGTTTCTTGGCGGCGACAGCTTACCTCGACGGCGTTCACCCGAGCTTGATCACGGCACGTGGTTACTATACGGCGGCTTACGTGGTGGCTTACGACTTTGACGGCAAAAATCTGAAGCAACGCTGGTTCCACAAGTCCGAAACTCCGGGCAAAGGCCTTTACGGCCAAGGAAACCTCAACATTGTTGTCGGTGACTTGGATCGCGATGGTAAAGATGAAATTGTCTATGGTGCAGCGGCCCTGAATAGCGATGGAACCCTCCGTTATTCGTTGGGCCTTGGTTATGGTTATGCCGCCTATGTTGGCGATTTTGATCCGGACCACGCAGGCCTCGAAGTATGGGCAATCCATTCGGATTATGACGATGCCAAATACATCGCTGAATTCCGCGATGACAAGGGCAAAATCATTTTTGGTGACAAGCCCACCAAGGAAAAGGAAAATGGCCGTGCCATGGCTGCCGATATCGATTCCACATCCCGCGGCTACGAAATGTGGTCTTACATAGTAAACGAGATTCATTCCGCCAAGGGGACTCCCATCAAGCTTGATTCGTCTCTCATCCCGGACGGTGAAGAGTTTAATTATTTAGGATCTTTGGTTCCGACAAGCTTCAGGATTTATTTCGACGGCGACCTTCAGGACGAACTCATGAGCGGCCCGATTGTAAGCAAGTTCAATCAGCAAAAGAAGACCATAGAAACTTATTTTGATGGTGAAACGACGCTTGGCCTGATTGGAAGCCAGAGTACCAAGAACTTTCCGAACTTGGTGGCGGACCTCTTTGGCGACTGGCGCGAAGAAATGATTTTCCGTTCGGAACGCGATTCCTCCAAGATTTACATACTCTCAACTCCGGTGACGACTCCGCATCGCCTTTACACGCTGATGCACGACGCCCAGTACCGCCAGGCAATCGCATGGCAGAACACGGCGTACAACTTGCCGCCGCACCCGAGCTACTACTTGCCCGACATGGTCAAAAAGTTGACAGCCCCAAAAGTTTATACAGTAGGAACAAACGATTATGCAGTTTATCCTGACGCAGTTCTCTCCAAGACAGACTCTGTCAGCGAAAAGCAGACGATTAATTTGGGCCAGTCAATAAAGGATATCGGCTACAGTTACATGTTCTGTACCGGCGTCAAAGCCGAAGGTTTGCCGACCGGCGTGACAGCCAAGGTGGATTCTGCATCGCAGACGGTCAAAGTTTCAGGCAAGCCGACTAAGGCCGGGACGTTTGCGTTTACGCTAACGACCGTGGGCAGCAAGGCGAAAAACGTATCGCTCAAAGGCGAATTTATTGTGAAGGACACCGTCAAGATCGATACTGCGAAAGTTGACACGACGAAGAAGGATACATCCAAGGTCGATACAGCCAAGGTAGATACCGCGAAGGTTGACACAACCAAGGTAGATACAGCAAAGGTTGACACGACGAAGAAGGACACCGCTAAGGTGGTCACGGCAGGTTCTTCTATAGTGGACGCCGCCATCCCGTACAAAGGTGAAGGTTCTACGGAAACCGAAAGTAACGGGTATATCGGAAAGGGTTACTTTGATTTCAAGAATTCAACATCGAGTTTTGCGACATGGCTTGTCAAATCTCCTAAAGAGGATTCGATAACGCTGTCTATACGTTATGCGAACGGCGATAGCGTTTCCCGTGACATGGAACTTGTTGTAAACGACAAGGAAATCGGGATTGTCAAGATGGGAAAAACAGGCAGCTGGTCTGCTTGGAATACGTCCAGCGTAAAGATCAAGTTGAAGAAGGGCAAGAATTCCATTACGCTCAAGTCAACGGTAAAGATTGGCGGTGCAGACGTGGATGCATTCCTCTTTGATATTGCCGGTGTGGAAACCTATACGGACAAAAACTCCGATGCGCTCCCCATCGTACTTTCGGGTTCTGGCTTCCACTATCAACCGGCAACGGGTACGTTGTTCTCTCCGGCATCAGGCTTTGCCGAAATCCAGTTCTACGATGTTTCCGGCACGATGCGCGCTTCGATCTCCAGTCATGTGACTGCTGGAGAAAACGAGGTTGTGCTTGAACAAGGCGTACTTTCGGGAGGAATGTACGTTGTGATGGTGAAACTCGATGGAAAACTGATGCAGAAAACGTTGTTTAATAAAATGAGTCGTTAAAACTAGAATATGGGATGTTATGAATATGTTATCTAAAATATGGCAATCTGTAGTCGTCGCTTCGATGGTTTTCGCTCCGTTTACGCTAGCGAAAGTCACTATCTATTTGTGCGGTGACTCTACGATGCAAGATTGGGATGCCGGCTACTGTCCCAAGCAGGGCCAAGGCCAGGATTTTCATTACTGGTTTGACCAAAGCAAGGCTGCGGTGGTGAACCGCGGTCAGGGCGGCATGTCTTTGGGCGGTGGCGGCAAGGACAAAAATGGAGGCGTTGCTGTCGGTTACTATGACATGTTCTTCAAAAAGGGGTGCTCGAACGGCAATTGCATTGCAGACAAGTTGCAGAACGGCGATTATGTAGTCATCCAGTTCGGTATAAACGATAACAATTATAGTACCGAGGATTTCTTCAGATCCAACATGAAAAAAATGGTCGACGATGTCCGTGCCAAGGGGGCGAACCCCATCATCATGAGCCCGATTCGCCGTTGTTATTACGATTCGCCGACGGCAATCCACAATAGTTATCGTGGTTATCCGGCATTGAGCAAAAAGTTGGCTGAAGAATATAACGTCCCGTTTATCGACATGAGCGAAATGGTCGCAAATTACATGATATCTGTCGGGGAACGTTATGCGCAACAGTTTGTCTTTAATTATGCAACGAGCGCTGAATATTCGAATCTCAAGGCAGACCAAGCCGACCAAGTCCATTTGCAGATGAACGGCGCAAATGCTTTGGGGCGCATTATCACAGAGCAGATGCGAGCCCACAAGGATCCGGTGGTGAAAAAACTTGGCGATTACATGGCGCCGATGTATATGGTCAACGTGAAGGTTTCGCCCGAAGGTTCAGCCGATGCGACTTCGATTAACGCATACTATCCACAGGGCATGACCGTAATGCTCAAGACGATTCCCAAGTCTGGCAAAAAGTTCTTGGGCTGGTATGACGGTAATGGCAACAAGGTGAGCGGTCAGGCCGTTTCAACAGTCAAATCGCAGTACATTTACACGTTCAAGATGAAGGATGCCTCAACTCAATATACTGCAGTTTATGAAGGCGGAACGGCTGAAAAATATACCGGTGACGGAAAGGCTTTGACGGCGTTCCCGACGACAACGCCCAAGAACCTTGATGATGTGACTTTCGAGCCATTCACCCCGACGGATGGTAGTAAGGAAACAAAAGTCGAAGTCGACAAGAATATCAAAAAATTCTTCGATGCATTCAAGCCGGATTCTGGCGTCGGTTTCTCGGAAAACAATAACGCCGGATTCCATGGCGAAGGCTTTTGGAACTTTGCAAACGAAAAACTTTCCTTTGCATCGTACAAGGTGAAATTTCCTGGCGCCGGCAATACGACTCTAGCCATTATTTATTCCAATGGTGGTTCCGGCGATCGAACCATCAATGCCTACTTGGATCATGACTATTACATCAGCGCGCCTCCGACGGGCAGCTGGACAACTTGGGATACCACTTACGTTGTCCTTGACGCTCCGGCTGGCGAAGCGGAACTCAAGTTCATGTCGCTTACGGAGGATGGAGGCCCAAATATCGACATGTTCGGATTCAGCATGGAAGATGTTTGCCGTGTGGGCGAAAATTGCAAGACGACGAAGTTGAACGGTTTCAACTCGGTTGCTGGGGTCAAGCTTCGTGGCGATAAGCTTTTGTTGAAGGGAACTGCCGATGTAAGTGTTTATGACATGCACGGTCGCCTTGTGGTGCGTGAACTTGCTCATGGCGCTGGTGAAATACAACTTTCCACGCTTGTAAAAAATGCGGGCCTGTATCGTATTGTCGTGAAACAAGGGAGTAAGAAATTTGTTGCAACATACGCAAAGGTGAAATAGATGTGAGCTATGAGGTCGTGCTTCGCTTTGGGCATTGCCCATACCCCAAAGGCACGCAGTGCAGAGCCCATACCCCATAGCAACATAGCTAATGACCAATAACTAATGACCATTGACTAAAGACTACTGACAAACCACTGTTTACTAACCACTAACCACCGTCCACTGCTTATGAAATCTATATTCAAATATCTTCTTGTTGCCGCTGTGTTCACGGGAGTTGCCGTCAGCGATTCTACAAGTTTCACGATTCACGTCGTGGGCGATTCAACGGTGCAAACCTATAAAGACAACGCCTACCCGCAAACGGGCTGGGGACAGGTCCTCGGTTATTTCTTTGATGGCGCCCGAGTCAAGGTGAACAATGCCGCACTTGGAGGACGAAGTTCAAGGACGTTCATTGAAGAAGGTCGTTTGGATGGCGTTATCAAATCCGCACAAAAAGGGGATTATCTTTTTGTTCAGTTTGGTCACAACGACCGAGATTATTCCAAGGAAGCCCGCTACGTAAAACCAGAAGACTTCCCAGGCTATATCCAAAAGTATGTAGATGAAGGTCAGAAAAAAGGAATGAACGTTGTTCTCATTTCGCCGATGAACTTGAATGGTAGCCGTAACGTATTTTCGACGGGGAGCAACAACTACGATGCCCGCGGCATGATGCAGACTGTGGCGAAGAACAATAAAATTCCGTTTGTCGATTTGAACATGAAATCGTACAACTTGTATAATACGACGTACAAATCGATGCCGGATTACGTGACACGCTATCTGTACAAAAAATTGGAAAAAGGCGAATACCCGAATTATCCCGATGGCGTCAACGATGGTACGACGCACTTCCAAGAAATGGGTTCGATGGGACATGCGCAATTGATTTGCGAGGAACTCGAAGACAATCTCAAGAACAATACGAATTTGTCCGCAGATGCGAAGGCCGGCCTTACAACGCTTGTGTCAACCATCAAGAAACGTTATACCATCAAGGTGAAGACGAACCTCTCGAATTACAACGGTCTCATTACGCAGACGCAATATTTTCCGGTGGGGTCCCCGATGACGCTCCGCGTGACGCCCAACGGCCAGACATTTGAAAAGTGGGTCGATGACGACTGCAAGGAACTTTCGAACAAAGCGATTTATTACGGATTCAAGACAAAGGCGCGCGATATTACTTATACCGCCATGTTCAAGGGAGGTGATGCTTGTACGCCTATATCGCACGGGACAGAAGAGTCGGGTAATCTAAGTTCTGGCGGGGCGAATAGTTCAAGTAGCTCCGGTGGGAATGTTGCGACAAATCTCGAAGATGAACTTTGTTCGCTTAAAGCCGGCACGGACGCCTGGCCTTCTGTCATAGAAACTTATCAGCCTGAGACTGGAGATGGATTCTCCGAAAACAATCACGAGGGCTATACCGGAAAGGGTTTCTTTAACCTCGACAATTCAATCAACAGTAAGGCTACATACATGGTAACCTCGGACCAGTCGGCAGAGCATGCACGCATGATGATCCGGTATGCGTTTGATGGTTCGGCCAATCGAGACATGAAAATAACGGTTGACAACGGCGTGTACGACGTGGTGTTCCCGCCGACGGGCAGCTGGGACAAGTGGGATACCGTCTATATCGACAATGTGTGGGTGGATGCACTTGATTTCAAGGTAATCTTGCAGTCAGCTACGAGTGATGGCGGCCCGAACATTGATTTGATCGCGTTTGACATGGCGAACGTCTATCGCACGGGCTGCAAAGCAGCAAGGCAAAAGACCCTGGGTTCGGCTCCGGTTGCAACGAAAAAACATGCTACGTTACCTCGTACAAAGGGTTGGACCGTCAATGCGCTTGGAAAAAAAGTACTGAAAAACGCAGACCGCGAGAATCTGCGAGAACTACCCAAAGGAAATTATTTCAGCTATTAAAAGCGGCAAAAAAGGTCGAAATCCAAATTTTGACGGATTTTACGTAAGGTCACCTCTAAAAATGAGGTGCAATTGCGTTTTTTAACGTAAAAATAAAACGTTGTATGTTATGTTTTACGGTTTTGTTGGACAAAAAGAAACGAAAACGCAATAAAACGATGATTTCATGACGAAAAAGAGTTCTCATGCGACTGAAAAGTGCCGAAAATAGCGAGCTTTTGCTTAGTTTGTGCAAAATTTTATGTAACAAAACCATAAAAATGGATGATTTTGACGTAAAAAAACGGATTTTTCACATTTCTTAAAAAAAATGGAGCATGTTCTTGCAAAATAATGTGGACTTAAATTTGACGAAAGTGTGGACAATAATGTATATTGTTATAACCAACTCTTTCTAAAAAAGGAGACGCCCGTCCATACTCGACAACGCTCAGTATAGGTACCGGGCATGACAACCACAAGTTCAGACCACAAAGGGGCGAACCCCCGACTTCATAGCCCATAGCTCAATGATCAACATCTTTGAATATCTGAATTACCGCGATTTTTTAAAAGACGCTTACGAAGAGCGCCATGCAAGCGATTGGCGCTTCAGCCATCGTTTTATTGCGGATAAGGCGGGTTTTGATTCATCGATGTTCAATAAAATCTTGCAGGGCAAGCGCAATCTGACCGGGCGAATTATCGATGTCTTCGCGTCTATTTTTTGTAATGACGATCGAGAAAAAGCGTACTTTGCCAATATGGTGGCATTCAACCAAGCGAAAACGCACTCTGAAAGCCGCCAGTTTCTAGAAAAGCTAGTGGCATCTAAGGAATGCAAGGTCGAAAATTTAGCGAAGGACCAGTTTGAATATTTTGATCATTGGTACCATGCGGTTGTTCGTGAACTGGTGACTTTTTACCCTTACGTGGGCGATGACGCCGCTTTGGGGCTCATGGTGCGCCCGCCGATTTCGGCAAGCCAGGTCCGTTCTTCGATTGCACTTTTGGAACGTCTCTCGATGATTCGAAAAAACGAGACGACCGGTTTTTACGAACAAACACAAGGACTTGTTTCGAGCGGCCTGGAATCTTACAATACGGCGGTGAATGCCTATATCCAGCAGAACCTGGATGTAGCGCAAACGGCGATGGACCGTTTCGACCGCGACGAACGCAATCTATCGACACTCGCGTTTGGCTGTGACGAGGAGACGTACAAGGAACTTGTCGAGATGGTGCGTCGTTTCCGCCGTGAAATTCTTGCAAAAGTAGGCGCTTGCAAAAAACCGAATCGCGTATTCCAGCTCGGCATGCAGCTGTTCCCGCTTTCGGACCCGTATCCGCCGCCGCAGAGGCGTGGGCGTAAGCGCCGCATCCGCGGTGCAGAAATCCAGAATTTATCTGCAGCCGAAGACTCACAGAACGAATCTTGTGAAGTTGCGTGCCGTGGCGATGCCGATGTCGTTACAAATGACGAATCACGCAAACTTGTTTGCATGCGCGACGCATGCACTTTAAACGAACCCGCTGAAACGCAAGGAGACAATCATGAAAACTAGCTGGATGATGGTTGCTCAAATGCGATGGATTGCGCTATGGGGAGCGCTTGCGATAATCCTTGTGGCATGCGGCGATGATAAAGTTGCAGGCGGCACGGAAGCGGAATCGACAATAGCTTTGTACGTTCAACAGGCAGACGGAAAACCCGCATCCATGGCGCGTGTCCGGATTCTGCCAGACAATTACCTTTCTAGCGGCCCTGCGGAAAATGCTTGGAACGAAACCAACGAGGATGGGTATGTTTCGTTTGAAGTTCGCAACGGTCGCTACACCATTGAAGCGCGCAACGTAAGTAAATCCAAGGCTTCGGGCGCTGTACATACGATCAAACTCGACGCCAAAGCATCCGATTCCCAAATTGATACAATCAAGCTCGGTAAACTTTCTTCTATTGAAGGTTTCGTAGTACTCGGCGAATCTCCGGTTGTCCGCGTTGTTGGGCTGGACCGTTATGTCGTCCCAGACAGCACCGGGCATTTTGTGATCGATTCCTTGCCGCAGGGGCGTTTCAACGTGCAAATTGGCGACCCGCAACAAGTGCATTCGACGAAAGTGCAATCAAAACCGGGTGATACCTTATATGTTGATGGTTCCGACACTTCATCGACAATCAAGGTTGTCAAATCGAAAGAATGGACGGCCAGCGAATATCCTGAGAATGATTGGAACGCCCACGAATCCTTGCTCCAGGGAATAAACGGCTTTGCCGTTGGAACGCTTGGAGCAGCCGGCGTCACGGACAGCAACGGGAAAATCCAAAAGACAAAGGGCGAAATTTGCGTCGTGACGACGACGGACGATTACGCGGAAGTAGTCGATTCCAGCAAGGTCGATTCTCTTGGAAATCCTGCGAAGGTAATCGTTGCGGCGGCGGGTTCGCTCCGTGCATGTGCCGAAAAAGAAGGGGCAACGTGGATCCTATTCAAAAAAAGCGGGAAATACAATTTGTACGCGCCATTGCGTATAAAATCCAACAAAACCGTTGATGGCCGTGGTCGCGACATCCGCATTGCGGGCATGGGCATTTTGACAAACGAATCGGCAAATCTCATTTTTGAAAATTTGACATTTACCTCTCCTGCAATTACCGCGCAAGATACTTCTAGCCGTCGTGCGCTTTCGATCCATAACCGCACACACCACGTCTGGGTAGATCACTGCACGTTTGAAGAATATCCGCTTATCGAGGTGGATATAAAACGCAGTTCGTATGCGGTGACCCTCTCGTGGAACCGTTTTGAAAATGCTCAGTCGGGCATTCTATTCGGGCTTGAGCCGGATATTTTTGTGGACACCGCCCAAACACTCACGATGCACCACAACTATTTTGCGAACATGGAAGCACGCGGTGTGCTTGCCCGTCATGGAAAAATGCACGCTTACAACAACTTCTTCTATGATGTAAAACTGGCAGGAATCGAGTGTACAGACTCGGCCTCTTGTTACATCGAAGGTAACGTGTTCAATAACGAAAAACCAGTAGCGGTTTATCGCCTTCAAAATAAGGACGGAACGCCAGACAAGGCAACGCTAGGTTTTGTCTATATGATAGACAACTGGTTTGGTCGTGGTGGCGAAAATATCTCAGGCAATGCGAGAGGCTTCAAGCCGGATTACAAAGTCTCTGTAAATGAAGCCGATGCAGCACTCGCCGTGCGCATCAAGAACGAAGCCGGTCCCCGGTAAAAAGAAGTTTCCGCAACCTACATGCCCCAGTGGCGTTCGTTCGGCTTAAAGTCGTTAACCTTCAATAAGAATCCGTATTGCAACGGCAAGAAGTTGCTGTAGGCCAGAAGCCTCGGCATGAACTTGAGCTGTTTGCGGATACCGATGGTTCGCTCGATTTCGAGACCGTTTTCTTTCGCAAAACGGCGGAAACTCTTTTTTGTCCAGAACGTTTTGTGGTTGATGTCTAAAACGCCGTAGCAGCGTTCGCCTTGATCTACTCGTACATAGCGGAAGTCGCGGAACACGAGAATTTGGAAAATTGTTTCGATGCTCAAAAAATTCGGAAGCGAAATGAGAATGCGACCATCCGCGTTCAAGTGCTTCTTGCAAAAGTTCAACATATCGACGGGGTCGTTCACATGTTCCAAGACATCGCAAATGACAATGAGGTCGAACTTGCGGTCCTCTGTATATTGTTCGTAAAATACGTGGTGGTATTCGTTGAACCCGCCCGGAACCTTGTCCGCCGTCTGCATATCTTCGCGATTTTCGGGCTCGATAGCGACCTTGTAGGCGTCTTTGGGGTAAAGCACGCAGTTCCTGCCGGAGCCGGCTCCAATCTCTAAAACGCTTTTGACACTAGGCGGAACGAGCATGGCGATATCATGGCGAACTTTATTTGGGTACATAATCAATCCTTTTGGGTCTAATATACAAAAAATGGGCCTAAATCAAGGCCTTGCTAAACTTTAATCCTTTACACAACGAACGGAAAAACCGTTGTCCCTGCCGCCGGCAGGGAGCGCCGAGAACCCGAAGGAATCCGTGCCGTTGCCATCCGAATTCCACCCAGATGAGGACTTGAGTTTTGTGCTTGCGGTCGACTGTCCACCGACTGCCGTAAACAGGGTGTTCCATTCCGTTTGGGTCGGCAGGTGCCAGCCACTGGGGCAAACACCTCGAACAGGGTAGGTTGGCGAGCATGTCTTGTCGTTTCCGCAACCCTTGCCATTTGTTGTCCACATTCCTGCGCTGTCCATAGCCACCGCCCATGTGTAAAGGCGACCGTACTTAGCACAGTAGCTTGCCGAATCATTATAACAATAACTACTAGCAGTTTCGTAGTTCAAATTTTGGGCCATCCAGATCTGCGAACCGATTTGGACAGTCTTGTACGTTTGACCGTCACGGGAATCAATGAGATTTCCGGTTAAGCCGGGAATGACGACAGAACTTGAAGAGGACTTCGTAGAATTGCTGTCGGATTCAGACGAATTTTCGCCAACTTTCGAATTATTCTTCGAGGTTGACGAACCATCGCCGCAAGCAACAAAAAAATAGAGAAAACAAAAAAAGGAACAAAGTATTTTTCATAACTGTAAATATAACACACTTGTGACGATCTTTCGAACCATCTTTTTTTGTAAAAAAGTTTTTCCATCATTCTTGCTAACGGTTGATTGCAAAATTTTGAGTATTCTCGTTTTTCGTGATTATCGTTTGTAGATTTAGCATCAACCTATAAAACAGCAAAATATCCAAAAGATTTCGGACCATTGACATCAGATTTTTCAAAACTTATTTTTAGAGGCAAAAGGCACACAAATGGCATACAAGGCGTTACAAATAGCTCAATTGCTTTTATCAAAAGCAGCAGAAGGAAATCAGGAATTGATGTCCAATCTCAAGCTGCAGAAAATGCTTTATTACGAGCAGGGTTTCCACTTGGCAGCTTTTGACACGCCTTTATTTGACGAAAATATCGAAGCATGGATGTTTGGCCCCGTAGTTCCCGAAGTCTATGAAAAATATGCAAAATATGATGCGAAAGGAATTGAACCGCCTCCCCAAATAGACATCAAACTTAACGAAGAAGAAACAACTTTGTTCAACAACGTCTTTGATGTTTACAATCAGTATTCAGCTGTAAAATTAGTGGAAATGACACACAGCGAGCCGCCATGGAACTCAGTTCCTCCTGGCAAAGGAAATATTATCAGTCAAGAATCAATGAAGAAATTCTTTTTAACAAGGCTCGCCTAAATCATAAACAATGACGCATAAATTTAAAATCATTCCACCAATACAAGGAGTCGCTGCAGTTTCTAGAACAGCCGTATCTAGCAACGATGTTCTTTTTTCATTCAAATATTTGGTTGAAGAATCATACAACAGGTGCTGCAACTCAAAATTTTTTACTGATTTATTAGGGCGATTCAAAAAATATTCGACATTAGGTTGGCAAGGAATCCGCGCTTCTGGGCGACATCAATGGGGCATGGAAAAAACGCCGGTTGATCAGATTAAACATACCGCAAAAGTCGAATGTCTAACACCAGACGTAAAAGATTTGCACATTCTCCGTTCAAGCGGAGACAATCGCGTTTTGGTAGGATTGCAGGAACAACAAGTATTCCACATTTTCTTCATAGAAGCAAACTTCGGCGACATCAGCAATCATTGAAAGCTAGTGGACTCCTACGGAGTTCCTCGCAGCTCAGCTCACCTATACGGAAATGCAAGCATTTCCGTGCAGGATTCGCCTCACTGCTAGTCCTTTAGACAACGAACACTAAACCCGTTGACCATATTGTAGTTGCCTAGGTACGCATTGCCGGTGATGCTGTACAAGCTCATGTTGTACGCGAAGATGCTATCGGCCTCAGTAGAACTCCAGAAGTACGCGCGGTCGCCCACGCTATAGAAACCTCCATTGTAGCCCCTGTAGCCAGCAGGCAACGCCAAGAACGAGAAAGCATCCGTGCCGTCGTCATTATTATACCACCCGGACGTGGAC
>Ga0265299_10003256_pt1 | contig 15977 bp, 14 predicted proteins | sample AusTroGonzalo_MG_4_FD_193485 | JGI IMG/M metagenome (GOLD analysis project Ga0265299, IMG submission 193485) | Bovine rumen microbial communities from tropical cattle in Woodstock, Queensland, Australia - Gonzalo_02 | ecosystem: Host-associated > Mammals > Digestive system > Stomach > Rumen ... | reverse complement strand
GCCCCGCCGGGCCCGTTTTTTCTGTAAAACGCGACACAGTTCCCGCATCTCTTCCAGCATGGGAACGATGTCTGCAAACTGTTTCCTTGCTTCCTTGTCTCCCTCTTCCAGAATCGCCCGGACCAGATTATAGCTCAGTCGGTGGTGGGAATGGATTACAGCCGGGAATATATTATATTTCGCGACTTTGCCCGTGTCTGCCTCGATTTCCATCTCGCAGCTCATGACCAGACGGTCTTCCCCTTCGTTGAGACTGCAGATACCGTTACTTAACCGGGACGGCAGCATGGGCAGAACCCGGTCCACCAGATACACACTGGTGCCCCGCTCCTGCGCCTCCTGATCCAGCAGTGTCTTCGCTTTCACATAATAGCTAACATCTGCAATGTAAACGCCCAGCAGGTACCGTCCGTTAGCCAGCCGCTGCACATACACCGCGTCGTCCAGGTCCCTGGCATCCTCACTGTCCACCGTCACCACCGGATAGTCCCGCCGATCCTCCCGACCGTTCCAGTCCTTTTCCCGAATCTCCCCGGGTACCCGGTATGCCGCGCTCTTAACATTTTCAGGAAAATCCAGCGGCAGGTCATGCTGTTTGATGATAGATAAAATTTCCAGCCCCGGGTCACCCACGTAACCCAGAACTTCCACCACACGGCCTTCCGCACTGCGCCGTTCCGCGTTCCGTTCTTCCGTGGGCCACTCCGTAATTTCCACGACTACTTTCTGGTTGTTAGCCGCTCCGCCGAAATTTTTGCGCAAAATGAAAATGTCGCTGCCGATCCGTTTGTCATCCGGAGTCACAAAGGCAAAGTCCATGGTCCGCCGGAACACCCCTACGATACGGGGGTTGGCATGTTCAATAATCCGGATAATCTCCCCTTCGGGTCGGCGCCCCGGCGCATGACTGTCGATACGAGCCATGACCCGGTCATTATTCATGGCGCCGTGAATCTTGCGGGGGGGGATGAACACGTCCGGCTTGTTCCCTTTGTTATCTGGAATCAGAAATCCGAAACCTTTACCGCTCAACTGGAAGCGGCCGGCTACCAGCCCCATCTTTTCCGGCAGCCCGTAGGTTTCAAAGCGTGTCTTGACGATGTAGCCTTCTTTTTCCAGCTCCATGATGGCATCCCAAAACTCATGCATGGGCTCTTCTTTGACGGGAATTGCAAAGATCATTTCTTCCGCCGTCATGGGGGCGTAAGATTCCCGCTGCATGAAAGCCATGATTTTATCTTTCAGTGAGAGTTTAACCATAACTGCTAATCAGTCCTTTTACCACTTTGCATTTTGGCACTTGTTACTTCTTTTCCAGCATCAACGTACTGGTGGCTTCCGCCGCCACAGTTCCGTCCGGATTGGTGATAACGCCTTCCATGATCACCAGGCGCCCCTTCCGTTTTACTTCGTGCCCTTCGCAGCGAATGGTATCACCGATCTGCACCGGTGTACGGAAGCGCAGGTCGATACGGGCCGTATAAGCAGGCACGCCTTCTTTCCGGAAAAGATAATTGCCCATGATCTCGTCCAGCAAAACAGTGATAAGACCACCGTGCATCCGCCCGTCGTAACTCTGATGTTCCGGTTTCGGAGTAAAAAAAGCCAGCACACCATTAGGAATCCAGAAAAAATGCAGATGAAGCCCGATGGGGTTTTCTTCTCCGCAGGCGAAGCACATATCATACTTTATATCTTTTTCAATCTCTTTCAGTTCTCCTCCGTATTTTTCCGCTTCCGCAGCCAATAACGCTTTTTCCTTTTCACTTAATTGCAATTCTTCCGGCAAAACCGATTTCTTAACCTGCAGCATTTCCAACAAATTCCTTTCAAAATAATTTTACTGCTTCTATTTATTAATTTTCCATGACGTCATTTTGATTTTATTTTTACATCAATATTAATTTTCAAGTTTATTTTTTATCTTTTAAATATTTTCTTTTAACCATCTCTTTATCAAATCGCCTGCTTCCTGAAACCGCAGGTCCAGATGATGATTGTCGCCTTTCATATAATGTAATTGCTTGTCGCCACCCGCCAAATCAAAGTTTTCTTTTGCCTGATCTGGCGACACGATGCAATCATTTTCTCCGTGAATGATCAACAGCGATCCGTTTTCCCAGCGTTTTAGCAATACCGGAATATTATACTTCATCAGGTCTGCAACAAAGGCAGGAGGGATCTCATCATGGCCCCGCTCGTCATCCATTACAATAGTTTTTCCCTGCTGGGCTTCCTGAAATGCTTTTTCTCCCAGCACCTGCACAAAAGTACGTTTCAGACTGTTGGGCGCAGACCACAACACCATTCCGTCAGGGCGGTAAGCAGTACCCCCGCACGCTGTAATGATGCACGTAGCACCGCCGAAACTGCGGCCTAGCAGGAACAATTTTTTCGGCTTCAGCGTATTGCGGACATAATCCAGGACGCATTTCAGCTCCGCCACCTGGTTGCTCAGCATGGTACACCTGGTGAAATTGAAACGCACTACCGAACAGATTGATTTACAAATCTCATCTGCCAGCTGCGCTGCCCGGCCGCCCCCGTCCATGGAACCGCGGAAGCCGTGAGCCATCACCAGCACTTTATCCCTGTTCTCCTCCATATCGCACAAATGAAGTACACCTTGCAGCCTGCTAAAAGGCCCTGCAATCGTAATATTTTGTTTCATAAAGCCTCCGCATTTTAATCAATCTACACACTGCGAACAGTTTCTGATTATTGCTTACAGGCTCCGTACCTGTATTAATCTTCCTGCCCCTGGCTAATCTCACGCAAAGCAGCCGCTACGCTTTGGACCTTGGGACCGATTATGACCTGTACACTGTTCTGCCCCGGCCGGATCACGCCTTTGGCTCCGGCTTTGAGCAATACTTCCTTACGCACGGCTTTATCGTCTTTTACTTCAATCCGCAGCCGGGTCACGCAATTGTCCAGCAATAGAATATTCTCTTTGCCACCCAGTCCGGCTAAAATGGCTTCCACGTCAAAACCCTCGATCCTTTTTGACCTGCTCACAAAGTTATCCGTATTTTTTGCGGTACTTTCTTTTGTTTCATCCTGTCCTACTGTTTTCGTACTGTTTGCAATGGTTCCTTCTGTTTCATCCCGTCCCGGCGTTTTCATATCAAATTTTGTAATGAGGAACCGGAACACAGCATAAAAAATTACAAAGGCCGCCAGTCCCAACGGCACGATCTGCCATGTTTCCTGTGCCGCCGGCAAAGATGCAGAAAACAACAGGTCTGTTGCGCCGGCAGAAAAAGCAAAGCCCGCACGGAAACCGGACAGCGCTACCACATAACTGAAAATTCCGTAGAGCAACGCATAGGCCACGTACAACGCTGGAGCCGCAAACATAAATGCGAATTCAAAAGGCTCCGTGATACCGCAGACGAAAGAACACAGCGCGGCAGATGCCACGATGCCCGTCGCATAACTTTTCCTGTTCTGTTTGGCGCATTGCACCATAGCCAGCGCCGCGCCGGGGACACCGAACATCATGCAGGGAAAGAATCCAGACATGTACATTCCCAGAGACCAGGAAACGTCTGCTGAAGTTTTTCCCGCCCAAAAGTTAGTCAGGTCACCTAAGCCGATGGTGTCAAACCAGAACACGTTGTTCAATGCGTGATGAAGACCCAGCGGAATTAACAGCCGGTTGAGGAACGCGTACAGTCCCGCGCCGGGCGCGCCGGCTCCCGCAATCTTCTGTCCGGCCTGGATCAGGATCGCAAACAGTACCGGCCAGATAAACAGCAACAGCGCGGCAGCCAGAATCGAAGCAAGGCCCGCCACGATCACAGCGCTGCGTCTGCCGCTGAAAAATGCCAGCCATTCCGGCAGCACCGTATTTTTAAAGCGGTTATAACTCAGTGCGCCTATCAGACCGGCCAGTATACCGATAAACGGATTCTCAATCTTCGCGAACGCCAGCAAGGCGGAGGCATTTTCCGCCACAGAAGGCAGCGCCAGTTTCACCGTATCCGGCTGCAGCAGCGTCGTCAGCATCAGCCAGGAAACAAGCGACGCAATACCGGCTGCCCCGTTTCCGTCATCCGCCATACCGACGCCAATCCCAACTGCAAACAAAAGTGCAATATGGTCAATCAGCGCACCGCCGGCTTTCACCAAATACATTCCCACAAATGCCGGTGTGCCCGTTATGGAGCCGCCCTGCATGGTAGCCGGGCAAAGCAGATAACCGATGCCCATCAGAATCCCGCAAAGAGGTAGGCAGGCTACCGGAAGCATAATCGCTTTTCCTAAATTCTGTAAAAATTTCATTCTCTGTTACCTCTTCAATTCAGATTTTACACCTGTATTCCGTCAACTCTTTCAGTAATTCCGGTGTCACCGTCTTTTCAGAATACACTTTCACTCCGTGTTCCGCCAGCAACGCCGCAGTAATCCCCTGCCCTTTGATTTTACAACCGGAAAACGTGCCATCGTATATGTAAGAGCCTGAACATGACGGGCTGTTAGATTTCATGATTGCAACAGTGATTTGCTGCCGATTAACCATCTCCAATACCTTTTCCGCACCCAACAGGAACTGCGCCGTGACATCCTCACCAGCTTTGTTGACAACACGCCGGTTTGTAAGAAAGTCTCCCGAATCCGGTTCCTTTGACTGAATCTCCGCCGGAAGACGCGGCGTAGGCAACCCGCCCATTACCTCCGGACAAACAAGAGCCACCTGTTCTTTATGCCTCTCTATCCACCGGCAAAGCCATGGAACGGCATTATTTCCTCCGTTATATTTTACATTCCTGCCTGCCAGACAGGCGCTGATCAGAATCATGATTCTGCCCCTTATTTTTCGTTTAATCAGTAAAATTTGTTCAATACAAAGGCGGTGATATTTTTTCCGGTCTTAACCCGGTGTGGGGATCCACATAATATTCCACCGCGATATCGCGATTCCCCGCACAGATCATACGGATGATCTTATCTGCGTTGTCCTGATCTTCCACAACTAGGACAACCGGCTTTCCTGTCCCGTAATCCAGCCGGATTTTAAAAACCGGGATACCGATGCCACATCCTCCTCCCCGGAAACGAATAGCGGAAGGCTGGCTGCGAACACTTTTTATCTGCGAGAACGGCAGATAGCGCCCTTCAAAGTAAACCGCTTTCTCAGAGATATCATACCCTTCAATCATAACAGAACGTTTACGGTCATTTGGCACGTCCTCAATTTCGTTTCCCTCAGCAACACATTTCCACTCATGCCCGAAAGCAATGGCATCAACGAAATTCTTAAGATCAGAATACGTAAACATCATATTTGACCCTCGTAAAGTAACATAACCGACACAATCCAAAACCCAACCATACATAATACTTCATTGTATTGTCTTTTCAACAGCTTTTATAATCGCTTCTACGTCTGCTCCTATTATGTCAAGTCCCGTTGCCTTGATCAGCCTGACATCAGGAATGCCATAGAAATTCTGTGCCAGTGCTTTTACATATCCGAAGCCATATTCTTCAGGCACAACATTTCCTCCGGCAGTAGTAATGTATGTGAGGTTTTGGGCCCTGCACAGACCTTCCGGAATCCCTTCCGGTGTGTAGCGGAACGTGATTCCAAGGATGTTGATTTGCTCCAAATACTGTTTCAGTGCAGCAGGAAACGAAAAATCCCAATACGGAGCAGCTATTACGATGGTATCCGCTTCAGCGAACTGCCTGGCAAGTTCAAACATAGGATTGCTGAATTCTTTTTCCAAAATTAAGCGGTCGCGTAGTTTTAGAAAATCTTCGTCAACAACGGGGAATGCGAATTCATGAGGGCATATTTCCTTAAACGGCCTATTCAATTTTGAAAGAAAGTGGTCCGCCAACCTTTTTGTTCTCGATTCTTTTCGCACACATGCGTTTATAAAAAGTATCAAGCTGTTCACCCCGTTTTCATTATCCCCTGACCTTCTGTATCCGCTTACCAGCCTCTATCGCCTGCGCGGGACACACTAACAGGCACAGGTGGCAGCCGACGCATTTATTCACATCCAACAAAGGCTTATCATCCTTACCCAGCCGTATCGCCTGATGGCCGCCGTCATAGCAGGAGATGTAACAGCGTCCGCAGCCGATGCACTGGTTCCGCACAAAGCGCGGGTACTGGATACTACCGCGGTCCAGTTCCTCCGCTGATACAATATACGTCAGCGCCCTTCCTATAATATCCTGCACTCTTGCAAATCCCCGCAACGCCAGGTAATCGCTGAGGCCTTCTATCAAGTCATCAATAATTCGGTACCCATACTGCATCACAGCCGTAGTGACCTGAATGTTCCCGCAGCCCATGAGCAGGTACTCCATGGCATCACGCCAGTTCTCAATACCGCCCATACCGCTGATGGGAATATCCGCCAGGGCCGGGTCCTTGCGCATATCGTTGATAAAACGGAGCGCGATGGGCTTCACCGCCTTGCCCGAATACCCGCCTTCCATGCTCTGCCCATTCACCCGGGGTTCCGACAAGAAAGTCTCAAGGTTAATGTTCATGATACTCTTGATCGTATTGATGGCCGCAATACCGTCCGCTCCTGCCGCCACAGCGGCCTTCGCCGGTATTTCCATATGGGTGATGTTGGGCGTCATCTTCGCCAGGACGGGAAGCTTTGTCCCTTTTCGTACCGCCACTGTATACCGGGCCACCAGTTCTGGATTCTCGCCGATTTCCGCGCCTAACCCTTCCTCCACCATCTGGGGACAGGAAAAGTTGCACTCGATCATGTCCGCCCCTGCCGCTTCCATGTCCCGGGCCAGACGAGTCCACTCTTCTTCGTTGCGCCCCATGATGGACACAATTAGTACCTTGCCAGGGAAATCCCGTTTCAGCCGTCGCAGAAAGTCAAGATTTTCCTCATAGGTATGATCGGAAAGCTGTTCGACATTTTTAAAGCCTATAAAAGAATTACCTTCTTTCGCCAGCGCCGCAAAACGCGGAGATGCCTCCTGAATGTCAAGAAGCGAAATCGTTTTGAAACAAACACCGCCCCAGCCCATGGACAACGCTTTGGCAACCATGTCATAATTGTTGCTCACTACGGAAGATGATAAAAAGAACGGGTTCTCGCAATGCACACCGCAAAAGTCAATACTCAGATCAACTTTGATTTTAGGCACGTCCACATGCAGGGCGTACAAATCGCGGAACAAGTCTTTGATCCGCACCGGTACATCCAGCCTGCCGCGACGGCAGGCACTGACGCAGGGCGCCTCGCAGTTCTCGCAATAATGACCGTCTGGCAGGCGCCTACGCGCTCCTACCCGGTTCTCAAAATTCAGCGCCCGCACAATGCGTCCCACATCAACCCCGTGGGGACAGGCCGTACTGCATTGCGGCTCATGGCAGAGCAGGCAACGGCCGGCCTCTTCTTTTATCCGTATCACTAATTGTTTAAAACGTTTCACCCCCAACCAATAAACAATGTTTATCAATTTAAACCTTAACTCTTTGGCTGAGCATCTTTTTTAATAAACTCCTACTATATATTATATTATAGCAAAACAGCCGCGGCACTTCAATTACCACGACTGTTTAAGTAAAATATGAGTTTTAAAGAAAACTACTGCAATGTTTACATTAATAATTGGTTTGCATCCGCTTCTCAAAATCTTCTACCATCAGCGGTCGGTCAAAATAGTACCCCTGGACTACGTCACAATCCATTTCCCGCAGTAAATCCAGCTGATACTGCGTTTCTACCCCTTCTACCACGCATTCCATCCCGATTTCCTGAAGCATGCCCACCACATGTTTCAGAACTACGATGAGCTTGCTGTTGTTAAGCCCATCGGCATTCTCAGGCAAAAGGCTGCGGTCGATCTTCACTACGTTCCACGGAATATTGCGCAGCAGATTCAGGGAAGAATAACCGACACCGTAATCGTCCACCGCCATGCTGAACCCCATTTCCCGCAGACCGTTCACAATTTGCTGCAGCACACCAAATTCCACGTCCGTTGTCGTTTCCGTACATTCAAACTCCAGATACCGGTGCGGAACCCTGTATTCATCAACAATTTTAACCACATCTTCCAGCAGATTGGGATTCATCATATGCTTGCGGGAAAGGTTGACGGATATCCGCACAACCTGGCGTCCCTCATCCAGCCAGCGCCGAATGTCCCTGCATACATTGGCAAGCATTGAAAAATCAAGGCTGCAGATATCGTTGGTCTCTTCCAGTGCCGGAATAAAATCTCCCGGGAGCACAAGCTCACCGTTATGACGCCAGCGGCACAAAGCCTCCGCTCCGATAATCTTACCTGTTTTGACATTGTACTTCGGCTGGTAGACTGTAAAGAATTCCCCCTTACGAAGCGCCTCGGGAAAAGCTTGCTGTGCCCTTATGATTTTATCCCGCCTGTGAGCCAGGGTATCATCATAAAACACGATGTGCCCCTGCTTGCCGGTCATAGCCGCTAAATACGAATGGTAAACCCGGTTTCTGATATCTTCGTCATGGTTGGCATATATAAAATCATCTGGAACGACAAATACGCCTGCATTTGCAGAAATGCTAACGGTTTTTCCTTCCTCTTCATCATATACAATATTGGCTTCATTCAGACAGGCCAGCAATCCATCCAGGTTTTCCCGCCTGCAGATAGCCACAAAATTATCACCGTCCAGGCGGCAAACGATACCATCCTCACCGGCTTTTTCCTCAATCAGCGTATAATGGTTCCACATCGCCCTGTCTGCATTTTTTCTGCCCAAATCTCGATTGATCATGGAAAAATGGCGCAGATTATAGCGGAGGGTCGCCAGGCTGCAGCAACGCCCTTCAACAAATGTTTTCCTGTTATAGTTTTGCAGGCTGCGCAGGTTGTGATATCCAGCGTCATCATAAAACGCCAGCTTCTCAATCACATTTCTGAAGCGGTTGCGGCTCACAAAATGCAGAACTGTACGCATGACCAGTTCTACCATAGCTCTTTCTTCATCAGAAAGCGGACGGACGTCCGGCTCCATGTAAACAGTAGTGACCCCAACCGTCAAAATGCTGGATACAACGCGAAGGGACATAACCGGTTCCCCAACTCCTGTATCGTAACAGGAGAGGCGTTCCCCTTTGCCCTGTTTTTCATCTTCCAGGCTGTTATATAAATATGTCTCGGTTTTGGAAAGGCGAAAAAGAGCGCACATCTCTACAAGCAGTTTTTCAATCTGCGGAATGCTTGTATTCTCAATTTGGGTCATGGTAGACACAAGCTGCTTGAACAGCTCGTTAAAATGCACCGTCTGCACCGGCATGCTCTTTTTCATAAAAATCACTCCCCAAAATCTCTCCTCGGTAACACATGCTTCCCTATTTGAAATTATAATACAAAAAAGAAGAAGATTTGTTTACAAAGCAGAAACTATTTTACTAAATTGGGATTTTTAATAATTATAACAAAACAGTCGCAGAAATTCCATGACTTTAAGTAAAAAATACCAGGTCGAACGTCCTGTCCCCCAAAAAGTCCGTCACATATTGACCGGTCAGGTGTAGAGAATCACTTTTTCGTTTTTTCAACAGACACATAGCTGCGCTTTCCTGCCGGTATCATGTCCCATTTTATTTCATTTGCCGCAATTTTATGGGAAATCCCCCAGGCAGCAGCAATGCCCGCCGCTTCCCCGATGCTCATGCAGGTGGTCTGGATGCGCATGGAAGCCTGCAGGATGAAACTGGCGCTGATGCATCGCCCCGTCACAATAAGATTTTCAATCTCCTTCGTGACCAGGGAGCCGTAGGGAATCTCATAAAACCCGCCTGCAGGAAGTTCCTCCGAAACCTTTTCCCCGTGGGCGTCAATGAACCAGGCCGTACGGCACACAGCGTCCGGGAAACGGCTTTGGTTATGGTAGTCGGACTCCACCAGATAATGTTTGCCGCGAATCCGCCAAGACTCCCTGGCCCCCAGCATAGCCGCTTCACGGCTGATAAAAGCTTTTTCAAAGCCGGGCAGGTGGCGGATCAGGTAATCAGCGATACGGTGCATCATCTTCCGTCCATATGTCACTGCTTTGCTGTAGGAAACCGGGTCGGTGGCGGAGAACTTCACGGGGATTTCCGGACAGTTCATACTCATGACACCGTTTTTGCCGATAATGGTATAGGCCTGCATGTATTCCGCTTCTTCCTGTGTGATTTCCCCGCTTTCCACGCCCTTGGCCATCAGATTTTCCAGCTTATAGCGATGTTTACGGTGCATGGCTTCGGCGATTTCAAAATAAGGAGGCTTTGACTTGCACCAGTCCTCCTGCAGCTCTGTTGCCACATGCCGATAGAGCCTTTCTACATCAATGCCGCCCATTTCAAAACGGAAGGAAAGGGGCTGGTTGTTGCCTGTCTTTTCATAGCCCCGCTCAAAGGGTGCCCCTGCCGCACGAGCAAGGAACGCATCCCCCGTACCGTCAACGAACGTCCCGGCACGGATGGCCGCCAGCCCCGCAATGGTCTGGACAATGCCGGCTGTAATAGCGTGACCGGACAGCAACGTATCCACAAGCACTGTCTGGTAGAGGATTTCCACGCCGGCCTCTGCGCACATTTCATCATAAATAAGAGCCAATGTCTCGGGATTGTGCCAGGTCTGCTGGGTTACGCCGTCAAAGGGCTCTATGCCATGCTGCCGCAGCCGTTTCTTCACTTCCGCCACATAGGGGGTGTCGCTGTCAGGCGCATGGGTATCCATAAAGGGGTACACGCATCCCAGTACCGCCAGGCCGCCCAAAGCCACACCCCGCTCTATGAGCACCGTCCTGGCTCCGTTCCGGGCGGCCATTATCGCAGCGGCCGTCCCCGAGGGGCCGCCTCCTGCTACGCACACATCCACAGAATAGAGCACCGGGATTTCCCTGTCTGCATACATCAGAGTCCCATTTTTTCTATCGTCGCCCGCGGCTAACACGATTTCCATTTTGAAACCTCTTCCCCCCGTTATTCACCAAACAATGATTCTCTCCAAATTATTATAGCAAAACAGCCGCGGCAATACCACGGCTTCCAAACATTTTTTATTATCCTCTTTCGCATTGAGCTTTTTGGTAAATTGGTTTATAATAGTTATAATATATTTGTAAAACCAATTAATGTATTAGATTAAAAACTTATCTTATATTATTTTTAGAATATTTTTCCCTAAATATTATTTTTTATTTGCTTTTTAATTTTTATTGAAACGAGGTAATCATGAAACTCTCATTGCAAGATCAGGAAAAACCGAAAGCCCTTTTGATCACAGAAGAACACAGCAGGAAACTGCCCGCGATTCGTATCACCAGAATTGTTTTACAGAATTTCAAAAACGTGGAGTATGGGGAAATCAATTTCCACAGCAGCAAATACTCCGTCAAACAGAAAACCGAAGCCGATATCCTGGGTCTGTACGGGCAGAACGGCTCCGGGAAGACGGCAGTGATTGACGCACTGTACATTTTAAAACAACTGCTGCGGGGCAGTAAGGTACAGGATCTTTTTTCCGAATGCATTGCCAAGGGGAAAGATTTTGCGAAGCTGACGTTCCTCTTTGAACTGAAGTATGCGGACGGGCAGGTCCGCAAGGCACAGTATGAATTCTGCCTGGCTCCCGAACCGCTAACGGAAGATACGGAATACCGAATGGACACAGCGTCGGATTTTGCCGCAATGCCCCGGTCCCGGTTCAGGGTACGCGTTTTTGACGAAGTTCTCAGCATGTCCGGCCCGTTCCACGACAACGACCAGCGCATGAACCCTGTTATCGACACCACGGGCAAAGAGATTCCCTTTGGGCCCAAATCCCGCCATAAGTACCTGATTGGCGTGGATAAGGAAAGCCGTGAGAGGGAGTTCCGGCTCGAAGTCAACAAACGTCTGGCCAGAGACCGTTCCCAGTCCTTCATCTTCATGCAGGACACCTTAAAGACGCTGAAAGACTGCGGCAATTACTCCGAATACTTACAGGTGATACTGGAGCTGAACTATTTCGGCTCCCATTATCTGTTTGTGGTCAACACCCGGTCGTCCGGCCTCATCCGGCTGAACCTGGCGCTGTTGCTCCACACCCCCCGGGGTTCCTTCCCCATCCAGACGGACGGCCCCCATCCTATGTCCCAGGATGTATATGAAGATGTTTCCGCTTATATCCCAAAAGTCAGTTCCGTAATCTCACGGCTGATCCCGGGCCTTTCCATCGCGCTGAAGACCCTTGGGGAACCTGTCATGAAAGACGGTTCCACCGGCCAACTGGTGGAAGCTATTGCCATCCGCAATGGGACGGAGCTGCCTCTACGCGATGAATCTGATGGCATCCGCCGCATCATTTCCATGCTTAGCCTTCTTACCGCGGCCTACAACGACCCCTCTTTCACCCTGGCCATCGACGAGTTTGACGCCGGCATCTTTGAATACATCTGGGGTGAACTGCTTGAAATTTTTGCGGAAAGCGGCAAGGGACAGCTGATCTTCACCGCCCATAACCTGCGGCCCCTGGAAGTGCTTAACAAGAAATTCCTGTATTTCACCAGCACTGACCCGAAAGACCGCTATGTGCAGCTGAAGAGCATTGCCCGTACCAACAACATGCGTAACGTATACTTCCGCCAGATTGAGAACGGGAACGAGGAAAAGGTGTACAACGAAACAAGGCGCAAAGATATTAAAGACGCGCTGCAAAACGCCAAGGAATAACAGGGAAAAGGTAACATGATTTTGTGCAATTCGAAAACGATGTAAAGCAATTCAATTCCATCGTATAAAAGCAAAGCCTCCGCTGTCAGTAAAGGCAGCGAAGGCTTTTTAATTTTTACGTCTGATTTAGATTCTTTAACAGTTATCCTTTAGAACCATCAATATTGTAAATCATAACATCGCCGCCACCGCTTTCGAAGCGATATACAGCGCTTAAATCTTTCGGCACGATAAAGGTGCGGAGCAGCGTACCGTTTTGGAATACTTTAACGGCAAATCCGTAATTCTTTATGATGTATTTATATTTAGGCATCATACTTCCGGTAACAGCCTCCGGCTTGATCTGCAGCGTCCTGTCATCAAAATCAGTTTTGGTTTCATTAACAGGCAGCGCGGCAACCAACGCACAGGCGGCGAATTCGTCAGCCCTTGGCGTACTGTTTTTGTTCAGCACGTATTTACCCCGGACATCCGGTAATCGCAGGCCGTTATGCCCGAAATAATCCAAAACCAGCGCATCTTTTTCCGATACTGCACCGGCATGCATCAGGTTGATCTGCACTTCATCCAGTGGGTTTAGAACGCCGTTTCCCCCGTGTATGCCGTTGGTCTCGGCGCCAGTGACAAACCGGGCGCCCAGCCGGAGCTGGACAGGTATTACACTCTTGCTTCGTTTCTTGTCAGGAGGCGAGTCTGTGATGGCCAGACCGATGATTTGTCCACCCAGGCTGACAGCGGGAGCCTGGGATAACTGTTCCCAGCCCTCTTCGTCATCTGCCCCATCGTAATCACAGGCGTGCAGCGTAATCACCGGCCACTGGTCCGGCAGCACAGTAACATTGATATAGGCATTCGTCACACCGTTGGCATTCTTTCGTTCATACCGTCCGGCAACAGGCGGCCATACCTCATCCTCATCGCTCTGATACCAGTTCGCTACAGACCGTTGTTCAAGTCTTGCTGTTTTTGAAGCAGCATTTGTTGTATCCATTACAGAAAACAGGGTCACTGCACAACACAATGCCGCCATTCCGAATCGTACACTTTTTCTCATTTGCCCAACCAGTCCACTAATACCTGACTTCCCGGATCGGAAGGAGAACGGGTCACTGTAAACATATATCGTCCGGTAAGGGTGGGAACATCTTGCGGCATATCCTGCTTCCACTGCTCCGGAGTGCCGTGTACATTGCCGGTAAAACCGGAGGACGCAGTATAAATGTTGGCTACGCCGGTCCACACACCGTTACCCAGGTTGTTCCATTCGGCAATCTGCGCAAAGGTAAAGGCTTCCCCGCTTGATTTTGGAACGAGATAAAAATTGTTGGTAAGTTTAAACTGCCGGGACGAAGCAGCGTCGATGCGGCGGCCGAAATATTTATACACGGCATCTTCCACCGCTTCCTTTTTCACACCCCAGTACCCTTCGTTCACATCAATCAGGTCATATTTACGGTTGATCAGGTTGTGCCGTACGCCGAAATCAACAAAGGTGTCCATCGGTAATTCATTGTTGACTACAAAGGTTTCCACACGGGCTTCCGCAAAATTGCTGAAAAAGGTATCCAGCCGATCCCGTTCCGCTGTGCTTAATTCAGCACGGCCGACAGCGCCTGCGGGCAAGGCAAACAGGAGCATCATCACCGACGCAACAATAAAGGTTAACAGTTTTCTCATTCATATTCCCCCTTTGTGTTTTTGAGGCAGCGTATTTAAGGCAGTGTATATGAAAATCCGCTTACCCTAAGAACCTGTCGTTTAATTATATTATATCAGAAACTTATGGCAAAACAATGTTGATTCGGGAATTGTTTCAGATGATATACTGTCAGTAATAGAGCCAAAATAAAATCTCCCCCAGCACTACACTGCAAATATTCACCAGCACGAGGGTCTTAAAAAGCTTCTTCCTGTCACCCTTGATAAAATAACAGCACAGGCAGAATTCCAGCAGAATCACCACAAATTCTCCCAGTATTACGGCTATCCAGGATCCGCCGGAAGGCATCTGTTCCAAAAATTCATTCAGCAGCAGGTTGCTGACGATATTGACGACGGCAAAGCCCGCCAGTTCTTTCGGCTTGCGGTAACCGCAAAAATAAAACAGCGGAACCTCTATCAAGACCGTAAGCAGGGCCACCGTAACAAGCGAATCCCCTATATCCGCCCAATCCACGTAAATATCTATTCCGGGAAGCAGCGGCGTCGGAGCGATCACATCAAAAATCATACGGCGTACCTCCTTTTAAAATATTCTTTCAAAAAACTCCAGACACGTATCATACACAGTTTCCCGTGCGTCATCCAGCGTCACCACATGCCTTGCGTCCGGCAGCCAGAAAATTTCCTTGTAATGATCCGGTACCCTTTTCAACTGTCTGTAAATATATGTCGCGCTTTGCGGTTTTACGGTATGGTCCGCTTTCCCCTGCACGATCAAGACGGGAACGGTTATTCTTTCCAGGTAGACTGTTTTGCAGAGCCTGATCAGCTCCAGCAGGCTGGGTACCGGTTTCGTCGGCATTTCCGCGTAACCCTGCATATATTCTTCTGGCACATTGTAGCTTTGCTGGCCGGTGCGCAGCCGCGGAATGAAATAGCGCAGGACTTTTACGAAAGGAATGCGCCAGTCAAACAGGAAGACCGGCGTCGCCAGCAGTGCCAGTTTTTCCACCGGCAGCTCCGCCGCTGCTTTGATTGCCAACAGACCGCCCATGGACTGGCCAGCGATATAAATATGGCTGCACTGTTTGCGCAGCTCTTCTACGCCTTCCTCGACGGCTTTATACCAGTCCGGCCAGGTCGTCTGCTCTAATGCATCCACGGTCTCACAGTGACCGGCAAGCCGCACACCCAATACCGTATAGCCGCCCCGCTCACGCAAATACTCTCCCAGCATGCACATTTCCGCCGGGGCGCCGGTGTACCCATGAACCAGTAATATTCCCACATCCCTGCTTCCCTGCAGAAAGAACGCGCCTGAATTTTGATGTTTCTGTTGGTCCATGGATTCCTCCGGTTAATATACAAATATATTTTATTATATCATAATAATCTCGGAAAAACACAAAAACAGGACTGCCGGAGCAGTCCTGTCTGTAATTCCGTATTAACTTTGTAAAAGGTTCGATTCGATTATTTGAACATGCTCAGCAGGATGCCGCCGTGAACAGCCAGCACCGGAGCGAATACCAGGGATACGATGGTCATCAGCTTCAGCAGGATGTTCATAGCCGGTCCGGATGTATCTTTGAAGGGATCGCCTACGGTGTCGCCGGTAACCGCCGCTTTGTGCGG
>Ga0265299_10003254_pt1 | contig 15980 bp, 14 predicted proteins | sample AusTroGonzalo_MG_4_FD_193485 | JGI IMG/M metagenome (GOLD analysis project Ga0265299, IMG submission 193485) | Bovine rumen microbial communities from tropical cattle in Woodstock, Queensland, Australia - Gonzalo_02 | ecosystem: Host-associated > Mammals > Digestive system > Stomach > Rumen ... | reverse complement strand
CGGGAGCATCGCAAGCGCAGCAGGCACAGGCTTTACCAGCAAACGGTCATCGTAAATTCCACCGAAAACTTTTCCGTCGGCATAAAGGATATACTCGCCCATCATCTTGCGAGTCGTCACGCAGAACCCACCATTAAGCTGTCCACCCTTGAACTGCCCCACCACAAAATCACGAAACTTCTGCGAACTCGGCATAAATAATTACGACGGATTTTCTTCAAGCTCAAGGATTTTTTCACGCATTATATTTGAAAATTTTTCAAATTCTGCGAGATAAACATCATAAATGCGAGCAAGGACTGCATTAAAAGCTTCTTCGTCATATACATGAGCAGCAGAATTTCTATCGCGAAGCATATTCAGCCAAGTCGATTCGTCATCCAAAAAATTGTATTTAAAACCGGCCTTAAGAATTTCACGCGGTGAACCATTTTCAGCTTCGACAATCGCATGAGCCCGCATCACTTCTTGCAATGTTTTCCATAACAATTCAAAAGTCAAACTAAATTGACCAATAACCCCCATTCTATAAATTTCATCAGAGAGCGCAAGTTCCCTTTTGGAATTCTTCAGAACTCGAAAGCTATTTAAGAAATTATCAAACTTTTGCATAAAGAAGCTGGCCCTCCCTATCTATAGAAGTCCTTAACTTATCCGATACAATTTCATCCAGATTCACAACATCAAAAGACAAAAGAGTATCAGCCTGTTCTTCAAGCAATTCCTCAAAGCGCAAGACATTCTCACCCGAAACAGCAAGGTCAATATCGCTCCGTTCGCGATTAGTCCCACGTGCACGAGATCCAAACAAAATAACCTTATCAAGAACGCAATCCTTTGCGAACTTTCTAATCTGGTTCTGAATTTCAAGCGATAGATTCATCGTGACCTCATGGACTTTTTTCAATATACATTATTTTTTCGGAAATTCGGGATTTCCGAATTACCATCCTTGAAAATCAACCATTATCGTATATCGGTTGACATCGCTTATAACATCTCTGCCAGTTTTTCTTTCATCAATGCGATAATATGTAAGGTCTCTTCCAAATCGGAACTCAACACCGATATTTTGACCATTTCCAACTCCTAGCGACACATATACACCGCCACCAAATTCATCGTAAAATATGGGCGTGGGCAAAGGAATACCAAAGACACCTCCAGCGGCATCTCCATAAGTCACATTTTCACGCCCATTTCTTGATAAATGTTGAGTCAAGCCAATGCGAACATTTTCACTTACCGGCAACTGTTCTATCAAAGAAATTCCGCCCGCCCATTGAAAATACTTATGCTCCACTTTTTCAAATTGCCACAAACAAAGATTGCTCCAGCCCATCACACCAAAGTAATCCGACACAAATCCCATCTGTATATAAGGCGACAACAAATCAAAACCAAAACCGTATTTAAAATATCCGTAACGTCGTTGAAACGAGACTCCAACTTCTATAGGAGATTCTGCATTTTCATACGTGTAATCTTCATGCTCAATCTTTTTCACTTCTTTTTTTGATTCAAACTTTGTCGTCCAGTACAAAGTACCTGCAGTAATCGATCCCGAAGCATCACGCACAAAGCCGTCACTATCGTTTTCCATAAATGCCGAAGCAGAAGGCGGATGAACAAGCATAGTGTTACACCCCGACAAAACGAGTGCTGCCATAAAAGCTAGCGTGTAGAAAATCCATTTCATTAATAATAAAATAGCTTATTCCACAAAAATGCAATAGCACTTCGTCGCCGCAATTTAACCAGTCATCAGAATTATTTCACAGACAAGCCTTCATGAACGGTTATGCACCTGTTTTAACAGCATCGTAAAATTGTATATTGGGGGCCGATGATTCATCAAGTCGAAAAGCCCGTATATCGCAGCAAGCTTCGCCGCATGCTGGGCAAGGAATTTTATATCGCCAAGCGCCGCTTCGCTTGGCTGTTTTCTCGAACGCGGTTTTCTAAAATTGACTGCTCCGTGAATTTTTCCAACGTCTGGATAGACCACAAGTCCATTCTTCTGCGCAAGTTGAAAGATGTGGATATGCATCTCCAATACAACAAAATCACCAACCTAAAACTGGCGGTTGCCAAGCTGGATGGCGTGGTAATTAAACCCGGCGAAACGTTTTCCGTCTGGCGCCTGGTGGGCAGGCCATGCAAACGGAAGGGTTACAAAGAAGGCATGATGATCCACAACGGAAAAGTCGGCTCGGGCATAGGCGGCGGGCTATGCCAACTCGGGAACTTGCTTTATTGGATGGCGTTGCACACGGACCTCACCATAAAAGAACGCTGGCGCCATAGTTTTGACGTATTCCCCGATGCCGGAAGAACAATCCCCTTCGCCTGCGGGGCCACGCTGTCGTACAACTACATCGACCTTCAACTGCAAAACAACACAGATCACGCATTCCAAATAAAGCTCTGGGTCGATGACGAGTATTTGAATGGGCGCATCACATGCGAGACTCCGCTCTACTCAAAGTACGAAGTCTACGAAACCGACCACCGCTTTGAACTCCAGTGGTGGGGCGGCTATACACGGCACAATTGCATTTGGAAACGCATTACCAACTTATCTACCGGCGAAGAAACAACGGAATTGATTACCGAAAACAACGCCATCATGATGTACAATCCGATGCTGGAACGGTAGAACTATTTCTTCTTCGGGGCAGGTATTTCGTATTACCTTTTTACCAAAAATGAAGACCTAAACCTACAAAGAATCGGTGCCTAAAACTTTTTTCCTTGCGAGAATTTTCACCATCAACGGAAACATTTTCCGCTTTCACAGTTCGTTCTCCATAGCTAGCCTCATACTTCATTTTCAAAGATAAATATGTTGCAACGTGAAATTTAGGATCTGGTCTACTTTCTTTCCACACACGAAATTCAAATTGTCCGCCAGCTACAAACGTACTGCCAAATCCAACAAAAGGAACCACCTTAAAGTGAGTCGATTCAAACGCATCAAAACCCAGATTCACATAAAAATCATTTTCATCATCCGCATTGCCTATGAAATATGTCGGAATAATCAAAATTCGCCAACGTTGGAGCGGAACCGCAAATTCCACGCCACTAGCCGAATACCAAGCTTCAAATCCAATTCCTCCAGTATAAAGCCTTCCAACAGTATAGTCCAAACTTCCAGGAAGGTCACCAATCACATCCAGCAAATGTTTATGCTCTTTTTTAATCCAAGAGATATAGGATGACTGCGGATAATTCTGTTCAAACTTATCCATCTTTGCAGCCAGCTCTTTAAGATTACCCATATCAACACCAGGTCTGTAAAAATGAAAATCCGAAATACGAATCAAAAAGATTGATTCTTCTTGTATATTTTCAAGAATCGGTTTATACACTACATGTCCATCTTCCCATGTTCTGACATGCGTCGCATTGAATTTATTCTTAACATCAAAATACGGAGAAAGCTCATATAAAATCATTGCAAAGTCTTGGAGTTCTGTACTACCAGCATTATACATCGCTTTTTGAAGCACATTTTCCAAGACCCTCGAATCCGCAAAATTCATATTCTGATCAAGGTATTCCAACAGCGAATCCGAAACAAAAGAGTAACCCACCACGTTATCACGCTTTTCAAGTTCTACAGTCCACAGCGGGAAAGCCAAATCATAACGCCCCACTAAAAAATAGGCTTCCATCACCTCCAAGTTGTCAATCGCATATTCGTCGGGCGATTTTTCCCTCAAAGAATCAATAATCGAAACGACTCTAGACGAATCGCCATTTTTTAAAGATTCTAGCAACGAGCTTCTGGACTTTTGAAACCACTCTTTAGTTTCCGGGGAATAAAACCTTTGCGAATCTGCAAAAGAGAGTGCATTTAGCAACAGCAGCCCAATTAAAACTTTTAGCAAATTCGGCATACATTATTCTCAAACAACCTAGACTTCAGCGGCCATGATGTCGGCAACGTCTTCCAAAGAGATTCCCTTAAGAACATTTTTAAATATAACATTCATAATGATAATCTTTATAAGTCTTGGTGCCGGGATGCGATTGAAAGAGACCGACACAACCAAAGTTAAATAAAGTCTGATCTTTTTTCCAAATGGTTCATCTGGTCGAATGGCCCTGCCAAAATAGGCTGTCGTAAATTCGTCCCAGTAATCGTGCAACTGTTCTTCCGTCATGTGGAATGTCTGTTGCAAATTCTTTTTGTTACAAATAACATTAGTAAACAAATACAGCATGGCTATATCAAAAAGGTAATGGCCATACCCAAACTCGCCCAAGTCTATCCAGTAATTTTCACCGGTCTTTTTCGAATGCACTATATTGCCCGGCTGAAAGTCCAACTGCAAACATCCACAGCTATCAGGGACCAAATCAATAGCGGCACTCAATATTTTTTTGTACTTCTTGAACGTGAACAGCTTTGGTAAAGTCTCACGTATAAAATACTTATAGCACAAGAACTGATTCGGGTCGCAATTCATGCCATGGAATTTTTTTGCTTCTTCGGCATGGACTTTCGCAATGCGAGGCAAATCGCTTGGGTTGTCGTGAATCATCCTTGTGAACGAAATTTTCTCTTGCACTTTTTCATAGATAATGCCGAGACGCCCTGATTGACTTTCTTCAACTATTTCTTTTGCCGCAGGGGTCTTGAAGCCAATCGAAGCTAATTTTCTAGAATTTTCAAACTCGGCTAAAAAGGCGTCCTCGCTTTCTCCAGGCTTCAGAAGCTTCAGCATAATGCTCGAGTCTATCTTCGAAAAATAGCTTTCGCCAGAAGCGCCTTCCCCTTGCAATTCCCAATCATTTAAATCAATCTTTCTGTAATTCATAACTATGAATATAAATAAAAAAGCACTTAAAATTCAAATTCCATTCACCACTACTTTTTCACAAGACTTTCAATACATTCTTTAAACTCAGTGGCATTGCCTATATGATATCTAGTCGCTTTATCATACGACAAATTTCCATTACTAGGTTCAGGATAAAATTCGAGCCAGCTAGCATTTTCCGCCTTACAAACATCCGAAGTCACTTTGTCCTCGGACATGTAATTCAATGTGCACGTACCATTATCCGACTTAAATGTAGCGTCAATTTCTACATGGCTACCATTTCCATTAAACAATTTCAAAGCCTTAGTGAATTCCATCTCAAAAGTTTGAGACTTGTACGTAAACGAAATATAATTTTTAGTCCTGCTATTAATTACAATACCATTTCTTTGTGCATAGTCATCCACATCGGATCCAAAAAATAGTTCCTCAGGATGGTCAAAGCCATCCAACACAGTCCCCTCATGTACCGCCACCACAACATACATATTATTTTGCATATAGTATGAATCCGTAAAATCGTCATATTCATCTTTATTTTGAGCTTCCGGATCCAAGACCTTTCCGTTCAAATCCATTACAGAGGAATAAAGCGTATCTTGAGTAAACTCGTAATATGTAATTGTATGCAGGGCCTTACTGCCAAGTTCTTCCGCAGTAGCACACTTAATAGAATTACTTTCAGGAATAAATCGGCACTCGTTCATCAACCTCCATTTATTCCTAATTTGACCATTCGTGCCACCAACAAAGACTTCTCCATAATCTTCCTGATATTTTTTATTGAACGTAACAAGCGTATCCCCAATAAACGCATAATCTCTTTCCGCATACGAAGAACCTACTATCGTGGTAAACTCGTATTGTTCATTTTGACGAATACAAACATCTTGATTATAAGTTCTATTCAGTAAAAAATTCTGATTTGCTTCATCCAAGGTCATGTGGTATTTGACACCTACAAAAGCTCCTGTTGGGCCATTTGCAATTGGATTGGACGTTTCACTGTCACTACAAGCAAGAATTGCCATAGCACAAGGCAACATTATCCCACAAAGAACAAAAGACTTTAAATTCATACGATACTCCTTCTTTTTTCAATATACAAAATTAATTTATCTATTCCATCAATCGTTTTTTCAGCACTTTTGCGCATGGCTTTTCCACAAACTCGTGCAGCAAAACGGCCATCACGCTACAAAGCACAACCGACATCACGATTTGCAAGACATTACATTGGATGTCCCATTGAGCGAACAAATACTTTTCGATATCCGTATTGAATGTTTGAGCCAAGAAAAAGGCGTAGCTTGCGGCACTCGCATAACGGAGCGTTTTGGAGTTCTGCAATCGCGACGACCTGAGCCCCGCAAGTGTCAACGCCATGCAGCCAAACAGCGGAACCGCAATCCAATCGTAAAGCATGTAGTTTCCGACAAAGATGTTCAGCTTTACCGCCACAGAAACGCCGGCAGTCAAAAGCACCGTCTCAGCGATAAACGCTTTCCAAGTCGAGACCCACTTTGCTTTCACCGGGAGCGAAGCGAGAACAACGCCGATGAAAAATTCAAGGCCGCGGAAAAATGGATTGGAATAAATGGAATCCGTCGAAAAAAAATGCACTACAAGCGGCGACCAAAACAAAATGATCACGCTCAAGGCAATGGCCACAAGCTTTGCACGTGTTCCCCACTGCTTGACGACTTCTTGCATCAGCGGGAAGAACAGATATGCGAGCAACAAGCAAGAAATAAACCACGTTCCGCCATTATGGCTGACCGGGAACAGCGTCGAAAACACCGTCTGCAATCCAAGTAGTTCAATCGGCAAAAGCACTAGATTCTGGAACGTACTTTCGGAACCCAAGCTAAGCACATACACAATCGAAACCAGATAATACAGCGGGATGATTCCGATAAGCCTTTTCAAGTAATAATTCTTGAGCGAGTCCATCTTGAAAAGTTCGCATTCCTGATAAGTGCGGAACAGCACGAACCCGGACAGCATAAAGAATCCGGTCATGAAGATGGCACCCATCGAAACAAAGCTTGTCAAGGCGCCAAAGCTACAGCCGTGATGAATGTGGCAATGGAACAGCAGCACCATAATAGCCGCCACTACCCGGAACAAATCCAGCCCCGCCATACGCCGAGAAATTTTCTTTTCGTCAATAATCATACAACTAAATTATAGTTCTTACTCATTAAAAAAATGCATAGTTCGTCATAAAATAAATGCGATTTCTCGGTTCACCAATTTCACATCCATAACGGAATTCAATGGAGAAACCTTTATAAGTCAAATAAGTGCCCACACCAAATTCATTATAAAAGCCAGTAGAATATGTACTCCCCAATCCCAAATTTTCATCTACAAAATATCCATTTCGAGATAAATGTTCACTAGCTCCAATTCTAAAATCTGCATTTATCGGATATTCTTCTATCAACATCAAACCACCGTAAAGCGGAGAATTATTCCGATTAACCGGGGATATACTACTCCCACCCCAAAGCTGCAAGCCGATATATTGACTTCGCCAACCAGTAATAGCTCTAAAAGAAAGATTCTCGAGATTTACCCCAAATACTAAATGGCTATATCGATAAAAAAGAGATAGATCTAAATTCCCAACGCCTTCCGCACTAAAATAATCACTTTCAGATTTATAACGTCCACTATAAATATCGCCAGTCCTCACCACGCCGCCAATAACAAGAGCGCCACCTTGTTTATCTTTGGCCACATTCACATTCATAAACTGCGCGGCAGAAGGCGGATGGCTAGAGCACCCTACAAAGAGCAAGGATAATGCAAACAAAACAAACAAATGTATTTTGAAAGACATGCGTTAAAAATACATTAATTTCAAATAAAAGAAATGCCCGCACAAAGCAGGCATCAAGACATCATTGCTCAAAGGCACGTAGTGCCGACCTCACCACCTCATTCTTCCTTCACGCCCATAAGCGCCATGGCGAGTTTCCAAGTTTCCTTGTTCTCGAAGCTATCGCGCTTGCCGCCGCCGTAACGGGCATGGGCAAATTCCTCGAGCAACGGCTTCCAGCCATCAAGTTTATCATCGGCAACGAGAGCGTCCAAATTCACGGCAGAAGCGGCCGCAGCTCCCGTTCCGGCAGCACCGAACTTTTCAAAGGCATATTCCTTGCAGATTCCTTCGAGTTCCAAGAGCCATTCGCGGCTATCGGCCACCATCACGCGCTGCTTCAAGACCATCATCTTTTCGCGGAGAGCATTCTCGAACGCATTTTTCGCAGCAGCGGCAGTCCTAGCTTTCGAACGCTTGCGCATGCGCCACAAAGCGGCCAGCAACACGCAAACGCCCACGGCACCACCAGCCACAAGCGGGAGCGGGTTAAACGGAGCATCAACACGCACCGGCACAGAATCGCTACGCAGGTCCAGCGACTGTCCCATCGGCGTCGGGATTTCAAAACGCATCGCCGGGATGTTCAAGTTACCCGTATCCTGCATAACGAGCTTGTAATTGAACGTGATCTGCGCGAGTTCCTTGCCGTCCTTGACCGAGCGGCTCGATTCCTGCGACACTCCCAACTGCAAAATGCCTTTCGCATTGGCAGAACTTGTCGGCACCACCAGAATGGCGCTGCCCTGAACACTCCACGAAACCGTCACCGGAAAGTCGATCGTGTCACCAACGGTCGCCGTAAGCGGTACGCCAGCGTTCCCTGCCGTAATCGAAATACCGAGCTGTTCCGCCGTCGGCATCTGCGGCACCGCCACATCAGAACTATCCGCCGAACTATCCGCGTCCGCATCAACTGCATTCGCGGCAGCGTCGAGAACCGCCGACGTATCCGCAGGCACCACGAGGGCCGCAGAATCTACAGCATTTTCCTTAACAAGAGCAGTATCCAACGCCTTTGAAGACTTTTTAGACTTGACCTTTGCGGTCTTAGATTTCACGTTTTTCTCTTTCATACCTCAAGAATATACAAATTCCATCTAAAAAAAAGTCAACCCCGCAACAACGTGCGGGGCGACAGATAAAACGATTTTTGCGGTTCGACGATGCGTTAGAACGGACGAACGTACAAACCGTTCAGCAAGCCCGAATACAGCGCCATCAAGATATCCGTGAAGTAGCTGTTGCTGCTATTCGTAAGCTGCTTGGTATTCAAGCCGACGGTGCAAGCTTCAAGCCATGTGGCATTGCCAGCAATACCCGTTGCGCACCAAGCTGCGTACCACTGCGGCGGAATCGCATTGTTCGAATAGTCCGCACCAATAGACAAATTCCAGGAGTAGTTGATCTTGAGAGCAGCGTCTTCCGGATTGCCGTTGGTCTTGGTTACAATGAACTGGTTCAACATGGAGAGAACGGACAATGCACGAGCATCCTGGTACCAGTAGTAATCCCATGCGATTCGCCACGGAATACGCACAGATTCCTTATTGAAGGTCCAATAAGTCTTGTCGGCAGAACCGTTATCCGGGTTGATAGCGTTACCCGTTGCGTCGCTCCAGTCCGGGAACACGCCCGTACCCATGGACTGCACGAGCTGCATGTAGGCATACATGGCATCCAAAACGCCCATCCAGTTGTGGCTCGGGTCCACGGTAGCAAAGAGTCTGATAGCCACCGGAGAGAAGTAGCTCAAGTTGTAGGCGGCGTTAGCAATTTTCCATCTGTCATCATCGCCGGAATAGATAAGCAATGTAGCCGGGTTGACTTCCAAATCCCAAATTGCGTTCACGAACGTAAGAGCGTCCTGCAAGTATGCAGCGACACCCGTCTTGTAGTACATGAGGATCAAGGACGTTGCAATGTCCAAGTCAGCATCCGTAGCACTGGAATTGTCGACTCGATCCCAGGTGAACGACTTGGTGATCCACGGCATGAGCTTAACGTTGTTATAGGCTCTGAATGCGCGCGTGTAATTCCACATGCGGTTGAACGAATCAATATCTCCATTGAAGTAGGCAAGGAGCATGCCGTAACCGATACCTTCGGAAACGGTGCAGCCACGATACTTCATGGACGGCACGGCGGCATCATCTACAGAGCAAGAATTTCTATAATATCCAGTCTGGTTTGCCCAGACAACACGACCCGCAGGGACATAGGCCGCAGTGAAAACTTCAGCAAATTCAGGCGCGAGAGTAGGATAGTTGACCATATCCTGTTCTTCGGTCTGGAAGTGGAAAGACTGCCAAGAAATGTAGGTGTTGACCCCATAGGCCGGATTTGCAGAAGGAGCAAGCGCCGGATAAACACTCGGAGTGGTAGCAGAGCTAGCCGGAGGAGCCTCTGCAGAACTTGCCGGAAGTGCAATCGAAGAAGAACTAGCCGGAGAGCTAATCGGGAGAATCGAGGAAGAGCTAGCCGGCGGGATGATTGCAGCAGAGCTAGCCGGAACCGGATTTTGGGCAGGAGAACTCGGAGAGTCGCTACCGCAGGCGCCTAGATAGAAAGCAGATCCTACCAAAACAGGCAACAGGATTTTCTTAGAAATCATAAAAGCCTCTTAAAAGGGACCCCAAAACAGGGGGTGGTAAATGCCAACTTAATATATATAAATATAGCTTTTCGCGAAAGGCCGAAAGTAAAAAATGACTTTCTCTGTGACGAAACGCAAGAAAGGGCCGCCGAAGCGACCCTTTAAAAACAACGTCCTTGAATCCGAAAATTACTTCAACACAACCTTGTTGGAGAAATTGACGGACTTGCCTGCAACGCGGACCATATAAACGCCTGCGTCGAGAGCGGCGAGGTCGAGGCTAGAAGAACCTTCAACGAGGCCCTTTGCCACAACTTGGCCCTGGAGATTGAGGACTTCAACAGTAGCAGAGGTCTTGAGACCCGTGATACCGAGAGTACGGCCAGAGACGAGAGCCTTCACAGAAGAAGCGGCACGGACAGACTTGATGGCGTCTGTACCCGGGCAGGTTCCATCATACGGGCCAATAGCCATAATGTTGAATTCGTAAGGTCCCGAAACAGCTTGAATCTTGAACTTCACGGCGACCAACTTAGCTGCAGCCGTAGGGCCATCCATCTTTTCGTCGCCAGTATACCATTTCGGTTGCTTAAAATCGGACCATGCAAAGACCTTCTTGGTTCCTACAGTGGACTTCGCAAGAGTTGCAGCCGGGTTTGCGAAACCGATGGATGCATCAACAGTACCGCCAAGGCCAAGTTCGAGAGAAGCCTCGGTTTCTACCTTATAGGTGATGCAAAGGCCGCCCCAAGAGGTCGCATTGCCGGCTTCAGGCGTCTTGTTCGTCGGTGAGGTTTCGCCAACGACGTTGAAACCGATACCCACGAACGGGTTGTAGGCCAACTTGCCCTTGTCAAGCACTGCGGTACCGCAAACGCCTTTACAGGCTTGAATGACACGGTCCAAGGCTTCGTCGGAATCGTCGGTACCCACCGGACCACCCCATTCTACCTTGGATTTTCCGCCATCATCTTTGTCGTTGTAAGCGAACCAGTAACCAGCAGTTTCGGTGTCGTTGCCGAGCCCAGTATTGACCTGCGGAAGTTCTTCCGAGCCAAGCCAGGTTTCGAATGCGAATGCTGTGGAAGCGGCTAAAATAGCCGATGCGATTGTTAGTTTTTTACTCATGTTTTCCTCCTATATAAAAAACCACATAATTAATATATACAAAGGAAGAGTCAAACGAACAAACGAATTTTTTAAATAAACTTTTTACAAGCAAAAAAAAGAAGGGCCGCTTTTGCGACCCTTCTCGAAATTTCTTTCGAATCCGAAATTACTTCAACACGATCTTGTTGGAGAAGTTGACGGACTTGCCAGCAACGCGGACCATGTAAACGCCAGCGTCGAGGGAAGAGAGGTTGAGAGCAGAGGAAACGTCGCCCTTTGCAACAACCTGGCCCTGGAGGTTGAGAACTTCAGCAGTAGCAGCGGTCTTAACGCCAGCGATGCTGAGAGAACGACCAGAGAGGATAGCCTTCACAGAGGAAGCACCACGGACAGCCTTGATAGCATTGCCACCTTCGCAGGAAGCCGGGCAGGTACCATCGAACGGACCGATAGCGCAGATGTTGAATGCGTAGTCGCCCGGAGCGTTCTGGATCTTGAACTTGATAGCAACGAGCTGACCAGCGGCGGTAGGACCGTCAATCTTGGTATCGCCCTTCCACCAGGACGGCTGCTTGAAGTCAGACCATGCGAGGGCCTTCTTCGTACCAGCAGTGGACTTCGGAAGAGTTGCAGCCGGGTTTGCGTAACCGATGGAAGCATCAACAGTACCACCGAGACCGAGTTCGAGGCTCGGACCTGCATCGGAAGTATAGGTAATGCAAACGCCACCCCAAGCAGTAGCATCGCCAGCAGCCGGAGTCTTGTCAGTTGCAGAGGTTTCACCAACAACGTTGAAGCCGATACCAACGAACGGCTGGTAGGTCAACTTACCCTTGTCGAGCGTAGCAGTACCGCAAACGCCCTTGCAAGCGATGATCACGTTGTCGAGAGCGGTGTCATCGTATTCGTTACCGACCGGGCCACCCCAAGTAACGCTGGAGTTACCACCGTCGTCCTTATCACCGTAGGAGAACCAGTAACCGGCAGTTTCAGTATCGTTACCGATGCCAGTGTCAACCTGCGGAAGTTCTTCCGTGCCAAGCCATGTAGTAAATGCAAAAGCAGCGGAAGCAGCGAAGAGCGCCGATGCGATTGAAATCTTCTTATTCATAATTCTCTCTCTTTTTTTAATTGTTGTACCCGAATTGGGTGGTTTGCACAACAATATATTTTTTTTTTGAAAAAAATGCCATACCTACAGGGCTTTGAAAAAAAAATTTACACAAAGGGATAAATAGGGGCATAATCCGCGAAATCAAGCCAAATAAGGCAATTTACGCTACAAACAAACTAAACACTCAAAAATTCCTGTGCGTTTTGTCACAATAATTAGCGAAAGCAATTTTTTTATTACGATTCAGGTATTTCATTTAGACCCATAGAAAACTAAATTATGGGTTAAAACCTCCCATAGATAATGGGTTTAAGTGCTTGTGTTACAATGGTAAACAAAAAATTAGGCTTCTTTGCTTACTATATTACTTTTAATTAGATAATTTTTGTCAAAAACAAAAAGGAAACACTCATGAAATTGACAAAGCTACTGACAGGCATCTTGGCATGTGTGGCCCTCCCCGCACTTTCCAACGCTGCAACAGCAACTCCCAAAAAAGTTGGTCCGGTATCTTATTATGGTGCCCTCCATACTAGTGGAAGCAAAATCATCGGCGCCAAGAACAACCAGCAGGCAATGCTCCGTGGCGTTAGCCTTTTCTGGTCCGACGCAACGGGTCTTTCTTACTATAACCCGAACGTCATTTCATGGGTCGTAGACAACTTCAAGATCGACGTGTTCCGCTACGCCATGGGTGTCGAATACTACGATTCCAATGGCGGTACCAAAAACAAGCTGGACGACCAGGTCTCTTACACGAAGTCTCCGGAAGGTCAGCTTTCGACCATCGATAAAATGGTCCAGGCCGCTATCGAAAACGACGTCTATATCATCATCGACTGGCACAGCCATAGAGCCCAAACGGAAACGGCCGGCGCTACGGCATTCTTCCAGTACATCTCTACCAAGTATAAAGATGTGCCGAACATCATTTACGAAATTTACAACGAACCAGTCAACACCAGTTGGAGCGAAGTCAAGAGTTACGCCAACCAGGTTGTCCCGGCCATCCGCGCCAACACCCAGAACTTGGTCATCGTCGGTACGCCGAACTGGTCTCAGCACCCGGAACAGGGTGCAAGAGATCCTATTTCGTCCACGAACATCGCCTACGTTTTGCACTTCTACGCAGGAACCGGAGCTCACTCCAAAAGCGCCCTTGGCGGCAACGTTTCTAGCGCTTTGAGCGCTGGCTACCCAGTATTTATTAGTGAATGGGGTTCAACCAACGCCGACGGTGATGGTGAACCGAATGCCAGCGCCACGGCAGAATGGACCTCGTTCATGGACCAGAACAACATTCCGAACTGCAACTGGAGCTTGCGTCAGCAGACTTCCGACGTGGACCAGAAGAGCGAAAAGTCCGCCATCTTCTCTGGCGACAAGTCTCTCACCACGGCCGCAGCTCTCGATGCTGCTTCGCTCACTTCTTCCGGTAAGATTACCAAGGATTACCTCACCAAGAACGCTCGTTCCTGGGCGGACTCCCTCGTAAAGGGCAAGAGCGGATCCTGCTCCTTCAAGCACACGACCGCAAAGCAGACCGAAGGCAAGATCTCCGGCGCACTCAAGAGCGGCTGTACATATACTTCTAGCGACGAAAAGGTCGTCTCTGTTTCTGGCAGCGACCTCATCATCAACAACTACGGTTTCGCCGTCTTGACGGGCAATGACGGTTCTCAGTCCGTCGTGACCATCTCACAGGTTGCCGGCCAGACCATCACGAACCTCGAAAACATCGCTTGTAACTATACCGGAACTTGCAAGAACGAATCGACAACCGGCAGAACTCTTGACTTTGACCAGGACGGCAGCCTCGACTACCTCCTCACCATGGAAGACAAGACGAACGAAGGTTCCAAATTCACGTTGACCTCTCTTGACCCGACTATCGTTCAGGTCCACAAGTCTACTTGCAAGACCTCCGACTGCTCCAACTCCCAAAAGAACCAGCAAGTTTGGATGCTCACCTTCAAGGCTTTCGGTACCGCAAAGGTCGTTGCTTCGGCACCTGCCATTACCGGTTTCCGCGCCATGCAGGATACCTTCGAAATCACGTACAAGAAGGGTGACCAACGCATCACCAACAAGTTCAAGGATCAGAAGGTCGCTGTCGGTGCCTCCTCTACAACTGGCCTTCCGGACACAACGCTTTCTGGCGCTCCGGTGACCTACACCTATAACGGCCAGCCGACTTCGCTTTACGTGACCAAGAACGGTGCAGGCTTTGTTGCAGGTACGCTCCCGGCAATTGTCGCCGTCACGGCAAACGCTCCGGAAACGGATTACTACGCCGCATTCACCAAGACGGTAACGTTCACCATCGGTGACGCCAGCGCCGCCGTGAACCTGCAAGAATACAATGAATACCTCAACCCGACTTCTGCCATCAAGCCGACGAGCCGCGTCATCAAGAACAGCATCCAGGCTAGCATGAACGGCAAGACGCTCCACTTCACGACCAAGAATACTGGACTTGTGAAGCTTGACGTTTACGACGCTCTCGGCGCCCATGTGATGCAGCAGTCCGACATCTACAGCGCCGGTAGCCACGCTATCGACCTGAACGGTCTCGCAAACGGCTCTTACTCGCTCATCATCCGCCAGGGTAGCCAGAAGGCTTCCATCCGCTGGACGAACAAGTAAGCGATAGATTCTCGCCTCTGCGAGAATACGAGCTTGTGAAAGTTTGAAAAAAGTCCCGACACAAGTCGGGGCTTTTTTTTGCGCTTGGCTTAAGCGCGAGAATAAAAAGAACCCCGGCTCCGTAGGGAGTCGGGGATTCTTTACCGCGTAAGGCGATGACAGCTCGCTTTACTTCTTAGAACGATGGCTGTTCTTGATCCATTCGGTCTTGTGGACTTCCGGGATATCGTCGAGCAAGCGGAGCGTATGCGGTTCGTTCGTGTTGTCGAGCACTTCAGCAGGAGTACCCTGGTTCACGATCTTACCGTCGTGCATGATGAAGATACGGTCAGAAACGTAGTTTGCAAGACCGATATCGTGGGTCACGAACACCACGGTCATCTTCAATTCGTCTTTCAACTTGCGGAGGTAATCGAGGATGTTGGCGCGAACGCAGGCGTCCACCATGGAGGTAGCTTCGTCAGCGATAAGGACCTTCGGACGGAGTGCGAAGATACGGGCGAGAAGCATACGCTGCATCTGACCACCGGAGAGTTCGAACGGATACTTGCCTTCGATGTCAGCCGGGGTAACGTTCACAGCCATGAGACCTTCGTCAACGCGGCGACGGACTTCTTCCTTGGACGGCTTGTCCTTGAGGATGTTGAGAGCGTCTTCGAGCTGGCTACGGATAGTGAAGAACTGGTTGAAGCAGCCGAACGGGTCCTGGAAAACGGACTGGACTTCGTTCCAGTGGTCCTTCAGGTTCTTGATCGGCTTGTCGCGATAGAGGAACTGACCGCGAGTCGGCTG
>Ga0265299_10003250_pt1 | contig 16007 bp, 41 predicted proteins | sample AusTroGonzalo_MG_4_FD_193485 | JGI IMG/M metagenome (GOLD analysis project Ga0265299, IMG submission 193485) | Bovine rumen microbial communities from tropical cattle in Woodstock, Queensland, Australia - Gonzalo_02 | ecosystem: Host-associated > Mammals > Digestive system > Stomach > Rumen ... | reverse complement strand
TATCTCGGATATAATTCATCATCGTCAAAGTATGAGAATATGCCCGTGAAGGGAATCACCATTCCTGCGGATGTCAATCCGAGTGGTACGCAGTACGGATCAAATTGGCTTTACTATGCAGGAACAACAACTGTCATCACACCGAGTACAGATCAGAACTATCGTGTCATCGAAAACAGTACCGCCAAGCTCTACTATTGGACAGGCTCTGTATATGAAGAACTGACCTCTGGTGGAGGTGGTGGAGGAGGAATGAACACCGATGGTTCAAACGCAGATGCCTCAATCGTTTTTCCTTCCGATAGCATATCATCTGGAGCATATGCACAAAGTAGTGGCGGCCTTGCGTTTTGTGATGAACAAGCCGCGACAAGTGACCTTACAAATAGCCTCCAGAGCATTCCGGCAAATACTACAACAGAAACAAGGATATTGAATATCCATATAAACTCATATCCTGTTGTGAATATTTGGCTTGAATCCTCAAATAAAGTCACGGCCACAAAGGCTATGACCTCCGATGTGACAAAGACATATAACAATGCCACGATCCGAGTGCATAAAGAGGGAAATTATATAGAGGTATGGGCAACCAACACAAACTCATCAAGCGTTTATTGTCATTATACTCGGCAATCCTATACAGAATCTAACCACGATAGCCTCTCTGTTGGTAAAGCAACAAAAGCAACTGGTGATAGTAGTGTGTCAACAGGAATAGCTACCGAGGCAACAGGAAAAGCGTCTTACGCAGGAGGATATCATTCCAGAGCCAATAACAACTATGCACACGCGGAAGGTTTCAGTACAAGAGCAGAAGGGGTTGGAGCATTCTCAATCGGTAGCAATAGTGCCGCAGAAGGTAACTTTGCATTTGCACAAGGCTCTGACACAAAGGCAAGTAGTGTAAATCAAGCCGCATTCGGAAAGTATAACATTGAGGATACACAAGACGCTTACGCTTTCTTGATCGGTAACGGAACATCCAACACAAGATCAAACGCATTGTCTGTTGATTGGTCTGGTAACCTTGAAGTTGCAGGAAATGTGAAGGGCAAGTTCAACAAGGTCACAACCTTCGCGGTTGACCTCACAGGCTGGACATCCGACACAACCTCACAGAGTGGCACAACACTCTACAAAAAGCAGATATCCCTAAATCACGTTTACGTTGAAAGCCCGACAGTAGATATCGGCTCAAGCGGTGTACTACCTACAGTTGCAGAACAGGAATCATACAACCTTTTGCAGTATGTGACAGTTGACGATACTGTTCCTTGTCTGTATCTGTATGCAAGTGCAATTCCTACGACCGCTTTTTATATCAATGTAGAGGGGGTGGACTAAATGAGTGAAAGTTTGGCTAATCTCGCAAAAGGCGATGACAAGGGAAAATGGACATTACTTGACACTAAAAGTGGAAATGCGCAAATAGTTGATTTTTCAACAATAAACTATACCGAACTTTTGATACTTGCAAGGGGTACAACGGCAACAAATGCTTATGCTCATTTTTCGTGGAGAATAAGCAAAGAGGAAATCGACCTCATAGGAGCGAATGAAAGTGCTTGGTATACACAAGGTGGATATTTAAGTAACTCAAACTATAATTTTGCCAACATAGGCATTTATGGTGATAAGTCGATAAAGTGTAATGTGGCATACAATAACGGAACTTTAGTAGGGAGTCTTGTTTGGAAAGTATATTACAGATAAAGGAGGAAACCAACAATGAACGAGAAATACTATCTCATAAAGGAATTAACCAACACACAGGGGCAGGACGCATCAAAGGTTGAGGGTATATATAACAACCTCAATAGTGCAATAGTCGCTTATCATCAGTTGTTAGCACCCTTGCACAATGCAGATGATGTACTGTATGCGGTAGTTATGATACACGATATGTATGGTCGTGTTGTCGGTGGCTACAATGAAACAGTTGACCACAGACCTACACCCGAACCCGAAGTATAAGGGGGTGTGACATATGGCAGAAAAACAATGCAACCTCTTGAAAAATGGGGGGGGTATGGAACAATACTCGACCTCTGAACAAATAGTCGGTATATGGGTAGACGGAAAGACAAGGTATCGTCAAGAGTATCACGGAACAGTATCAAGTAGTGGTGCAACGCAAGTGAGCATATCCGTTCCCTCGATAGATACCTTAATTAAATATGAAGATGCCTATATTGATAATAGAGGTAGTTTGTCGAAAGCGTATTATTGGAGTGCATCTGACTATTTCAGAACATACATAGAAAATGGTAAACTAACTGTCAATGTCGGCTCGTCTTATCCGCAAGCACCATTACGATATGTTGTGATTATCGAATATACCAAACAATGACCGACCGAACCAAAATCATACTCACCAACCTCATAATGCTCATAGCGTGGATAGCGTTGGTGATTTATTGCGCAGGGAAACCGTTGTAGTTGACGAATAGTTGACGAACCGAAATCGGTTGACGAAACTTGCGACTAACTTGCGACTAACTTGCGACTAACTTGCGACTAAATTATGACTTGTAAAGATTGTATCTACTTCAATTCAACTGAACACCTTAAACCCGAATGGATAGGCTCAAACAAATGCGACAAGCACACCGCAGACGGATATCAAGAGTATGTCGGTGAAGATAGCGAAGTGTGCGAGGACTTTGAGAAAAATGACTTGTGAAGATTGTAGTCACTTCAAGAAAACCAAATATCCAAAAGGAGTACATCTTCCGAAAGGTGATAAGTTAAGCACTCACGGCTATTGCGATATCGAAAGGGTACGAGGATTGATAAAACCGAATAGTGCAGAGTGTGAACTGTTCGATAATTGTTGGGAGAGTATAAGCAAATGACCATAGCAGATATCCTAAAGGAACACCTTGAAAACAAGGAATATGACAAGTTCTATGAACTATACGAACTGATACGAGATAGGTCTTTCGGATATACCGATAGTAGGGGTGCAATCATTGAGATATTATTGCCGATGGAAAGCGTGAACGAATGAGCGAATTAACCGAAAGCGAAAAGAAAGTATTGGAAATACTACTCCGAATGGCAAAACAAATAATAGACAATGCGGACAACGACATATATTTCAATGGCGAGGTTATTGACATATATGCTATTGCTGAAAAACTTGGCATTGATGTTTTTGATATTTGGGGAGCGTAAGCATATGATAGACTATATTGCATTAATAATGAGCATTATTGCATTTATATTGAGCATTATAAATGTGATTATTTGTTATAAAAGTTGGAAGTGAGAGCGTGAGCAAATGACAGACAAAGAACTTATAAATCGAAAAAGCCTTTTGGAAAGATTGCATAATATTTGTGATGCAAACTGTCCTTATATGCAAGAATGGGGTGATATTACTTGTCGCACTTGCTTGTTGGCAGACGCAATAATTGTGGTAGAAGATATGGAGAGCGCAAATGACACTTGAACTAATAGGGGCTATCTTCTTTCTTTTCCTACTTATGGGAATGGGGATTGTTGCGCTTTTCATATTGTGGGGGTGGAAATGAATACTATCGACAAAATCCTGCTAACTCTTGCAGGGTTTATTTTTGGCTTTACCATCACAATGATCGTCATATTCTGCATCTATCAAGTCACTCCCGATACCCTCATCGAGTGCGTGTTTGCGTGTTGCTCATCCGAGGCGGTCATCACCTTTGCGATATGGTGGATAAAGAAAAAGGCTAACAGAAAGGACAAAGACAATGACAGAGAAGTTAAAGAGCCGTAAGTTTTGGATCACAGTTGCCGCAGTTCTGGCATCACTTGGCACAACTGTTGGAGGTATTATCTCCGGCAACGAAACACTTGCAATAGTTGCATCCATTTGCACGGCATTATCTGCCGCGATATATGCAGGGGCAGAGGCTTATGTTGATGGAAAAGCGGTGGGGATGAACAAAGATGAGTGAGCAGGAATATCTGACAGTTGAAGTGCATAAAGAGTTCTCCGAGCGTATTGATGCCGAAGAAAAGCGGCAGAACAAGAGACTTGACAAATTGGAGGATGGTTTTGGACAGTTAGCCAAACTCACTTCTGCTCTGGAAGTTATGGCCAACAATATGGAAAATATGGCAAAGGAACAGGCAAAACAGGGTGAGAGGTTAGAGGTCATAGAATCCAAACCGGCACAGAACTGGGAGAAATTGGTCTGGGCCATCGGTGGGGCCATACTAACTGCGTTGATTGCGTTCATACTCAAGCAGATAGGTATATGATATGAGGATTTGTCACGCGAGTATTGATGAGAACAAGAATATAAGTGGAGGACAGGCAGGAAACCAGACAGGCAAGGAGGTCTGCATCCGCAAATGGTACAACAAGCCGTGGACTATCGTTCTCCGTCATCCAGATCGGCAAGTCAGAGAACGTATTGCGACTATTGCAGAGACACTTGCATCTCCTCCGTATAATTCCCTTATTGGATATGACCAAAACCAGAGAAACACACTTCACAAGGTGGCTCAATCGGTCAAGTACGATTTATTGGAGTTCATCAACGCTCACGAGATGTGTGAGACAGATTGCTCTGCATTCGTCACTTGTGTTTGTCTCTTTGCCGGATTGAAGAAGTTGGAGTATGACACGAACGCTCCCACAACCTCAACGATGAAGTCTGTATTCAAGGCGGCAGGATTCAACGTGTTGACCGATGCAAAGTATGTGAGTGGAACGGATAACCTCTCCAAAGGTGACATCCTGTTGAAACCGAACGCGCACACGGCCATTGTTTTGGATGACGGGAAAGCATACGGGAACGAATCTGCATACTTCCCAAGATATCACGGGGCCTCTCATTCGATCGCGGATGCCTTAAAGGAAATGGGGATTGACAATTCACAAAAATATCGTGCTAAAATATACGCGGCCAATTTTCCCGACAAGTACACTCGATCATTCGACCAGAATGTCAAGATGCTTGACAAGCTGAAACAGGGAATACTGAAACGGCCGTAAAAATTATCCACTATTATCCACGGAAAACTGTTGATATCTCAAAAACGCAGTAAATATGCGGTGTTTAGCATATGTGGATATGTGTTCAAGTCCCATATGCTCCACTTTCTTACAAATCCCGTATTATCAAGCAAAGCCTTGATTTTACGGGGTTTCTTTATGCTCTGAATATCGGTCACTCCGATAATATGTAAACTATATTTATCCACGAAATCGAAAAAATTATCCATAATTATCCACGGAAATTATATGAAGTCGAAATTGGACACCATCTGCATCCGTGCAGAATCCTCATTGAGTGCGTGACGATAGACGGACTTCATCACATTATCTGTGGCCCATCCTCCGAGTGATTGAATGATTGCATCTGAATATCCCAGATCGTGCATATAAGAGGCAAAGAAATGACGCATACGATGAATGCCGAATGATGGTATGTTCAACTTCTTCTGCATCCTGCGGAGATGCCTGTCAATCTGGAGTGGATATCCATTATAAATGAAACCTTGCTCACGGATAGAAGTGACAACGGCATCCGGCAGAACGATTATCCTGTTGGATGCATCTGTTTTGGGTACATTCTTGACCACATATCCATTATCACCATACACAAGGGCCTTGTTGATGGTCAGTTCATTGCCTTTGAGATCAAAGATGGTGAGAGCGCATATCTCCGAGTTACGCAATCCCAGACAAGCCAAAAACAGAGGGATATAATACTTGGAGTCTCTTGATGCATCCATTATCCTTTTAACATCCTCTGTGGTTGGAGTGTATCTCTCCTGCCGTTGTTTTTGTGGCAAGGTGACAGATATATCCACTTTCGGGAAAAATAGCCTTAAAACGGCCATAACAAATCCATTGACATTGTGGACAGTTTTTGCGGTGTGGTCTATCGCATATTCATTGATGAACTTCTGGAGAGTGTACTCATCAAACTGTGAGATATCCATATCAAGGAAATACTGCGGAAGATTCCTCAACACGGAGTGATATCCTCGGATCGTGGAAGGTGAGAGAACATTATTCTTGACATTGATATATTCCTCTGCCGCCTTCTGGAAGGTCATAGAATTATCCACAACGTGGTTTATCTTGTTTTGTATCAGCTCATATGCCTCACGCTTGTTCGGCTTGTATGGAAGAGTGATGGAGTACAGTTTCCCATTCTCCATCTGCCGGACACGATAAGATCCCGATGGTAGTTTCTCAATCGTCATATCAAACCTCCTTATATTTCAACATTCTTTTAACCATTTCCTGTGTTACTTGGTCAGCGTTTCTATATTCCAACATCAAATTGCGCTCCTCATCCGTGAATATGTCAATCGGCTTGATATCCTCAACAAGAAAAGCCTTTGAAATCCCAAAATATCGAGCCATCTTCTCAATGGCATCAATTCGCGGATATGTCTTTGCGTTCACCCAATCTGAAAAGGTGTTTTGTTTCACACCGAGTTCAGAGCATACCTCTGTTGCGGTCACGTTCTTTTTCTCCATATAATATTGGATATTTCTTGCCATTATTTCCTTGTTAGTTGTCATAACCATCCCTCCCTTCGCTTTCATTATCGGATAAAACGAAAAACTTTTCAATAAAAACCTTGACAACATCGGTTTATCCGATATATAGTCTATATATGGTGTTCGGTCTAACCGATATCCACTACATATAAACCGAATGAAAGGAGGTTATGAGATGGGAATCACATTGGAGGCGGCAAGAGTGAATGCAGGATTGAAACAGGCCGAGGCGGCCGCAAAACTCGGCATCACTCCAGAGACCTTGAGCAGATGGGAGAAGGGAAAATCATTCCCGAATGTAAAACAGATTAATGAGATTGAGAAGTTATACAATCTCACTTATGCCGAGATTAATTTTTTACCTTAAAAAATCGGTTTAACCGAACAAGGGAGCAAACGGGATGCCACGAATCAAGAAAGTTTCATATGTAGAAAACGCAGAGAAGATCATCACAGACCTCAAGTGTGCGCGGAATCTTTACGGATATGACCAGAGAGAGGCCGCACAGATGGTTGGTATGTCACAGAACTGGCTATCAGATGTTGAGAATGGTGTGACAAAACTGACCATCAACAAGGCTTGTGAGATTGCTGATCTGTACGGAATGGAGTTGCGGTTATGCGATACAAGACAAGGTTGATTTTGATTGTGTTGGCTTTTTGCATCATCTCCTGCGGTGCAACAAGAGGTGAGCGTGTTAATTCGGCTGATACATCTGGAATGCAGAAGATGCACACCACGGCCTATTGTCTGCACGGGGTGACCGCAAACGGAGGAACTACCAGACCACACATTGCGGCTTGTAATCCGAGGTTAGGACAGATAGCGGTTATTTACTCATTAGACGGGAAATACCTCTACACGGCAGAAATCACGGACAAAGGCACCACCAATGGTCTGATTGCCGGAACTGTCATTGATGTGTGGTTTGACACATATGAAGAATGTGAAGAGTGGATGCGTACCACAGGAGGCCGTTGTTACGTTCTCTGGATGGATGGCAAAGGTTGAAAGGAGCGTTATGAGACATTTTTACAAGGTTTTGAGTGGAATAGGATTCATCACGGCCCTTCTGGGTATGGGATGTATGGATTCGGCATCAATGGCATTACCTATCGTGATGTTATTCGGTGGACTTCTGACATTTTACTTTGGGATGAGGATGGCAGAAGATGCGTGATGCGGTGGAAGAGGCTTTGAGAGCGGAACTGAACAGACGGGATACATATGAGAATCAAGTTCCCACTTGCGACATCTGCGGACAGAAGATGACAGGCAATGAGTATTTCTTCGATGTGGACGGAACAAAGGTATGTGATTCATATGAGTGCGTTCACAAGTTTCTCAATCAGTTCCGCAGGAGCATTGATGGTTATGTGTATGAAAGGAGTTGCAATGTTTAGAACACTAAAAGCAGAGGAGATCGAGTGCAGGATTCAATCTGTCAAGGATGATGGTCTCATTCTTCTACTCTACAAGGATGCCAGATGCGATATGAACATTCTTGATGAAACTGTCGGGCCGTTGTTTTGGCAACGGGAACACTCAAGGGATAATGCAAACTGCATTGTGTCCATATACAACAAGGATCTGGGTGAATGGATATCCAAAGAGGACACGGGAACAGAATCAAACACCGAGAGGGAAAAGGGCCTTGCGTCTGATTCATTCAAAAGAGCTTGTGTGAACTGGGGAATCGGAAGAGAACTCTACACTTCCCCATTCATATGGATCACTCCCGATGGTTACACCAAAACAAAGGATGGCAGGGTATTCGACAGATTCTATGTATCGGAAATCGGATATGACGAGGACAGAAACATCAACAAACTTGCCATCAAGAACTCAAAGACCAAGAAGGTTGTGTTCACATACGGAATCTCAACTGTGAAGGGATATCCGTCAAGGGATGAGATGCTCAATCTTGCGCGTCAGAAATATCCGAATGATGAGCTGATGCAGAAACTCCTTGATTCATTCAAAGTCGAGAAGTTAGAGGATGCCACAGATGCACAACTCATCAACATCTGGAAAAGGTACAGAGGATGAGAGGAACGATCAAGGGCATAAGCGGTCATCACATATGGATTGAGGCAAAATCTCCTGTTGAGTTCAATATCAACGCAGATGTTGACATTGAAATAAAGGAACACAAGGAGAAACGCTCACTCAACGCGAATGCATATTTCCACGTTCTATGTGATGAACTCCGGCAGAAACTCAAGATATCATTTGCCGCTTGTAAGAATCAACTCATCGGTTCTTACGGACAGATTGAGTATATCGGTGATGTTCCTGCCACGATCAAAACCAACATCGAGCCGGAGAGGATGAGAGAACAAGAAACGCTCCATTGTGTGCCGATATCGGTTGCGGATGAGGATGGTGTCTATTGGTATCGCGTCTATCGGGGAACACACACATACGATTCCAGAGAGATGGCACTTCTGATAGACGGAACAATAGTTGAGTGTGAGGCACAGGGCATCCAGACAATGACACCTTACGAATTGGAGAGGTTAAAAGGATATGAAAGAAGTTGAGAGCAGAGTTACCAGATATGGAGAGATGTGCATCATCTGCGGAAAACCCAAACAACACACACATCATCTGATCTGTGGCACATCTGGACGCTCTTTTGCTGATAAGTTCGGACTTGTCATACCATTATGTGCCAAATGTCACGATGAACTCCACAAGAGCGGAATTGCAATGGATTTTTCAAAGATGCTCGGACAGGCCATCTGGGAAAAGAACTACTATATGGACTTATACAACAATCTGAACAAGACCAAGATCGATGAGGCCCGTGACCGATTCCGAGAGCTGAACACATCGGGAAGTTATATGTAACCTCCTATCTGAACACAGATAGTTATACCACGAAATACACAAGCCTTCCCTGTTTGGTCGCAGGGGAGGCAGAAAGGAGCCGAGATGGCTAAACGAATCAAAACTCACGAAGAAGAGATATTGTGGCATCTCCAGAGATATGGATCAATCACAGATGTCAAAGCAAGAGACTATTACAGAACAAACAGATGCTCTGAATACATCCGCAGATTGCGTGAGAAGGGATATGAGATAGAGACACAATGGACGAATGGCAAAGACAAATGGGGCAGAAAAGTCAGATACGGGGTGTATGTCTATGGCGGTAAATAGCAAACAGAAGGGTGCCAGATTTGAGAGAGAAGTTGCAAATGCATTCAAGGATGCCGGATTCACGGAGGCAAGAAGGTCTGCACAGTATTGTGGCAACACGGGGGATGCTCCAGATGTGATGGGTGTTCCAGAACTCCACATCGAGTGCAAACACTACAAGGATACCGAGTGGGATGACCAATGGTATGCACAGGCAAAAAGGGATTGTCATTTGATGGCCATACCCGTTGTGATCCATAAGACAGACCGCAAAAAACCAAAGGTCAGACTATCAGCTTTAGACGCGGCCGCCATCATCTCATATTTTGACAACAAATCAGAGATACTTGTTGAGTTCGATCTGGAGGACTTCATCGAGATGTTCAAGCAATATGACCAGAAGAAATGGAGACCAAAGGAAGGGGAGTGATTAAAACGGCCGAGAGGAGAATGTTCACAAAGAAAGTGACAGATGATGATAGTTTTATGGAATTATCTGCATCCGCACAAGCCTTATATCTGCATCTGTCAATGAGTGCTGATGATGATGGTTTTTGCAATCAAGTCAATCTGTCGATGTTTAAGGCTCACGCGAGTGTGCAAGATTTAGAGGCACTTCTGGAGAAACGATATCTGATTCAGTTTGAGACAGGAGTTATCGTGATCCGGCATTGGAGAATGGCAAATGCACTCCGAAAAGACCGATATACGGAGACAATTTTCAAAGAAGAGATGTCACATCTTGATATTGCTCCGAGTGGTGTATACGAATGGTTGCCAAATGGTTGCCAAATGGTTGCCAATCGGTTGCCACAGGATAGGTTAGAAGAGGATAGGTTAGTAAAGGATAGTAAAGAAGAGAAGAAGGGGCGGTTCAAACCGCCAACTGTCGAAGATGTATCTGCATATCTGACCGAAAAGGGGTATGACATCGATCCAGAGGCATTCGTTGACTTCTACGCATCCAAAGGATGGAAGGTGGGGAACTCACCTATGAAGGATTGGAAAGCCGCAGTTGGAACTTGGGTACGCAGGAGAAAGAACGATAATCCTGTTCCGAAAAAAACAACGAACAACGGCCCTGTTCAACAGAACAATCCATTCAACAGTTTTGAGCAACACAGATACTCGGATGATGAACTTGACGCATTGGAAAAGATGCTCATTCAGAATTGAGGTGATGTGATGAGGTTGACAGAAGAACAAATCAAAATCCTCCGATACATCCGGCAATATCCCGATTGGTTAAACTCTGCCGTAACAATGTCAACTGTTCGCGCCATCCAATATGACGGAGACAAGGTGCAGACTTCTCCAGAGGATATGATGCTCAACATTGCTCTCCAGATCGAGGACTATGAGGAACGCATCCAAAAGGTTGAGGGATGCCTTGCACACGTTTTCCAGACCGACACGATGATTAATAAAGCGCGAAAGGCTTTCTGCTATGGAATACCGAACGCAATGAACAAGTATGACTATTATTCGCGCAGACGAATGTTTGCAGACAGTTTGTTGGAGGTGTTTAAGGATGAGAAAAGGTGAGCATTATATCGTGATAAGCCATCACGGAACAAGACATCCTGTTGGCACAGAAGTGGAAGTGATCCACATCAACCAATCACAGACGGATTCACGGCCCATTCTGGCAAGAGCGGTGGGAGGTCAAACGGAATATTGGTATGCCGAGGATGAACTTGCAAAAGAAATCGATGGAATCAGATTATGACATCTTTGCAGAGATGGTCAAACAAAGACAAGCCGAACAGGCAATCGAGACAATCAAAGGATATTGCCTAACACATCGGAATTGTCGAGAGTGCGGCCTGTTCAACGGAGTATGCAGAGTGAATCAGTTTCCATTCAACTGGGATAGTTTGTATGAAAATAAAACTTTATATGGTGGTTACAAAAGACAAATATGAATTACCGCTCGGAGTGTATGACAGTTTAGATGAACTGGCAGAAAAACAAAATGTCAACAAAAACTATGTCAAGCAATCTATAAGTCGATACGAACACGGGACAAATGATTGGTTTGTGCCATTCCGAAAGGTGATAGTTGAAGAATGAAAGGAGCAATTATGAACAATTTATTCGATATCGTTGGTGAGTTCAACGAATTGTACCAGATGGCAACAAGTGAAGAAGAACAGGCAGAGCAAGTGTTTATTGACACTCTGGAATCCTTAAAGGGTGAGCTGACACAGAAGGCCGCAGGATATGTTGCCGTGATGAATCGGCTTGATATGGAAATGAAGAAAGCCGAGGAGATAGAAAAGCGGTACAAGGCCATCAAGGAATCCCGCAAAAACGCGATACAGAGGATGAAGGATGCGTGTCTCTGGGCCTGTGATGAGTTAGGTGTCAAAGAGATCGATGCCGGAGATATGACGATCAAGGTCAAGAACAACGGAGGACAGTTGCCTCTGATAATCGATGATGAAACGGCCGTTCCGCAGAATCTCTGCAAGGTGACAGTTGAGCCGGACAAATCTCTTATCCGTGAATACTTGAAGGACAATGAGTGTGATTTTGCTCACATCGGAGAGCGCGGAAGGCATATTGAGGTGAAGTGATGGATGGTCAGATGACATTATTCGACTACACACGGCCGATGGTACACATTGACAATCCTATCCGATTAATTGAGTTGTTCGCAGGATACGGATCACAGGCAATGGCACTCCGTAACATCGGAGCCGATTTTGAACATTACCGAGTTGTTGAGTGGGATAAGTACGCGATTGCATCATATAACGCTATCCACAACACCAACTTTCCGCAAATCAACGTATGTGAATTGAGGGGGGGTGATTTAGGTATAACGGATAAGGACAAATATACATACCTTTTGACTTATTCGTTTCCATAAACTTTGCACGGACATATCTATTGCCGGACAGATGCAGGGAATGGCCAAAGGTTCAAACACCAGATCATCACTCCTTTGGGAAGTTGAACGGATACTTTTAGAACTCAAAGAAACGGATTCACTCCCACAGATACTCTTGATGGAGAACGTGACCGCGATCCATAGTGCGGAGAACAGACCACATTTTCATAAATGGCTCACATTCCTTGAAAGCCTGGGTTATTCAAACTATGTGCAGGACTTGAATGCCTGGGATTATGGAATACCTCAACACAGGGAGAGAACATTCGCGGTATCCATCTTCGGAAATTGGAATTATCACTTCCCACACACGATGGAGCTGAAATCCTGCATTGAGGACTATTTTGAGGACTTGACCGAAGAACAGGCCCTTCAATATGTCAACAAATCGAAGAAGGCCCGTGATTTATTGGTGAAACTGAATGAAGAAAACAAACTCATATAAACAATGCCTCCAGATAGGTGTCATCGATGCACAAGGTTATGAGTTAGATAACCGCGTGTATTCGAGGGGGGGTGTTGCGTCACCCTTAAAGCCGGAAATGTCAAAGTCAAGGTTGTGAGGAAGTATGAAACGAGTAATAGTTCTGGGCGGCATCGGAAAAACTGACAGAGAAAATCGAGATGCAATGCGCGTTTTAAGTGGGGGGGGTGCGACATTCACCCTCATTTCACACATCAGCGTTGAGCCGCCAAAGGTACTGAAACGATATGAAAGAACTGATAGTTGTAGGAAAAATGAATCACAGGACAGACCACTCATTTGAGAGCCGGAATCGTGTCTATGATCGGGGGGGGTGTTCACCGACACTTGTTGCAGACGGATGCGGTAAGAATAGTGGGAAGTTCTTGAGGAGGTTGGATGCAAGTAGGAATACGACAGGCAACAAAGAAGGGATATATCGAGATGCGTGTCGGAGGGGTAGCGGATTTTAGTTATCCGACAAGCAAACTCCGGCGCGGAAGAGTACAAGGGGGGGTGGAATATCGCCCACGATCACCACGACAGGAGGGATATGCAAGGTGTTAGAACAGAAGATTGATGATTATCTGGTAGAGGATTTTGGGATATTCGACCTCACCGAACGGGAGTGTTTGAGAATAATGGGTGTCAGAGATACGGATATTGACAAGATGGCAGCCGTGAACAGTAAGACGCAACTATACAAACAAGCCGGAAACTCCATTGTGACATCTGTTTTGATGGGAATATTTAGTCAACTGAACATCAAGGGGGTTACTCCGTGGAATGAACTGACACAGGATCAGAGAGAGGAATTGGTGCAGAGAACAAGATGAGAGAAGTATGTGGAACTTGCAAACATAATAAACGGACATTTGACGGACATTGCAACGCGGAGTTTTGTTGTGGGAATCCAGAAAGTGACAATTATAGCGTTCCCACATTCTATGATGACACTTGTGACGATTGGGAGGAGAAGGACAATGATGGAAGAGATGTTGTTTAGGATATTGGTGATAGTATTATCACTCATCCTGCTTGTAGTAGTAGCAATCATACTTGCGGAAATCATAGCACACAGGAAGGAGAATGACAGTAAGAGGTTTAGACCAAAGCTGAAATATATGCGTCCATTCAAAGAAGGATATGCTTTCTCGGATGATGAGGACTTATCCAAAGCAATGCAGATTATGTATATCACGGGAGATTGCATTGAGTTCTCTGACACGGGCCTTGATGGGAAGTATGAGAGGATATGGAGATTCTGATGAGTTACCAGATGAAGGATGCCGAAAAGGGAAAAGAGTTCAGACCAACATACACGGGCAGACATCTCAAGGAGAAGTTTGAGCAATATCCCAGATACAAGAAACGGGTGCCGAAGAGATGGATCACGATGGAATATGTTGAAGAGGTGAAGATTGATGACAATAAGTGAGATGATACACGAAATACCACATATGAGATATCGGTTGGAATCTGCAAAGCACAAGGAGACACTTGATGAGATTGAGGAAGTTCTCCGGCACCACAAGGAAATCAATGAAGTGCTTGACAAGATAAGAGCCGAGATAGAAAAGCCTTTGCACGATGAGCGTTGTTTTGACACGGCAGATGCAAAAGCACAGTATATTGCCTTGAATTGGGTTTGCGAAATCATAGACAAGCACATAAAGGAGATTGAGGGATGAAACTAACCGAAAAACTATTCAAGGTATGGACGGATGATATCTATATCCTGCCAACAATCCGAATATACATTGATAGTCCTATATATAGGAATCACAACATAAGTATTGAGTTCCATTGGATAGTATTTCACACGTTGTTGCTTTTTGAAGAGAGGAGATATGCAGGATGAAATACATCATAATGTGTGGCGGCAAGTATCCGCATCTGAAAACACCCAAATGGTTATATGAGATAAATGGTGAGCCATTAATCGAAAGAACGATCCGGCTCTTAAAGGAGGCAGGGGTTGAGGATATCGCAATAAGCTCTAACCACGATCTGTTTGATTATCTGGGAGTTCCTGTTCTCAAACACGATAATGGATTTGACTATACCAAGAGGGAAACCTATTGGCTCGATGCATTCTATCCAATGAATGAGCCTGTGTGCTATATCTTCGGGGATGTATTTTTCTCACCATCTGCCATTGATGCCATAGTGAACTATAAGACAGAGGATGTGATGTTCTTTGCATCTGGTCTGTATGCGTTCGGTGCCGATTATATCAAGCCGTGGGCCGAGCCATTCGCATTCAAGGTTGAGGATACAGAATACTTCTTTAAGTGCATAGAGATAGCAAAGGAGTATGACAGACAGGGTAAATGGAACAGGATGCCTGTGTCTTGGGAACTCTGGCAAGTGATCCGAAACACCACGCTAAACTCCATCAAGTATAACTATGTGGGAATAAACGATTATACTTGTGATATGGATAATGAGGAGGATCTGGAGAAGATACAAGATATAGTTTGCAGAATAGAAGGAAACCACAATATATCTTGACATCGGAAAAATAATGTTATAAAATGTTAATTGGTATAAGTGGATAAAGAAGGCACTCATCAATTCGGTGGGTGCTTTTTTACTGTCATTCTGACAGGCTCCTTTTAAGTTGGGCCATCACGTTTCCCGTTTGCGTGGTGGCTCACTCACGTTATGCAACAATACGCAGAAACCTTCTACAAGTCAAAGAGATGGCAAGACACTCGGAACGCATACGCATCTTCTGTCGGTGGCTTATGTGAGTTATGCCTTGCCAAAGGTCAGTTCAATGCCGGAGTGATAGTTCATCACAAGACACACATCACTCCAGAGAATATAAATGATCCATTCGTTACATTATCTTGGGATAATCTGCAACTATTATGCCGTGATTGTCACGCACAGATACACGCAGGAACGCAGAAGAGATATGTGGTGGATGAGTTGGGCCGTGTGACCGCCCCATCCGGCCGAGAGTAGCCGAGAACACATAGAC
>Ga0265299_10003249_pt1 | contig 16007 bp, 15 predicted proteins | sample AusTroGonzalo_MG_4_FD_193485 | JGI IMG/M metagenome (GOLD analysis project Ga0265299, IMG submission 193485) | Bovine rumen microbial communities from tropical cattle in Woodstock, Queensland, Australia - Gonzalo_02 | ecosystem: Host-associated > Mammals > Digestive system > Stomach > Rumen ... | reverse complement strand
CACGCGGTTCACCATGTCAGGCATTACGTGCGCCATGAACTGGCGGGCCTGGTCATAGATAGCATCGGTATCAACGAGAATTTCGCCGATATCGGGCTGGAAGTAGTCGCGGATCGCGCGGATGACGAGATTGCTTTCCTCGACAATGAGGAAGGGGGCGGGATTTGCGCAGCGCAGCTTGCGGCCGTCCCGCTCGGGCTCGGTCGTGTAGTGCGTGACGGTCTTGCCGTTTTCCTGCGTGTGGTACTCGTACTGGGGCGTTGCGGCCTCGCTGATCGCCTCCCAGAGCTTGAGCAGGTAGTTGAGGTCCCACTGCAGCTCTTCGGCCGTGCGGCCGATGCCGGCCGTGCGGGCAATGATGCTCATGCCGGAGGGCAGGCTGAGCGTGTCCATCGTCTCGCGCAGCTCCTGGCGGTCCTCGCCCTCGATTCTGCGGCTCACGCCGCCGCCGCGGGGATTGTTCGGCATCAGCACGAGATAGCGGCCGGCAAGGCTGATGAAGGTCGTCAGAGCCGCACCCTTGTTGCCGCGCTCCTCCTTTTCAACCTGGACGATGACTTCCTGGCCTTCGGTAAGGGCTTCCTTGATGGTGGCCGTGCGGACATCAAGACCGCTCTTGAAGTAGCTGCGGGAAACTTCCTTGAAGGGGAGGAAGCCATGGCGCTCTTCGCCGTAATCGACGAAGCAGGCTTCAAGGGACGGTTCGATTCGGGTGATGATGCCCTTGTAGATGTTGGACTTGCGCTGCTCGCGACCGGCACTTTCAATGTCGATGTCAATCAGCTTTTGTCCGTCTACGATGCCGACGCGAGTTTCCTCTGCGTGGACAGCGTTAAATAGCATGCGTTTCACTTGCTGCTCCTTGCGCCGGGCCGCCACTGACGCGGGCAACCCGAATGAGCGTGTCGCAAAGGCACACCTTCTAGTGAGGCATCAGGGCAAAGCGTGCGCTGAAAATCAGCGCGTGCGGCAGGAGCGCAGCGTCCGGATTCTGTTGATTTGAAAGGAAAAAGCAGTCCCTGAAGAAAATCAGCGGGCAAGTCCCGGGGCAAGCTTTTCAGTCAAATCAAAATCCAAGCGATCCTCGCATCCCGGTTTGCCGGAACCCCGGAGTCTGTGTCGGTTGTGTTCAACGCGATGGGGAGAGCACGGCAGTCTGCCGAATGGAGTCGCGAGACTCATGGCGGGCATGCGCTTTCCCGGATCGAAATCGACCGGGACAGCTCGATCCCTCACAGAACAAAGGGGAGTGGTTTGGCGGGAATGCGAAAAAACGGTGCGCGAATTGCCGGTTCTGCGGACAAACGCCCCCGCGGGCATGCGCAGAAGATGCGCCACCCAGCTGATTGCGAGTTCAACAAACAGAGCAGACAACTCAAAAACCTTTTCACGCTTTGCCGCTGACTGAGCTCTTTTCTCAGTGTCTTGCGGCAATCGGATCAGAACGGACGAGCCGACTCTGACCCAGCCTGCGCATTGGCATCCGGGAGCTGATTGCAGCATCCGGCGCGATGGGCTGACCGCTTTCGCTTGGGACGGCACGGGTTGCCAAAGACTTTGCCGAGCGCTCGAAAGAGAGGTTCAAAGCAAAGCGCCTGTCTTTTCAGCAGGCTTCGTCCGCAAGACAAAGAGTCAGGGCATCCGCTTCCGGAGCTCTGCAGCCGGCAGAAAGCGCGATGGCTTTCCTGCTCGTCTGGATGCTCGTGCAGCAGGCGTTAATAAAACCTTTCCAAAGACGCTCCGGAACCTGATCCGGAGACGCCAAAACCGCCCGTCACCCGAAACCCTCCGGCCACGGGATGCAAGCGGCGCAAGTCGGCTAAAATGCCGAGTCCATACGTAAGGAAAGCGGCCTCAGGCGGAGGATTTTCATGTCCGGCGCTGAAGCGGTTTCCGCGTACGGGTGCAAGTATATAGAGTTGTCTTCACGATTGCCCGAAAATGTCCCAGTCCGCCGATCAAAAAAATGATTACGAGCATCCCGTCCAGGCCGGCTCCCTGAGGCAGGTGGACGGGGCGGCCCGCGTGTTCGTCCGAATTGATGAAACGGCGGACGGCCAGCGGCTTGACAACTTCCTCATGAAGCTCATTCGCGGAGTGCCCAAGGGACACATCTACCGCATCGTGCGAGAGGGCGAAGTCCGGGTCAACAAGGGACGGTCCGATGTCGGAGCGAAGCTTTCAATCGGAGACATTGTCCGCATTCCCCCGATCCGGGTTGCCAGGCGCGAGGAGCAGACGCCCGTTCCCGCAATCCGGCCGGGAACGCTTCCCGTGCTTTTTGAGGATCGGCATCTGCTGATCGTCAACAAGCCGTCCGGGCTTGCGGCGCACGGGGGCTCGGGCGTTGCCTTCGGTCTGATCGAGCAGCTCCGGGCCAGCCGGCCTGCAGAGCCGATGCTCGAGCTTGCGCACCGGCTTGACCGCGACACGTCCGGAGCGATCATCGTCTGCAAGAGCCGCAAGGCGCTGGTGCGCCTGCAGCAGATGCAGCGCGAAGGCGGGCAGATAGAGAAGCACTACCGGCTCCTTGTGCAGGGAGACTGGGTAAACCAGCGCGAGCACGTGAAAAAGCCGCTGTTCAAGTACACGCTGCCAAGCGGCGAGCGCAGGGTGCGGGTGGACGAGGAGCGGGGGCTGCCCTCGCACACGATCTTCACGCTCATCAGGCGGTTCGGCCCCGTGTCGCTTCTTGATGCCGAGTTGAAGACCGGGCGCACGCATCAGATCCGCGTGCATGCGCAAAGCTGCGGCTTTCCGTTGGTGGGCGATGACAAGTACGGTTCCTACGAGTTCAATGAGGCGGTTGCAAAGGGTTCGCTTGGCGTACCCTTCAAGCGGATGTTTCTTCATGCCTGCCGCCTGAAGTTCGCGCATCCTGTGAGCGGCGAGGCGCTTTCGATCGATTGCCCGCTGCCCGCCGAGTGCCAGCGGCTCATCGATCATCTTACCAAGGAAAGCGAATGACGGAAAACCTTCTTGGAAAGAACTGGGAACTGTTCGTGTTCGACTGGGACGGCACCGTCATGGACACGACGTACCTCATTGCCCGGGGCATGCAGGAGGCCTGCAAGGCGCTGGGATACCCCGAGCCAGAACTTTCTGTCGCCCGCTCCACCATTGGCCTCGGGGAGGACGACACCATGCGGATCATCTGCCCGCGATGCCCCCGGAGCCGTTTCGGGGAGTTTCTCGTCGCCTACAAGAACTGGTACATCCCGAGGGAACAGCAGATTCCCGTGTTTGAAGGGCTTGAGGCCATGCTGACCGGGATGCACCGGGCGGGGCTGCGCCTTGCGGTTGCGACCGGAAAGTCCGCTGCCGGCATGGAGCGCGTGTTCAAGAAGACGGGCTTCGGGCCGCTTTTCGAGGCGGTCAAGACGGCCGACCGCTCCTGGCCCAAGCCCAATCCCGCGATGCTCTTTGAACTCGCTGAGGAAACCGGGGTTGAGACAGGCCGTATGGTGATGGTGGGAGATGCCATCCACGACATGCAGATGGCGATGAATGCGGGAGCCGCGGGCGTCGGCGTGACGTTCGGCGGCGGAAACCCCGAGGTGCTGCGGCAGGGCCGCCCGCACGCCATCGCGTCCACGGTTCCGGAGCTCGCCCGGGTTCTGGGCGTCGTGCCGGAGATGAATGCTGAACTCCGCAGAAGAGGGCTGCCCGAAATCTCCGCGCAGCCGTAGGCATCACCGGCGGTGCGGCGCTCCCCTGTTTGCATGCCGGGGCGCGGGTGCGGCTTTCCTTGTCTTGATTCCTTCCCTGGGCCTTGATCCCGCCTTGGCAAGAACGGCGAACACGGTGGGGAGCTTCGGCAGCTCCATGGAACGCTTCCGCCACTCGCCCGCCGCATGCGTTTCAATCGATTCACTCTCTCCCGTGACATCCGTGGCCACGGTGATCAGGGTGTCGGCTGAGAGCGTTTGCGCAAGAGCCTTCAGCATTGTGCTGTTTCGATAGGGAGTCTCGATGAAGAGCTGCGTTTCGGGCGTCCTGCTCTGGCGCTCGAGCTCGGCGATTGCCTCTGAGCGTTCATCCTCCGCGATCGGCAGATAGCCAAGGAAGCGGAAACGCTGGCCATTCAGGCCGCTTGCCATCAGCGTAAGCATGATGGAGCAGGGTCCCGTGAGGGGAACGACACGAATGCCAAGCGCCTTGGCGCGGGCAACGAGCGTTGCGCCTGGATCAGCTATGCCGGGACACCCGGACTCCGAGACGATGCAGGCATCCTCTCCGGCAAGAACGGGCTGCAGCCAGGAATCGATGAGTGCAGGATCGGGTTCGTGCCCGATCTCCACGATGGTGAGTTCGCTGATCGGACCGGGATGCCCGGCATCCTTGAGGTAGTGCCTTGCGCTCTTTGCGTTTTCGGCGAGGAAATGCCGGGCGGAGCGAGCCTTCTGAAGCACGCCCTCAGGAATGGTTTCCGCAACGGGACGCTCCGCGATTCGATTCGGGAGCATGTATAGGATGCCGGCCATCGGTGTGCCTTTCCGTCCTTTAGAGCCCCTGAATCGGTGGAATGCCGGCCCGGGCGAGCATTCCGGTGAGCCGCATCAGCGGCAGACCGATGAGTGAGGTCGGATCATCGCTCGAGACGCTCTGCATGAGGGCGATGCCCAGTTTTTCGATCTTGGCGCTGCCCGCGCAGTCGTAGGGCTGTTCGCGGCGCACGTACTCGGCAATGGTTTCGTCCGAGAGGGGGCGCATCGTGATCACCGTGTCGCTCACGGTTTCCTGTAGCGTGCCGTCAGCCGCAACAACGCAGACCGCGGTGTGAAAGACGACGCGCTTGCCCTGCATGTCCTGGAGCTGCGCCACGGCGCGCTCGTAGGTATGGGGCTTGCCGAGCGTTGTGCCGTCCAGATCGCAGACCTGATCGGAGCCGATCACAACGCACCCCGGATGCAGGGCGGCGACGGCCTGGGCCTTGGCTCTTGCAAGCCGGGCACAGACTTCAACGGGCGTTTCTCCGGGCTTGACGCTTTCGTCAATGTCGGGACTCACGCAGGAATAGGACAGGCCGAGCCTGTCGAGCAGCTCACGGCGATAGCGCGAGCTGCTTGCCAAAATAAGGGATGGTTTTGTCATAATGGCCGCAATTCTAACCAAGCGGCCTTTGCGGACCGCCAGATTTTCATGACGACAATTGACATTTTTGAACTCTCCCGTGCGCGCAAAACCATCAGTGGAGATCTGGAACTCGGGGACTTTCCCGAACTCGCATCCCTGCTGGAGGGCGAGAGCCGCGGCGCGCGCATCCATTACGAGGCGACCGGCACGGCGGGGCGGGACGGCAAGCCCGGTGCGGATCTGACGCTCAAGGGTGTCATGCGAACCCGCTGCGTTCTGTGCGGCGAGCCCTGCGACGTTGAAATCGACAAGACCGTGCCGTTTCTCTTCACCAGGACCGAAGCCGAGGCCGACGCCATGGACATCGCCGATGACGGCGAGTACGAGATCGTCGTCGGCTCGAAGAAGTTCGACGTCAACTTCTGGGTCGAGGAGGAACTGATGCTCTCGCTGCCCGCCTTCCCGCAGCACGATGACTGCGAGCCCGACCGCAGCAAGCTGACGACAAGGGAGTCTGCAGGGGAGAAGCAGGCGCAAAGGGAAAACCCTTTCGCCGTGCTGGCGAGTCTCAAGAAGGGCGGGTAGGCCTCAGGCCTCAGAGGCCGAGGCTGCCCGTGCGGCTGCCGCCTGCTCTGCGCGATCGTACTGGCGCAGATACCAGAATATTCCGAAGAGGGCGCTCAGGGCGGCGATTGCTCCGCCCCAGAGTCCTATCTGTGAGAGATGCGCGTGGGTGCAGACAAGTCCGCCCACAAGCGCTCCTCCTCCAATCCCCACGTTGTAGATGCCCGAATAGATCGACATCACGACAGCCGTGCCGCTTGGTGCAAAGCGGATGATGCTCGCCTGGAAAACGAGGTTGAAGAATCCGATCGCAAGCCCCCAGAGAATGCAGGCGCCTGTAAGGAGCGACGGGCTGCCGGCAGCCGGCGCAAGCAGCATCGGCAGCAGCGCCGTTCCTGCAAGCGCCGAGACGATGAAGGCCTTGGGACACTTTCCGAAAAAGTTGGCGTAAAGGACGCTCGCCGCGATCCCCACAAGTCCGAAGAGGCTCAGAATCCAGGTGATCGAGTTCTGCGCAAAATGGGCGACCTGCGCGAGGAACGGCTCAATGAACGTGTACGCAGCGAAGTGCCCGGTGATTGTGATCGCGGTGATGACGTACAGTCCCCAGATCTCGGGCCGGGCAAGAAGCGAGGGCAGCTCCTTGAGCGACACCGCATTTCTGCTTGGGATTGATGGAAAGACCGTGAGCAGCATGACAAACGATATGGCGGCGACGGCGCCGATCGCGGCAAACGTGAGCCGCCAGCCGACCAGAAGGCCCAGGGCGCGTCCGAGCGGCAGACCCAGAATCATGGCAACCGAGGAGGCGACGACGATGAGGCTCAATGCAGCCCTTTGATGGCGCGCGGGGGCGGCAAGCACCGCAAGCGGCGTCACGACGGACCAGAACACCGCGTGCGCGCAGGCCACTCCGGCGCGCGCCGCCATGAGGGACCAGAAGCCCGAGGCAAAGGCGCTTGCCGCGTTGCTGAGGATAAAGAGTCCGACCACCGCAAGCATCAGCCTGCGGCATTCGACGCGGGCCACGAGAAGCATCAGCGGCAGCGACATGAGGCTGACGATCCAGGCGTAGCCCGTGATGACCCGTCCTGCTTCAGCTTCGGTCATCGAGAGGTCGCGGGCCATGTCGCTGAGCAGGCCGATCGGCAGGAATTCGGATGTATTGAAGGCGAACACGCTGATCATGAGCGTGATCACCGGAAGCCAGGCGCGCATGCGGAACTGACCGAACAGGATCAGGACTTCTTGTCCTCTTTCTTGTGATCGCGGCGGAAAAGCTCCCATTCCTCGACCTCGGTGCCGTCCGGGAGAATGCACACGCCGTACTGGCCGCCATCCTTGTCCTTGCGGATCTCGAGCCTGCCATGCCGGTTCTTCACGCACCAGACCGAGGCGGGATTGGCCATGCCGATCATGGGGGAGTCGGGTCGGGCGGCTCCGTCAGCGCTTGAGCAGCCGGGAAGCGTCGCGGCGCAAAAACCCGCCACGCAGAGAAGCAAAGTTTTCGAAGTCATAGTCTTGCACTCGTCAAAGACAACTGAGGAGCTCGATTGTACGTCACGAAAATGCCTGGCGGACACGAGTGAAAAGGAAGCGCTCTGAGCTCCGCTCCTATAATCGCAGGGCATTTCTGTTGCGGGTATTTTCATGACGGCACTCATTTTTTCTGTCCTGATGGTGCACCTCGTTGCGCTTGCGTCTCCAGGGCCGGACTTTTTCTTTGTGACGCAGACGGCGATGAGCCGCTCGCGGCGCGAGGGGTTGCTTGGCGCGGCGGGGATCGCGCTAGGAGTGTCGGTCTGGGCCGCGCTTTCGCTCCTCGGGCTTCAGGTGCTCTTTGAGCAGTTCGCCTGGGTGCAGCGCGCCGTCATGATTGCAGGCGCCGCTTATCTGCTTTGGATGGGCGTGCAGCTTCTGAGGAGCGCCTTGACCGTGAAGGGCGTTTCAACGGCGCATGCCGTGAAGCTCGGGAGCTCATGCTGGAAGACCTTTCTGCTGGGGCTTTTCACGAACTTGGCCAACCCAAAGGCGCTCATCTACTTCGGAAGCGTCTTCTCGCTCTTTGTCGAACCGGGACAGAGCGCGGACGTGAAGTGGATCCTCTTTTTGCTCATCTCGCTTGAGTCGTTCCTCTGGTTTGCCTTCGTCACGCTGGTGTTTTCCATGCCCGCGCTGCAGCGAGGGTACAGCCGTCTTTCCCGCTGGATTGATGGCACTGCCGGACTGCTGTTTGCCGGATTCTCTCTTGCGCTTGGATGGAGCGGTCTGCGCGGACAGTGACGTCCGCGCTCGCGGGACGCCTCAGGAGACCTGCTCCGTTGCAACATCGCTGAACAGGCTCTCGAACATCGGCCAGTAGGTGGCGTACGTGATCGTCGAGAGGATGAATGCGATCGGCGTGAGGATGAAGAGGTTGATGCTCTGCAGGCCCGCTGCATTGATGAGCCAGATGCTCGCCCACGAGATGCCGACCGTCACGAAGACGATGATCGAGCCCAGAACCAGGATGGGCAGAATGTTCCGCACGCATCCGAAGAACGAGTAAAAGAGTGACTTTCCCCAGGTCATGCCGCGCTCGGAGACGAGAAGCGGCGAAAACCAGGTTGCCATGAGCCCGGGGATGTACAGGAGCATCGCGGCAGCGAGCGCTCCGTAGGGGATATGCGCGGCAACGCTTGACCAGTCAAGGCGTCCGTCCGTGACAACCCATTGGGAAACCGCGCCCGCGGCGAGAATCCCGTACACCGTGTTGCAGGTGATGAGCACGAGTCCGAACACGAGGCCGACCCGGATGAGCTGGGCGGTCATCTTCTTGTCATGGAGGAGATCGGTGAGGCTGCCGTAGCTCGGGGTTCCTCCCTGGAGAGCCGTTCTTGCCGAGCGCGCGATCCACACGGAACCGAACGGCATGAAGACGGCTGAAAACAAGAACCCGAAAAGAGGCACGGCCGAGAGCAGTCCCATCGCAAAGAGGTAGCAGAAGGTGATGCTCGCAAGGGAGAAGGGCTGCCTGGCGGTAGCCCTTAGGGCCGTTTTGTACCAGGCGATGCCGGCAGAGGGGCCGAGCGTGCGGCTGAGGTGGGTTTTGTCCATGGATCGGTTAATTCCTGCTGGGCCACGGCAGCTCGCAGATGAGCCGGTCTTTCAGAACGCGCTCGAAGTGCGTGGGGTCGTGGGGCGTTAGGAGGGCTGCCTTTCGCGGCAGATAGAAGTCGTAGAGGCGGCTCATCCAGAAGCGAAGCGCTCCCGCGCGCAGCATGTCGCGCCAGAGATCCTTTTCGGTGTCGGTGAGAGGACGCACGGCGTCATAGGCGTTGATGAACGCAGAGGCTTTTTCCGGAATGAACCTGCCGCTGGCCGGATCAATGCACCAGTCGTTCATGGTGACCGCGAGGTCATAGAGCCAGGGCACGCAGCCTGCAAAGTAAAAGTCAAAGACGCCTGCAACATGGGCGCCGGGAGTGCCGGCCCCGGCAATCAGCGTGTTGTTGCGGAAAAGGTCGCAGTGGCAGGCCGAAACGGTGAGCGAACGGTATTCGGGGCTTGCCATGACCTGCGCCTGATGGGCGATCTCGGTTTGATAGAGCTCGGAGATCGACGCGGGGACGTAGGGCTTGACTTTCCCGGCGGCCATCTGCCACCAGGTAAGCCCCCTCAGGTTCTCCTGGAAGATCGGAAAATCCCGGGCGGCAAGGTGCATCTGCGCAAGCAGCTCACCCATGGAGCGGCATTCGGGCAGCCCCATGTCGGCGACTTCTTCGCCCTCGAGCCGGTTGGCGATGGAGCAGGGCTTGCCGCAGACTGTCGCAAGCAGCGCCCCCGAGCGCGTTCTCTGGGGGCGCGCCACGCGGCAGCCTCGTGCGGCGAGGTGGTCGCAGAGCTCAAGGTAAAAGGGAAGCTCCTTGGCCGAGAGCCGCTCGAAGACGGTCAGCACCCAGCGGCCCTGATCGGTGTCAAGGAAGTAGTTGGTGTTCTCGATGCCCGAGGCGATGGGACGCAGCGACCTGAGCGAGCCGATCGAGAAGTCCGAAAGGAGCGCAGCAGCCCGCTGCTCGGTGATCTCAGTGAAGACAGCCATGAACGGTCAGCCCTACCAGCCGAACTTGATGAACTTGGGCGTGCCGAGCGTGGACTGGGAGTTCTGGCCGGGAGCCGTGTCGATCGGACGGTTGCTTCTGTTTTCCATCGTGTAGGGAATCTCGGTGATGCCGGAGGTCACCTTCACTTCCGTCACGCGGTTGTTCTGGTCGTGGTATTCCTCAATCTTCGTGCGTCCGCCCACGGTGCCCCTGGGCGACTCATAAGTCGTCACGCGGTCGGAGGCGGAGCGGCGCTGCTCGGCGGCCTTCCTGGCGCGGGCCATGTCCTCGGCCGACGGCTCAAGGCGGGAGGCCTCGCTGGGCGACTGCGCCTGAAAGGTTTCGCGGATTGCCGGGGCGCTCGGTGCGTATTGCACGGATGGATTCACGGCGGGCGGCCTGGGCGCGTCGGCGCCAAAGCTCGGCGAGGCGGCAAGGAGCAGCGCTAGCGCTGCGGCGGAAACTTGGGTGCGGAACATCGCGTTTACTCCAGACTTCTTGCGGCGATTTCGTCTGGCGAAATCCTTGCCGCAGGGATAATTCTTTTCCCCTATTATGCACGCTGTTCTATTGGAAACAAGCAAGAGCCGCCGCTTTTTGCTTGGTTCGCCCGTCTGTGTCGCCACGTTGCTGACAGCAGACGCTCGCAAACTGGGTCGACACATGTCAAAACTCCTGCTCATCGATGGTTCGAATTATCTCTTCCGCGCCTTTCACGCCCTGCCGCCTCTGGCAACCAGCCGCGGAGAGCCCTCGGGTGCGATCAAGGGATTCCATTCGATGCTCGGCAACGTGACCAGGATCGTCAAGCCCGACGCGATCGCCTGCGTGTTCGATGCGCCCGGCAAGACCTTCCGCCACGAGATGTATCCCGAGTACAAGGCGAACCGTCCGCCGATGCCCGAAGACCTGCGCAGCCAGATCGAACCCGTGAAGGAGCTTGTGCGCCTGATGGGAATCCCGCTCATCATCGTTCCGGGCGTTGAGGCCGACGATGTCCTCGCAACGCTTGCCAGGCGCGCTGCCGCCGCCGGGATGGACACGGTGATTGCGACCGGCGACAAGGATCTAGCGCAGATTGTCGACGAACATGTCACGCTCATCAACACGATGACCCGCCAGATTCTTGATCGCGCAGGAGTGTTCGAAAAATACGGCGTGTACCCGGAGCGCATCATTGACTATCTCGCTCTCATGGGAGACAAGGTCGACAATGTCCCCGGCATCAACAAGTGCGGACCCAAGACCGCAGCAAAGTGGATTGCCGAATACGGCAGCCTTGATGGCGTGATCGAGCATGCGCAGGAGGTGACGGGCAAGATCGGCGAGTACCTGAGGGAGGGACTTCCGGGGCTTGCCGTGTCCCGTGCGCTCGTGACGATCAACAGCGATGCTCCGGTGGCCGAGCGCCCGCAGGAGCTGATGCAGCAGAAGGCGCAGGAGGACAAGCTCACCGAGTTCTTCCTGCGCTGGGAGATGAGCGCGGGCAGAAAGGCCGCTGTGAAAAAGCAGGCCGCCAGGCCCGAGGTCCTGCCCTCGGCTCAGGGCGAGCTTTTCGCGCTGATGCCGCAGGAGGCGGCGCAGCCCGTCATGCAGCCGGCTGCGGGGGGCGACTTCGATGCCGCCGTGAGTGATGGCGAGCTCGCGGCGCTTGCCGAGCTTCTCGGCAAGGCGTCGAGCCAGCGCCTTCCCGTTGCAGTGGAGGTCTTTGCGGACCGCGAGCACTTCATGCGGGATCGGGCGGCGGGCATCGGCTTTTGCGCTTCACCCCTTGCGGCCGTGTATGTGCCGCTTGGGCACGCAGATGCCGCAAATGCCTCAGCCGAATCTGTTGCAAGAATCCTCGGCCCCTGGTTTGCCGGGGATGCGCCGAAGGTCATGCATGACGCGAAGTGGGCAGGGCACGTTCTCGCCAACACGGGGATTAGGCTCGGCGGCACGGTGCATGACACGATGCTGATGAGCTACGTGCTCGAGGCGCATCTGAAGCACGACTTTGAGCGGCTTGCGGCGCGGTACCTGTGCGCTGCAGTTGCCTCTGAAGAAGAGTTCCTCGGAAAGGGAGCGGCCCGGAAAAAGGCTTCCGAGATGGCCTTTGACGCCGTCAGGACCCATGTGTGCCAGCGGGCCCGCGCGCTCAGAGCGCTCTCTTCGGTGCTCCTTGTCAGGCTCTCGGCCGAGCCTGGGCTGAAGGAAATCTACGAGACGCTTGAGCTGCCCGTCGAGTCTGTCCTCTGGCAGATGGAGCGCACGGGGGTTCTGATCGACGCCGCCCGGCTTGGCGAGCAGAGCCGGGAGCTTGGAGAGGCTGCCGAGGCCATCGAAAAGCAGGTGCATGAGATTGCCGGCACGGAGTTCAATCTTGCCAGTCCCAGGCAGCTCTCTGACATTCTCTTCAACCGCATGGGCATCGCCCCGAAGGGCAAGAAACTCGCCTCGGGCGCCTATTCAACCGGTGAAGAGGTGCTCTCGGAGCTCGCGCTTGACTATCCGATCGCAAAGCTCATCCTCGAGTACCGGGCGCTCACCAAGCTCAAGAGCACGTACACCGACAAGCTGCCGCTCATGATGGATCCGCAGGACGGCAGGGTGCACACGACCTTCGGCCAGGCAACGGCCGTCACGGGGCGTCTGGCCAGCTCCGAGCCCAATCTGCAGAACATTCCGGTGCGCACGGAGGAGGGGCGGCGCGTGCGCGAGGCGTTCGTTGCGCCTGCGGGCATGAAGATCATTTCGGCCGACTACTCTCAGATCGAACTGCGCGTCATGGCGCACATCTCCGGCGACGAGGGACTGCTCAGGGCGTTCCGCGAGGGGCGGGACGTGCACCGCGCGACCGCAAGCGAGGTGTTCGGCGTCGACATCGATCAGGTCTCTGCCCAGCAGCGTCGCATGGCCAAGGTCATCAACTTCGGACTCATCTACGGGATGAGCGCCTGGGGGCTGCGGCAGAACCTGGGTGTTGAAAAGGGCGTGGCCGAGCACTATATCGAGCAGTATTTCGCCCGGTATCCGAAGGTGAAGCGCTACATGGAGGACATCCGCAGCCAGGCGCGCACCCACGGCTACGTGCAGACCGCCTTCGGGCGCAGGCTCTGGCTCCCTGACATCGCAAGCTCCCGCATTCCGGTGCAGAAGGCCGCCGAGCGTGCGGCGATCAATGCTCCGATGCAGGGAACGGCGGCCGACCTCATCAAAAAGGCTATGGTGGCCGTGCAGCGGTGGCTGCTGGAAACAGGGGCGAAAAGCCGGCTCATCCTGCAGGTGCACGACGAGCTGATCCTGGAGGTTCCGGAGGGTGAGGTCGAACAGGTACGGGAGGCGCTTCCGCGCCTCATGTCCGAGGTCGCCGAACTGAAGGTGCCGCTCGTTGCCGAGGTCGGCGTGGCGGACAACTGGGAGGCCGCCCACTGACCGGCGGGCGGCGGACCGCTATTCGCAGGCTCCGGCCTTCTCGGGCACAAGCCGCTCGATTACGGCGCCAGACTTGTCAAGGAAGGTGAGCGCCTTTTGCTCCTGGCGTATGGCTGCGGTGTGCTTCAGGATCCGCAGCATCCGCTTTTCAAGGGCCATGAAGTCCTTGCCGCAGGTGCGATTGCCGCTCTTCACGGCAGTGAATGCGAAGGCGCCGTCCGCAGAGCGGGTGTATTTGGCGCTGAAGTGATTGCAGCCGAGATCCCCGCTCACGGCGCCATCCTCAAATTCCATCATGGGGGGCACCTCGCAGCTTGATCCCTTTGGAATCTCGAGCATCCAGCCGGTGTCATCTAGCGTCTTGGCAGCAGGCGCGGCGGCCGGCGCCGGTTCGGATTTTGCAGGATCCGGGACGTTGTTCACGGCGCAGCCCGTGAGCAGGCCGAGGCAGAAAAGAGCGAGGAACTGTTTCATTTGTGTGAAGCGGGCGCCGCAAAGGGACGGACGCTTTCCTTGAAGATTCAGACAGGACGGGATTGTAGAGGCAAATGCATTCCTTCAGTTGCGCGGTCCCGCTTTTCGCCCGATACAATGGCAAATTGCAAAAAAAAGCGGAAGAGCCAGAGGGCGTCTTCCGCAAAAATAACCAAAGGAGAATCAAGAAAAAGTGGAAAGCCGGTTTGCTCTCGCTTTCCATGGGGAGAACTTTATTGGAAACCCCCGGGCAATGCTGAAACCAAATTTTGTGAATAGGAAACAAATTGTGTCAGGTGTGATTGCAGTGTGCCCGGAAATGCATAGCGCTCATTTTCTTTTTCCTTTGAGAACCGAGAATAAGACTGTTCTGTCAATGTATGACTAACTTGTTGATAGTTGTTGCCGCAAACCTGATTTCTCGTGCGGCTGCGGTTGCCCTTGCCGCCTTTCTGTCGTTTCGGGTTCTCTCCCGGCACGCAGAAACCGTGGCGGCGCTCGCCTGCGGACTGCTCCTGGCGGTGGCAACGACGCATCTCATTCCCGAAGCGATCGAATCGGGGCTTGACGCGCATGAAGCGGGCCTGGTGCTGCTCGCGGCGCTGATCGGCTTCGTTTTCCTTGAACGGGTTCTGGAGGCAAAGAGCGCCCACACCCACGGCATGCCGCGCGTGCGGAAGATTCCAAGTTTGCTGGGCGGCGGCGTGCGGGTTGAGGCCGACTGCTGCGGACCGGATTCCGCCGGCGTGACGGCCATCCTGGTGGGGGCCGCGACCCACAACTTCGTTGACGGCATTCTTGTCGCGGCGGCGTTCTGGGCGGATCTGAGAGCCGGGTTCGTGGTGACGCTTGCGATCTTTGCGCATGAGATTCCGCAGCTTGTGGGGCAGATGGTGCTTATCACGCAGCAGGGGATTGAGCGCAGGCTCGCCGGCTGGTACTGCTTTGGTGCGGCGATGTTCGCCGTGCTGGGCGGCATCGCGGGAGGACTGCTCTTTACCGTGGCGCAGGCTGTGATTCCCTATGCGCTCATCGTTTCGGCGGCGAGTTTCCTTTATGTCGTGCTTGCCGTGCTGCTTCCCGAAACCAAGGGCGTGCTGACGGTCGGCAATCTTGTCCGCACGCTTGCAGCCATCATCGCCGGAGCCCTGCTCTCCATGGTGATCCTCTCTCCGCTGCACGAAGCCGCGCACGAGGGCGCCGCATCCGAAGGCGAAGCGCACGCCATGCACGGACATCACCACACGGGCGGCGGACAGGCGGGAGAGCGGCCGTGACGATCAAGATCTTCAACCTTGCCTGTCCGAACGGACACGTCTTCGAGGGCTGGTTCGAGAGCGTCGAGGCGTTCGAGGAGCAGAAGGCCCGGGGGCTTTTGCAGTGCCCGCAGTGCGGCAGCGGCGAGATTGAACGGCGTCCGAGCGCAAGCTATGTCGCCGCCAAGAGCGACTCATCGGCTGCAAAAACCAAGGCGGCCGCCGAGCAGCTGGAAATGCTGATGGCCCGAATGCGGGATGCTGCAGCAACCGCGGAGGATGTGGGGGAGCGCTTTGTGAGCGAAGCGCGCGCCATCAGCCGCGGAGACGCTCCAGAGCGTGCCATCCGGGGCACCTGCACGAGGGCCCAGGCCGAGGAACTGCTCGAAGAGGGCATCCCGGTGCTGCCCGTCCCGGAATCGACCGGCAAGACGCTCAATTAGCGAACATGCAAAGCTCAAGACTGGCATTTTTTGTCTTCTAATGTTCCTAATATGTCATAAAAAACTATAAAAAATACAATTTTTGCCAAAAACATCAGTATTTATCTCGATTTTGCAAAGTGGGCGGTGTCCGTAGACTCCCGGGTTTTCACCCGCAATCAGCTTGTGCGCAAGCTGGCGCTTTTCCCATTTGTCAAAGTCCATGAGAAATACCCTCCTGAAGCGGGGCGCGAGACTGCGTCTGGCCCCGATTGCCGCAATCCTGTCCGTCTTTTTCTGCGCCAGCGTCCAGGCTGAGCCATTCACCGGGTTTGCCACTGTTCCGCTCTCGCTTAGCAATGACGAGACGTTCCATGAGGAAGACATTGAAAACGCGGCACTTTCGAACATTACGGCCATGGACATGTCGATCTCGGCCGAATCGTCCTGGACCGGGACGCGCGGGGTGAGCCTTGATGGCATTTGGCCGAATATGGCTGAAGCGCTGAAAATTGCGTTCATCGATGATCAGGCCAATTTCGATTCGCTCAGCCTCGTGCGCAGCCTTTCGGTGAATCTCGCGAGCGTGACCGGCCGCACGGTCACGGGCCTTTTCATCGACCCCGAGGCGATCCAGACGAATCTGTGGGCTGGAGAAGGGGAATACGACTTTGCGATCGATCACACGGCAGTCTCGGTGACAGCGGCGGAGAGTCTGC
>Ga0265299_10003247_pt1 | contig 16012 bp, 15 predicted proteins | sample AusTroGonzalo_MG_4_FD_193485 | JGI IMG/M metagenome (GOLD analysis project Ga0265299, IMG submission 193485) | Bovine rumen microbial communities from tropical cattle in Woodstock, Queensland, Australia - Gonzalo_02 | ecosystem: Host-associated > Mammals > Digestive system > Stomach > Rumen ... | reverse complement strand
CGTAAGGAACGATGTCACAGAAGCACACCTCTGCGCAATGGAAACCGCATCCAAGGTATCCTTCACCGGAATCAAATCCATAACCGAATCCGTCCTCAGGGAGATGGGCTGCGAGTACGAGCTCAAACCCACCGACATCAAGACCTTCATCGACGGAAGAGGCGCGGAGATCTACTTCAAGGGCAAGTCCATCGGAATGTTCGGAGAGATGGCCATTGATGTGGTGACAGGCTACGAGATCACCCATCCCATCGCTTTCCTCGAGATCGACCTCGGACCTATTATAGCCGAGCACAAGGATACCATGTTCTGATAACATGGAAGCAGGCGAGAAATTCCCGGCGTTCGTTCTCCAGGACGAGAACGGAGACACCTTCGACAGCAAGACACTGGCAGGAAAGAGGTATGTGATCTACTTCTACCCCAGGGACAACACCGGGGGCTGCACAAGGGAGGCTGTCGCATTCAGCGAGAACAAGGATGCATTCGATGCCCTCGGCATCCCGGTCATAGGGGTCAGCAAGGATTCGGTGGCGTCCCACAGGAAGTTCATCGATTCCAAAGGCCTTAAGATCAAGCTGCTGAGCGATCCCGACCATAAGCTCCTGGAGGAGGCCGGGGCCTGGGGCACCAAGATCATGTACGGAAAGGAGACCACAGGAACCATCAGATCCACATTCATCGTTGGCGCCGACGGTAAGGTCGAAGCAGCATGGAAGAAGGTCAAGGTCGACGGCCACGTCGATAAGGTCCTTGAGAAAGTGAAATCGCTCTGATCAGATCAGATTTCCAACATTCAAAATGTAGTTGGGATCGAGGATGCTCTTGATCCTGATTATGTCATCTACGGCCTCTTGGCCGTATCTTTCCTTTATCTGATAGTTCTCCATCTTTCCGGATTCGTTGGTGATGCCTTCGGCAACATCCTCCGAGACATAGATGTCCGCCTCTGTGATTATTCCGAACAATCCCTCAGAACCTATGAAGAGATCGATGAGATCCATTCCGTCCCCGATCTTAGGTCCGACGACCCCGTCCGAAGTGTACGAAGGCAGATTGAACGAGAAGTAGTTCCTTCCGGCCACCAGCACCATGTTCCTGCCGTCGGCAAAGAACTCTCCGCGCCTGATGGTCGTGAACGTGCCGTCAGAGAAGACGACCCTGATGCTGCGGACGTGATCGCGGATATCCGAACGGTTCACCGCTATGCATCCGCCGACCGTCGAAGAAGGCGATACCTTCACAGGGAATCTCATGGACGTGTAATCCTCTTCGAAGGGTTTCGAGATGACATCCATCTTCGAATTAGCGACCATATCGTTGAAGGTCGAGATCGGTGTGCATGCCAGAGCCCTAACGAATATTCCGTTGGAATCCTTTCCTACTCCGACGACACCGCGCAGATACTCCATGGACATTATGTCTCCGCCGCTGGGCACCGCACCTCCGCGGCCGCCGGTACGGTTGCCTGCGATGGTCACTTTCGTGTTGCCTTTATTGGCGTAGCGTATGCCTTCGCGTAGCTCCGTCTCATCGTTGGGCAGTATGACATATCTGGCGTGGCCCTTGATAGCGGAACCGTCGCTGAGATATCTGGCATCGCCGCGGACCTTATCCCTGAAAAACATTCACTCATCCTCCATGCGAGGTATCATCGCAGCCATCACGGACTGCTCGGTCAAAGTCTTGCGGTCGAGAAGACCTTTGCTGAGAAGACCTATCGCACCCTGCTTCTTTCCGATCTCAGTGTTACCGTAGACTTCTTTCATCGCGTCGCCGACGGTCATCCCCTTCCTGACAAGTTCCGCTACCGCATCGGGATATCTGAATCCCGAACCCTGTCCGAAGGTCATCCTTCCGTCCCTGGTCAGGATCGTGCAATGCTGTATGTCATAAAGACCGTCGAGCATCTCGAACACACCGGCCTCGATCCCGACGGCCATATCGTGGTCGCCCAGTGCTGCCTTCGCACGGTTGACCGAACCCTGATGCGTCTGATCCCCGAAGGGCTGAAGAGGGACTCCGCTGGGAACATCCACTCCGACGACTTTCACCTCGCCGTATATGCGCTCCATGACCGCGCGCACCGCGGCGACCTTGACATGATTGGCGGAACCTACTGCGATATCCAGGACATCGCCCCTGCCGGAGCGGCTGTAGCTTCCTTCTAAAATGGAAGAAGCGCTGATCTTCTCCCCGGTGTGGGCCTTCACCAACGGTACTACTGACAGCTCGAGAGGCTTGAGTCCGCGCTTGGCCCTCTCCTCGTTGATCTTCATCCCGTTGCCGAGCGTCTCTTCTGATACGACAAGGATGTCCACATCGTCCATCATGGCCGCAGGCCCGTAGATGTCATCGATCTCGAAGAGCTCGTAATCGCCTTTGCCGTAGAGATACTTCTGGAGCTCCGCCTTGCGGTTGTGCAGACTGACAAATGATTTCCTTCCCTCGGCGGCCATCCTGTCAGAGGTTATTCCAACCCTTACAAGATCGCCGACCTCGAACGCTCTGTCGAGAAGGGCCTTGTGTCCGTCATGGAGTATGTTGAATGTGCCTGCTACTGCGGATATCATTTCCAACCGAACCATAGGGCGATTACGACGACTCCGACCAGGATTATCTCCAGGACCAGATACTTGCGCAGCTTCTTCTTGACATCATCCCCGGCGGTGTCCTTGCAGTAGTCGCTGCAGAACTTTCCCTCTCCGATGAATGCCTTACCGCAGACCTCACAATGCCTGTGCTGCGGGATCTTCTCTGTGAACTCGGCCATGTTATCATTCACACTCCCTACGATCTACTTCGTTTTGAACTATTATCATGCAATGGTCCGCATGCAGACTGTACGGGCCTATGCGTATCCTGTCGGGGGAATGGGCGAGCAGATACTCTTCCTCCTCCTCGGTGAGGTCGCGGTTATCCCCCAGGACGAATATCGGGTTCTCAGGGAAATCGTATTCCCTGCAGTCCACACCGTCCTCCTTAAGATATACGAACTCACCCTTCTCCGACAGCTTATCGATGACGTCGTTGAAGGACATCTTCGTGACGAACACTCCCGGCGACGATCTGATCTCCTCGCCCGGAGACACCTTCTTCATGAGGGCGTTCCTGATGAGAGACGAGGTGCTGCGCTCGTCGGGATTGAGATACCTGAGGCTCTCCCCCTTGAATATGACGGTCTTCGGAGGGTCGTCCCCTCCTTCCAGCACCAAGTATGCCTCCACATCCTTGCGGAGGTTGTGGCTGAGGAAGAATGCCGAGTTGACGCACCTTACCAGGATATCCAGCCTTCCGGCTCCGCCTGCGATGTCATCCAGTTTGAAATCTGCTGTGGAAACTGCCTTATGGCCGGTTATCACGAAGTACCTCATTCGGATCCCTGGAGTTCCTTGAGGCTGTCTAGGTCGATACCGCCCATCTGCTTCATGAGCTGCTTACGCATCTTACGGTCCTTTCCGACGGACTTCATCATCTTGCTGCTCTGGTTGTACTGCTTGAGCAGCTCCTTGACGTCGTGGTTGGTGACTCCTGCACCGTCCGCGATCCTGTCGATGCGCTTGGATTTGATGATCGAGGGATCGTCCTTCTCCTGCTCGGTCATGGAATCCATGATGATCTTGAATACCGTGAGCCTCTGCTGTGTGGCCTCGTAATCCACCTTGTCGCCCATATCGGACATTCCGGGGATCAGGCTCATCAGCTTCTCGAGGGTTCCCATCTTGCTCATGGCCGACATCTGGTAGTACATGTCGTTCAGGGTGAAACGGCCCTTCATCATGTTCTGGGCCACACGCTCCATGGCCTCCTGGTCGTCAATCTCCTCAGAGGCCAGCTGGACCAGAGCGGAGAGGTCCCCCATACCGAGGAGCCTTGATATGAATCTCTTTGCATCGAATGCCTCGAGGTCGCGGATGTGCTCACCGACTCCCAGGAACACTATCCTGGCGTTGGTCTTCTGGATGGCCGAGATGGCTCCTCCTCCCTTTGAGGTTCCGTCCATCTTTGTGAGGATGACTCCGGTGACACCCACGGCGTTGTGGAAGGCCTCTGCCTGAGGTCCTGCCTGCTGTCCCACCTGCGAATCGAGAACGAGGATCCTCTCTTCGGGCTGTGCGACCTTGGCGATCTGCCTTATCTCCTCGATGAGGTCGTCCTCGAGAGCATGACGTCCGGATGTATCGATGATAACGATCTGCTTGTGTTTGAAGGCCTCTTTTCCCCTCTTGACGATGGCAGCCGCATCCTTCTCTCCGGGTTCGCCGTAGACATCCACACCGACCTTCTCACCCAGCTGTTTCAGCTGGTCGAGAGCTGCGGGCCTGTAGACATCGGCTCCGATGAGTCCGACCGAGAATCCCTTCTTGCTGAAGTATAATGCGAGTTTACCGGTAGTCGTGGTCTTTCCCTGTCCGTACAGACCAACCATCATAATGGTCTGGGGTTTGAGCTGCAGACCCTCGCCGTTGTTGACGAGCTTGACCAGTTCCTCGTAGATGATCTTGGTTACATGGTCCTTCATGCTCCTTCCGGCCTCTGGCGGCTCGTGAAGAGCACGTTCCTTGACATTGTTGGTGACCTCGATGACGAGCTTTACGTTCACATCGGCTTCCAAGAGCGCACGCTGGAGATCCTTGCACAGATCATTTACCAGCTCGTCATCTATCACAGATGCCTTGCCGATACGTCCGAGTACGTCCCTCAGCGATTTTCCTAAACCTTCTAAGACCATGGTTAACGCCCCCTCATACGCGCACGCGTAAAAAAGGATATTGTATGAATGTCAGTAATTTTGCGAGAAAGGTTGGGGGACCGGTCAGTATAAAGAAGGGATGGGATGCACTCTACAGTCTGACCGTATCCCTGTAATGCTGATATTATCCTACAAGATATTTAATCGTTCTTAGGAAAATTAAGGTAATATCATTAATAATTATTGTAAAGTGTTTAATGTTATTTGATGTGAATTAACATCTTTCTAAAATTGGTATTACCTTGGATGTATGATGGCCATTTCCGCCACTCCTGGATTGTCCGCCAACCCCTTTCAGCAGCACGAAAAACCGGGAGAATTGCCCTTGTTCTAGCCATGATATCCGGTCCCGCTGATGTGCGAAAGCTCAGACATTGACCGATGTATAGGACGTCAAAATGAAGACGCTAATGGGATGAAAGGAATTAAAGAAAATCAAGAAAGGGGCCGAAGCCCCTATGAAGTTTAAGATCAGAGGTAGCCTGACTTCTGGAGGGCCATAAGGTCCTCGGTGGAGAGCTTCTCTCCGGCCTTGAAGCGCTCGAAGATCTCCTTAGCCTCTTTCTTGCCGGACTCGTCGACCCTCTTCTTCTTGACGCTGTTCTTCTTGTTCTTGAAGGCAGCTGCATCCTTGTCCATCTCGTGAACGGACTTAATCTGCTCGATGTGCTTCTTGTGCTCCTCATCGGCTGCCTGCTTGCACTCGATGAACTTGGCCTGGGCTGCGTCGGCTTCCTTCCTGAGCTTGTCTGCCTGCTCGTAGTAGCCGATCATCCTGTCGTGAGCTGCCTGTGCCTGCTCAGCGTACTCGGATACCTGGTGGTGGTAGGTCTCTGCCTGGGCCTTCGCCTCTTTGAGCTGTGCGATGAGATCCTTCATCTCGTCATTCTGCTCGTAGGTCTTCTCCCTCTCCTCGATCTGCTTTGCGAGGACGGAGATCTGCTTGACGATGCCGTTCTCCTTGTCTTTTCCAAGGGGCTGCGTCTGCTGCATGTATTCGAGATCCTGGAGCTGCTTCTTCAGCTGCTTGAGGGGGACCTGATCCTTCTCCTCAGCCTTCTCAGTCCTGTAAGGTGCGAGCTGCTCTTTGAGTGCGGTGACCTTCTGGTTCCACTCGTCCCTGAGCTCCTTCGTCTCCCTTACTTTCTGGTTGTAGGAGTCACGCTCCTCCCTGCACTTTCCTGCCTCGTCGACAAGCTCCCTGACCTGTGCGTTGAGTGCGTCCCTCTTGGCCTTCCACTCTTTGGTCTGGTTGTTGAGCTCGTCCCTGAGCTTCCTGTGCTTCTCTGCATCGTCGTTTGCGATGCTGCGCTTCTCCTCCATTGCGGTGAGGTCTTCCTCGGAAGCGATCGCTGTCTCTCCCTCGGCGGTAACCTGCTCGGTAACCTCTGCTGCCTGCACCTGCTCTTCCTGAGAATTCTGCTGCTGAATGTCCTCCACAAAATCTTCCATAAATGTTCAACTCTCTATGTTCGCATTGACCATGAGATAAGCATGGTCCACTTTAATCACGCATAATAAGATGTTATTTATAAAGATTTGGGAAACCGCCACGCTGGCTCGGAATCTAAACGGTATATACTCGAACCTCCAATCAGGTGCTATGAACAAGGAGTTCCAAGTGGATGAATCCGGAATGACCGCTGACGGCTACAGGGTGCTCAATCCTGCAAGCAAGAAGTCGATGTATCTGGGCAACCTCATCACCTTCGCGATCCTCGCGGCGGCGGCAGGGCTGGTCATCTACTTCTCGGATGCGATATTCGGAGAATCCAAGGATCTGGGCTGCGCCATAACCATGATCCTTCTGATTCTGGCCACGGCATACCTGATAATCGGGCCGCAGATATTCTACAGGCGCTACCGCTACAGGCTGGATGACGATAAGGTGGAGATAAGGCGCGGGATACTGATCATCACCCATACGCTGGTCCCGATAGAGAGGATCCACCAGGTCCAGGTCGGCAAAGGGCCCATCAACAGGCTCTTCGGACTGGCCGATGTCAACATCACAACTGCCGGAGGCACTGCGAAGCTGGAATTCCTCGATGAGGACACGGCAGAGAGCATCGCCTCTAAGCTGAACGAATATGTCGTGAAACTCCTGAAGGAACGTGACTGAAAGTGGATCCCGAGACCCCTGAAGAGACGACGGCCCAGGACAGCGTCATAGTCCTGAGGAATCATCCTACGGTGATCCTGTCGAATCTGATCACAGCAGCGATAGTCATCTCGTTTGTCGTAGTGATCAACATAGGCAACATCAAGCCCGAGTCCGGCGAGATCGAGATACAATGGTGGTACCTTCTCCCGGCAATCGGAGTGTTCCTGTTCATCACATTCATCTTCTGGAGGAGATGGAAGCTCACCACGTTCACCTTCAACGACAACGAGATCTATGTCAAGAGAGACACCATATTCAAGTCGGAAGTCCATATCCAATACCCCAAGCTGGCCTCGGTCAACGTCAGGAGGAACCTCTTCCACCATCTGTTCGGCACGACGCAGCTCCTGTTCAACGTGAACTCCTCAGTAAATTCCAACAGAGCAGAAGCTTCCATCACGCTGAAATCGGACGAGGCGGACTGGCTCCGCGAATCCATATCCTCGAGGATCTTCAAACGCGAGATGGTTATGGAGGAGGAGAAGGTCCACGAGACCTTGGTCCAGATCAGCAACTTCGACGTCATACTCCACGGTCTGTTCGGCCAGCCCACCGTCCAGTCCATCATCGGATTGATAGCTCTGGCCTATTCTATATTCACATTGAGAACAGGCAACGGCGCCGGTTCGATCGTTGCCATAATACTGTTCCTCTTCACCACGATCGGACCCTGGATCAGGACCATATTGAGATACTACAATTATCGTATCTATAGGGTGGACGACACCATCACGGTGGAGAGCGGACTTATTAGCAACTACCGCAGCTCCTTCAACATCAAGAAAGTCAATTCAGTACGCATACGCCAGCCCCTTCTGGCCAGATTCATGGGCAAGGCCGTTCTCGAAGCGGAGGTAGTAGGTCTGGCCGACAAGGAAGGACTCCCCCTGCTCTGCCCCCTCAAGGGCAAGGATGTGGTCCTGGACCTTAGCCGGCAGCTGGTTCCAGAATTCCTGTTCGAATGCGACCGCCACAGCCAGCCTAAGATGGCAGCGGTCCCGACCGTCATGTACAAGGTGCTGCTCTCAGCCGTACTGGTGGCGATCGGAGCGGCGGCATTCCTGTTCATGGAGCACAACGGTTACGAGGAAGATTTCGTCAGGTACGGAACGTACATCCTGTGTACGGTCTGCGCCATAGTCCTGCCTCTCCTGCTCATCATCCATGGCCTGCTGGCACAGGGCAATCGCGAGTTCGCCATGGGCGAAGAGACGTTCATGATGATCATAGGCGCTTACGACAGGGAGACCGACTTCATAAGGTACGACAAGGTGCAGATAAGCGTCGTGAGCGCAGGGCCCGTCCAGAGAAGGTACGGGGTGGCCCAGTGCACCGTATCGCTGATGTCATCCGCAGGTGCCAGAAACCTGAAGTCTGGCATATTCCTCAGAGAAGAGCTCGACAAGGTCCCGGAAGAGGTCATGGCGAGGATCAGGGACGGAAGGTACGACTACCGTAAATACCTGTGAACGCGCGCGCAACACTCTTATAAGAAACGCCCGATGACCATCCGATATCAATGAGCAACAGCTGTCCCCTTGATTATAGATACGGACGCGCCGACATGAAGGCCGTGTTCTCGGAAGAGAGCCGTATCCAGAACCAGATGTACGTAGAAGCCGCCCTGGCCAGGGCACACGCGTCCCTCGGCACCATATCCGAAGCGGATGCGAAGGAGATCACCCGCGTGGCGAGCTTGGATGTCGTCTCGGTAGACAGGATTAAGGAGATCGAGAAGGAGACGAGGCACGACCTCATGGCCATGGTCAAGGCCATGACCGAGAAATGCGAGGGAGATGCCGGGAAGTACGTCCACCTGGGAGCTACATCCAACGATATCGTAGATACAGCCACAGCATTGCAGATCAAGGGTGCAATGGAGATCATCCTGAAGGATGTCGAGGACTTCATCTACACGCTCGCAGTCATAGCAAAGAGGGAGAGGGACACCCTCGAGATCGGAAGGACGCATGCTCAGTTCGCTATCCCCATCACATTCGGTTTCAAGATAGCCGGATACATCGCAGAGATGATCAGGCACAGGGAGAGGATCATCGAATGCATGCCCAGGGCATGCGCGGGAAAGATGGCGGGTGCCGTCGGTACCGGAGCTGCACTGGGAAAGAACTTCTTCGAGATACAGAGGAGGGTCATGCAGGATCTTGAGCTCACATACGAGCCCGCAGCGACACAGGTCGTCGGACGCGACAGGTACACGGAGGTCATCTGCCTGATGGCCAACATCGCGACATCCATCGAGAGGTACGGTACCGAGGTCAGGAACCTCCAGAGGTCCGAGATCGGTGAGGCCTCCGAGTTCTTCGACGTGAAGAAGCAGGTCGGAAGCTCCACGATGGCCCAGAAGCGCAACCCCATGAACTCCGAGAACTGCTGCGGACTCGCAAGGGTGGTAAGGGGATTCGTCACACCCACGTTCGAGAGCCAGGTGCTCTGGCACGAGAGGGACCTTTCCAACTCGTCCACAGAGAGGTTCACCCTGCCCCATGTTTTCATTCTCACTGACGAGATCCTGAAGAAGATGAATTGGATCTTCGAGGGTCTCGAGGTACACGCCGACAAGATGCTGGAGAACATCGAATCGTCCAGAGGACTCGTAATGGCGGAGCCTCTGATGATGAAGCTCACTGAGAAGGGAGTCGGAAGGCAGGATGCCCACGAGATCATCAGGGAATCCGCAATGGTCGCAGAGGACCAGAAGAGGCACCTCAGGGATGTGCTCCTGGAGAGGGAGGACCTCAAAGGCGTCCTGACCAAGGAGGAGATCATCGCCACCATGGACGCAGCCAACTACGTAGGCGGTGCAAGGGAGATCGTCGACAAGATGGTCGAGGCCGCCGAGAACGTCACAGGGAGGACGGTTGACTGATGATGGCCCAAGCCCGCCACGGGATGATAATAGGCGCCGTCGTAGGTGCCGCACTGGGCGCATTCATGTTCGCCAACGGCAGCCCCTGGTTCATGATCCTCATCATGACCCCTATCGGAGCTGTCATGGGTGCTGCTCCCTGGCTTCTCAAACCGAAGCAGGAATGAAATCTTATTAAAAATCCAAAGGTCGCTCGCAGGAGCGACCTCTTTTATTCAAAGTTTGTTTCCGGCGTGGTCCCCGGGCGTCACGTAGAAGATGTCCTCCACCTTCATCTTGACGAGGTTCTTCGCAGGGTATGTCTCCTTCTTGGAGTGTGCGATGGCCACTGCCTTCTCGTAATCCGCTCCGGAGTTCTCGATGGTGACGGATCCCTTGATCTGGTAGGACTCCTTGAAATCCCTGGTCCAGATATAGAACGCCGCTTTGGGGTTCTCCTTGAGGTTCGCAAGGGTCTTGTTGAGATAATTATCAATGAGCCAAATGTTACCATCATCGCCCATGAAGATCATCCCTACGGGGACGACGTTGGGTGTTCCGTCCTTAGACGCGGTAGCGAACGAGATTATGCCTGTGGCCTTCATCTCTTCAAGCATCTCTTCGGTGAGTTTTGCCATGCACAGCGAATGCCGTTACGACGTATTTATGAACATCTGGCATCCGGCACCTGATGAAGTTCAGTTGCACGGATGCTGAAAGGTTTTTATTAGGGTTCATAGTACGGGGAATTACCCGGGATTCTCAATGGGCAAGTAGATCAGCCCGGTTAGATCGCTTCGTTCGCAACGAAGAGGCCGCGAGTTCGAATCTCGCCTTGTCCACTTTTTTTATCCAGCCAGATACCCAATTTGCACCTACCATACTGTCCACCCTTTTCTTGGTCACTGTCCACCCATTTCCTGAGACTGTCCACCAGTCGCATTTGGTGCACTGTCCACCTTTGAATCGCCCTTTTCGGGCGACTCGGTGGTGTCGTTCTTCCTCCAGACCGCGCGGGCCTTAGCCCCCGGGTTTATCGGTTTCAGGGTTTCCTGACTACGAAGAAGTAAACAGCTGCCCCTATCATGACAACCGCTACTATTACTCCAACGATGATCCAAATATTGATGTCATTAGACATTTCACCGCTAGTGCCTTCCTTGAACATCTTGGCTTCACCGCTATCCGGATCCAATGCAACATAATAGTCGGGATCATCGGAGAAGAAAATCTTTGCAGGATCTACACCAGGGTTGTTATTACCGAAGTTTTCAGTGAACTTTTTGCTCGCTTTGGCCAGCTTGATACCGATAGAGGAGCCCCCGTCGAACATACTGCATTTCAGCACTTGACCCTCACGGAGGAACACGTTGTTTCCGTCCCTGTTCGCGGTGTTGTCATTGATGACAATCAAACCCTGGATTTCGACTGTGTTGTCTCCATCGGCACCCACAAGCAGACCTCCGCCATCCAGCCGGGCGCTGTTGCCTGTCATCCTGATGCCTTTGATCACGACGTTGGCACCGTTGTTCATATACAGGCCACCACCGCAGTTATTGGCATAATTGCCTTCGAATACCACATCGCCCAGGTAGCAATTGCCGCCGTAGAGTCTTACGGCCCCTCCGGAATCCGGAGCGCTGTTGTTCCTGAACACCGTATCTGACAGGTAATCGATGGTGCTGTTCTCAGCGTAGATCGCTCCGCCGTCGAAGCCGCAGTGGTTGCCTTCGAAGGTGCATCTAATTATGCCCAGATGGCTTTCTTCCAGATAGATCGCTCCGCCGTCATTGTCATCGTCCTTCTTGGTGTAATTTTCCGAGAAGCTGCAGTCTGTGAAGTATGTGAGGTCCGTTTCATCGGTCATGCCTTCGGCAAAGACCACACCGCCGTCGCCGTCGCAGTAATTATCCTCGAAGGCGCATCTTACGAAACCGTAGTCGCTGTGATCCGAGTACAGCACACCGCCGTCGCCATCATCAGCATGGTTTCCGGAGATCTCCGTTCCGGTTATTACGGCCCAAGCTTCGTTCTCCAGATAGATCGCACCGCCGTCGCCGTCACAGGAGTTATCCGTGATCTTCCCTCCGTTCATCATCACCAATGCGTATTTCAGGTAGATCGCACCGCCGTCGCCGTCGGAATAGTTGTCGGTCACGATCACATCGTCGAGTTGGATGTTCGAGCCGCCTTTGATGTAAACGCACCCGCCGTCCTCCGCGCGTCCTCCGGTAAGCGTTCCGTTGCTGATGTATACCTTACTTGCGCCGGAGATATCGAACAGGCGCCTGTCGTCGTCATCCCCTTTGAAACCGCATCTGTCTATCTTGTGGCCTTTCAGATCTATGTAGAGGAATTTCTCCTTGATCTGTATGGCGGGACTATCGGATTCGTCCGTGATGTCATTGGCCAATGCGATGACCGCGCCTACGGAGGCGGAGGAGATTGCATCCTTCAGTTCGCCCCATGTCGATACCATTATCTCGTCGCCGTCGGCATCCGACATATCGGCAGGGACGAGGGCCACTGCCGATATTGCCATCAGCAGTGCTGCCAACATCACAGTCAGCTTGAAGCGGGCCGAATCCTTTGCAATCTCCATCCTGTCCCTCCTTTCACTGATTCTTGGATCTCTTGGACCTCAGGATCAGTGCCACCGCAGCCAACGCTACGATCGCAACGACTATGCCGACGCAGATCCAGACGTTGGTGTTGTCGGACATATCTCCGCTGGTACCTTCCTTGTACATCCCGGCTTCGCCGCTGTCGGGATCCAATGCGACATAGTACTTCGAGTTGTCAGAGAAGAACAGCCTTGCCGCATCGACATCCGGGTTGTTCTTGCTGAAATTCTTAGTTATCTTTCCCTTTCCTTCCTGCAGCTCTACGCCGATCCTGGAATCCTGACTGAGCTCGCCGCATTTCAGGACCTGGTCCTCACGGAGGAACACGTTGTTCCCGTCCCTGTGTGCGGTGTTGTCCTTGATGATGATCTGGCCGTAGATCTCGACCGTGTTGTCATCGTCGCCTCCTACAAGCAGGCCTCCGCCGTCCAGACGGGCACTGTTGCCAGTCATCGTGATATCCCACATTATGACATCACAATCATTGTTGATGTAAAGGGCGCCGCCGCAGTTATTGGCATAGTTGCCTTCGAACGTCAGGATCCCCATATCGTAATGGCCGCCGTGGAGCCTCATTGCCCCACCGGAATCCGGAGCGTTGTTGTTCCTGAATATTATGGGGGAATAGACAATCACGTCGCTGTCCTCGGCGTAGAACGCTCCGCCGTCGAATCCGCAGTAATTGTTCTCGAATGTCGTGGTGTACATGATCAGATTGCTCTCGATCATGCAGACTGCGCCACCGTTGCAGTCCTCATCCTTCTTGGTGTGGTTTCCGGACATGGTGCAGTTATCGATCGCATTGTCCATAACGAGGTATTTGGAATCAGAGACTCCCTCGGCATAGACCACTCCGCCGCTCTCCTCGCAGTAATTGTCGTGGACGTTGGATTTTTTGAACTCATAGCTGCTTTCATCCGCGTACAGCACTCCGCCGCAGCCATCTTCCGCACGGTTCCCGTAGACCTCTGATTCTCTTATCGCGCATAAGCTGCCGTCTTCTGCATAGATCGCACCGCCGTCGCCGTCGCAGACATTGTTGCAGATCTTTCCGCCGTAGATTGATACCAACGCTTCATTTGTCAGATAGATCGCACCGCCGTCACCGTCCGAGTAGTTGCCCGTCAGGATGATGTTGCTGAGATGGACCTCAACATTATCGAGGTACATGCATCCGCCGTCATCCCCGTGTCCTCCGGTAAGCGTTCCGTTGCTGATGTATACATTACTTGCGCCGGATATCTCGAACAGGCGTCCATCCTTTCCATCTTCGGTTCCGCGCTTCCTGTCTATCTTGTGACCGTTCAGATCGATGTCGACAAAGCGGTCGTCCTCGATCACGATGGCATCATCGTTGGATTTGTCGATTATGTCATCCATCAATATGATGTACACTTCTTCGGGACCGTCCTCGACCAAATCCTTAAGCTCGTCCCATGTTCTGACCTTTGTCCTGTCATATGCATCCAATGTGTCGGCCTGTATGAAAGCCATCGCCGGCAGAATCATCGCCAATGCGCACAAGATGGCAGCCAACCTGACACCCTTGCCTGCTGATCCTCTGAAAATCTTGTCGCTCATCTTCATCCTTTTCCTTTTTGGTTCCTCGCCGGTATGCTGACTGGAACCGTACCTGGGTAGCATAGGTCGTCCTAGATTATTTTAAGATGACCGTATTCTGTTCGGCATTTCGGAATGACAATGCAGTTGCTGGGGCGATTCAGTCGATCTCCACCGTCGCAGACAGTCCGGAGTAGTACTTCTTGTCCAGGAACTCGTCCCTCACTTTGCTTGGGATGTCTCCCAGGTCGTAGCCTGTGGCCGTGGTCTCGCCGAAGATGAATCCGTACGGGTTCACATCGTAACCTTCCATATCCGAGATTATGACTGCGGCGGCCGCATGCTGCGGAAGGATCTGGAGTGCGATCCTGTTCTCGAATCCCAGTTTGTCGCTGCATTCGTGCGCGAGAGCTAGGAACAGCAGCGAGGTGTCCTCGCAGTCCCCTCCCTGGTCGTACAGCGTCTCCAGAGGGAACTTCCAGTACTCGTCGTATCCGGTGTATTCCGCATCCTCCTGGTATTCGATGTTCTGCGTGAAGACCAGCAGGAAATTGAGGAAATCGTATTCGTCGACCGTGCCGTGCGACGATCTGTATGATGATATCAGGGAATCGACGGCATGTTCGGTGTAGGGTGCCATGTGCGCATCGGTGTAGCTCATCGTGACGAACGTCTTGTCGCGGACGTGATCGGGCCTGTCCGCCCTTCTTTCGTCAGGAGAATAGTACGTCCTGGCGTATTCGACATCCCTGTAGTCCATCTGGAGTCTCAGTGAGTAGGAATGTCCGTCGTAATTCCACGATAACTCGCGGGTGACGATTCCGCTGACAGTGACGTGGAATATTTTCTTGACCTCTTCGTCGACGTACGCCTTCACTGTGAAGTAACCTCCCTCGTGGAACGTGAACTTGCCGTCATCGGTCCTGGCCTTGTCTCCGGTATCATCGTTCTCGATGAGGAACCAATCCGCATCGGTGTCGAGGACATCCTTGAGATCCACTTCCGTACCGGGCTCCAGTTCCGAATCGTATCTCTGGTCGTTGAGGGCATAGATCGTCATGTCGCCGGTTATCTCGTATTTGAGCGTCGGTTCGGTCCCGAGGAGGTTCATGTCTCCGTCGTACCATCCGCCGAATTTCTTCTCCTTGTCCGCTTCGGCGGTCAGGAGGATAAGGCTGCCGATCTCGTATGTACCCTTGTTCCCGGATACCTTGATGCCGCCTCCCTCGATCACATCGACCTTGCATTCGGTGGGATAGGGCTCGAATCCCTTCTCTCTGAGCGTATAGATGGTTTCCGTCTCGGACACCGATCCGGGATCGGCGCTGCTAACGTAATGGACGAGCTTGTACGGGATCAAGCTGTCGCTTACCCAATACTTCCAGGTCTCGCCCAAGGCGATGGTGACCTCCATGACATCGCAGACCTTGTCCCCTTCGACAGTAGGGATGGTCTCCTGTCCCACCTTTTTGAAGGAACCCATCTCGGGCATCCAATACGAATCCATGAGGATCTTGAATCCGCTCTTCCCGAGTTCCGTGTAATCTATTGTGACCATACCGGTCCCGAACACGTTGTAGGCACCGCGGCTCTCGCTGTAGTATCCGATCCATAGCTTCTCCATGCCTTCCGTTACGTAGGATTCCATGCCGGCATCCCTGGTCCCGTAGATGTCGTACATCATCCAGTTGCCGGTCTTCACATCGCCCCACTGGGCGTACAGATTCAATGCGCCCTCGATCCCGGAGGTGCTTCCGTCGAATCTGTTGACAAAACCGTCGTCCGTGTACCATCCATGGAAGACGTATCCGTGCTTGACTGGGTTCGGAACCTCTAGTACGACACCAGGATCGTATCTCTTGGGATAGTCGTCAACGAACTCCCCACCGTCCAGATGGTATTTAACAGCATTCGGATTCTCCTTGTTCATTAATATGAGGGCAGCTGCCACTATGCAGACCACAGCCACTGCGACGATGGCGATAATTGAAATCGTTCTAGAGTTCAACGACATGATACTCCGTAACAAGTATCTATTCGATACG
>Ga0265299_10003246_pt1 | contig 16013 bp, 14 predicted proteins | sample AusTroGonzalo_MG_4_FD_193485 | JGI IMG/M metagenome (GOLD analysis project Ga0265299, IMG submission 193485) | Bovine rumen microbial communities from tropical cattle in Woodstock, Queensland, Australia - Gonzalo_02 | ecosystem: Host-associated > Mammals > Digestive system > Stomach > Rumen ... | reverse complement strand
TGAAGGACTATTACGAAAATAAACGCATTTTGACGACATATCCGACGACGAAATAGGGATCATCGGCTATCCAGGCACACCGACACCCCTTCCGCGCAAGCCGCTCTACCGCCAATGGTGGTTCTGAGCGATGGTGACGGTGGTGTTCGCAATTCTGGTCGCCGTAGTTCTCATGATATTGAAGCCATCTCCCAAAACGGAACCGCTTGAAACGATGGAAGCCGTACCCGAGGCGGTGGCCCCGACTCTTGTGCGCAAAAAACCAGCAACCGTCCTGGTTTGCGACACCGTCATCAACGACGTCACACTACGGCTCTACACACCTGTGAATGCCTTGCCTGAACTCTGCATCGGCTATCCGATTGCGAATGGAACGGTAAAATCATGACTGTGAGCAGCCTGGATCGGGAGTCTCTCCATGATTTCGCGCAGGCATTGGCGGACCTGGGTGTGCAAAACGCCATCTACCTCGTGGGCGACGATGCCTACGGTTTCTGCCGCACTTTGCCCGAAGACGCCACAACCGAAACAACGACGTCGGGCGAGCAGCATGACAGCAAGACGTACGAGAAAGTGAGCTTCATTGTGTGGCGGGAGGCGGAAAAATAGGCATCACCATAGGCATGATACTCCGCACCCCTACCCCCTCTTTTCCACCGCCTCCACAAATTCCAACGCATCTTTGGAATAACCGTCGGCGTGGATTTCATTGGCTAACACCTGCGTCAGCACCGCACCACCGACGTAAATCGGGGTCGTCACGCCGTTTTCCTTCAGATACTGGATGGTCTCCTCCATCGACAGCACAGTAGTCGTCATCAGAGCACTCAACCCGATGATGTCGGGATGGTACTTTTCGTCGGCTTCCTTGATCACCTCCTTGGGCGTGTCTTTCCCTAAGTCAATGACTTTGTAGCCGTAAGATTCGAAAATCACCTTCACGATGTTCTTACCGATGTCGTGGACGTCTCCCTTGACGGTGGCCAAGATGATGGTGCCCTTGTGGCTGTCGCCCTGACTGAACTGCGTTTTTATGACATCGAAGGCCTCTTTACAGGCTTCCGAGGCCGATATGAGCTGCGGAAGAAAGATGCGCTGCTTCTCGAAGTCCGCGCCTACCTCCGTCAACGTAGGGATCAGGATGTCGTTGATGACCTCCATAGGGGCTTGCGTTTTCAAGGCCTCTTGCGTAAGAGCCACGCTGTCCGTCTTCAGCCCGCGCTTCACGGCATCTTTGAGAGTCAACCCGCCGGTTGCCACCGGTGTTGTTGCCGTCGGTATGGCCGTTGTCGCGGCAGCGGCGCCCTCCGCCACAGTGGTCACGGGAATCACGTCCTCGATGTAGGCGTTCAAATCCTCGGTATTACCGCGTAACGCCCTGAAAGCCAGTATAGAGTTCATCATCGTGGCGTTGCACGGATTGATGATGGGCATCGTCAAGCCGTTCTCCAACGCCATCAGCAGGAACGAGCTGTTGATGAGCTCGCGGTTCGGCATTCCGAAACTGACGTTGGAAACACCCAAGGCTGTGCGAACACCCAATTTCTCGGTAACTAACCGCAAAGCGCGTAAGGTCTCCTTGACTAACGGTTGCTGCGCACTGCAGGTGAGCGTGAGGGTGTCTATCATCATCCGATGGCGCGGGATGCCGTATTTTTCGGCTCCGTTGATGATGCGCTCCGCGATGGCCAACCGCTCTTCCGCCGTCTGCGGAATACCATTGTCGTCCATCGTAAGTCCCAACACCACAGCCCCGTATTTTTTTGCTATCGGGAAGATAACGTCCATGTTGCTCTCGTTTCCGTTCACAGAATTGATGAGCGGCACGCCGTTGTAATAACGGCAACCCGCCTCGATAGCGGCAGGATTCGAGGAGTCGATTTGCATCGGAAGCGCAGTGATCTCACTGAGCTGCACCACCACCTTCTTCATATTGGCCACATCATCGGTTTTCGGAACCCCAAGGTTGACATCCAACAGGTCAGCCTTGGCCGTCTCCTGCTTGATGGCCTCTTTGAAGATATAATCAAAGTCCCCGTTCACAATGGCTTCCTTGAGCTTTTTCTTGCCCGTAGGATTGATTCGCTCGCCACAAACTCTAATACCCTCCAACGGGAGATATTTCGTGGCGGAAGTGATGACCGTCGTTCGCTCCACCTTGCGTTCCGGCACGGCTTTGCCTTTGTGTACGGATATGGCACGGATGAAGTCGGGATTGGTGCCGCAGCAACCGCCCAAAACCGCCACACCCGCCGCTTGGAACTCGCTCATCGTTTCAGCAAAGTCCTTCTCCGACAGGGTGTAACAGGCCTTGCCGTTGTGGATATAAGGCAATCCGCGGTTGGGTTGCACGATGACAGGTTTGTCGCTGTATTGCAACAGCTCCTCCACGATGGGTTTCAGGTCGCGCGGTCCGAGCGAGCAGTTCACCCCAATGGCGTCCGCTCCCATATTGGACATCAGCGCCGCCATGATGCGCGGCGACGTACCCGTGAGCGTGTGGCCGCTCTTATCAAAGGTCATGGTGGTGAATACGGGCTTGTCGCAGTTCTCCTTCACGGCTAACAGCGCGCATTTCAGTTCGTAAAGGTCAGTGAAGGTTTCCAAAATGAAACCGTCAACCAAGTCCCTGGCAATCAGTACCATCTCCTTGAAAGCCTCGTAGGCATCGTCGAAGGAGAGTTCGCCCATGGGATAGAGCATCTTGCCGAGAGGTCCGATGTCGCACATCACATACTGTGTAGTACGGTGCCTTTTCGCCAACGCGATGGCTGCCTCGATCACCGCCTTGATATCCTCTCCGGGCATCTTGATGCGGTTCGCCCCGAAGGTGTTGGTGGTGATGAAGTCGCACCCCGCCTCAATGTAGCTGCGGTGGATGTCGGCAATCTCATCGCCGTTCGTAATATTCAGCATCTCCGGACATTTCGACATGATACCGCGCTTTTCCAGCTCGGTGCCGAACGCCCCGTCAAAAATCATCACTTCGTGTCCTAATCTTTGTGAAATCGGTGTCATTCCAAAAAACATGATTCTAATACAAGTGCTGCAAAAATACAAAATATTCACTAACGGAAATAAATCCCGATTGACAATTGATATATGAAAACATGGTGCGGTCGAGGGTGTGTCAAAAGTCGTTTTTGGTAAAAACCGATATTTGATTATCTGGAAGTTACAAACTAAAAAACGTCTTTTTGGGGACTTTTGACACACCCTCATCGGAATAGCATGTCGTACCGCGCCGCCGATACGCGCACCCGTCTGCCGCCACGCATCCTCTGCAGCTTTTCCGACCCTCGCCACCGATGCGGACGATGCCCGTCATCGACTTCATCGGAATCATCAAGCCCGAGTCAAGGAAGCTGATGCCGATTTTGTTAGCCTTCACCAAACGGGAAATCTGCATGTTGTCCTCCAACGGAGTGCCCTGGTAACCCGGACAGAACCGGAACCCCAACGAAGCATACGGCAGGCTCTTCTCGAACTCGTCGGCCTTGCGCTCTATCCAGACCCCAGCGGTGGCATCGAAGACCACCGCGTATGCCATGTCCTCCATTTGCAAGCGCTTCAAGCGTCTGTCAACCGCTATGCCCATGGTAGTAGCGCAAAGCAGATACCCCTCCGAACCGTGCAGATATTCCATGTACGCCGGATGCGCCAGCATGAACTCCTGCGGATAGTCGTAGGAGGCATACACGTACTTGAACTCCGCCAACTCCTCCACTTCACGCAACGCACGGTCAATCAGTTGTTCAGTGTGTTCGTCTACAACTGTTTTCCCCAATTGTTGTAGAGAAGTTTCCTGAAATGCCTCGGTAGGCGTTTTTGAAGACGTTTCAGAAAACGTCTCTACAGGGGTTGTCGGTCCATCGACAGTGTATCCCAAATATTTCAGGATTTCGTTTCGCATTAACGTAACTCCTTGTCAATCACATGGTGGATCCGCTGGTAGATGTCAGTAGCCACCTTCGGGTTGTTCATCGTATAGATGTGGATACCGTCGGCATCGTTGGCTAACAGCTCCAATATCTGGTTGACACTGAATGCGATACCGATTTCATACATCGCCTCTTTGTCGTTCTGGAAGCGGTCGAAGAGCACGCGCAACTCGAACGGGATGCTTGCACCCGCCATGTTCATGATCTTGTTGAACATCGTCGCACTCGTCAGCGGCATAATGCCTGGAATGATCGGAATAGTGATTCCCGACTTCTTGGCCACACGCAGCAACCTGTAGAAATAGTTGTTGTCGTAGAAGAGCTGCGTGACAAGGAACGACGCGCCCATATCCTGCTTGATTTTCATGAAATGGAGGTCGTCGTAAAGGCTGGCGCATTCGATATGGCCTTCAGGATAGCAAGCGCCACCCATGCAGAACTTGTGCGTGCTGCGCAGGTAGGCCATCAGCTCCGAAGCGTGCTGGAAACACTTCAGGTAACTCCCGGGTGAGTCCATCGGTTTGTCACCGCGCAGTGCCAGCACATTCTCCAACTGTTCTTTCTCCAGCACATCGGCCACCGCATCCACCTCGTCCTTGTCAAGTGAGCCGCAGGTAAGGTGGACGAGCGGTTCAGCATCCGTGCGCTGCTTTATATACCGGGCCAGCTCAATCGTGTTACGGCTATTGTCACCCGACGCCTTGAACGTCACACTGATGAAGTCAGGATGGAAACCCTGCAGCTGGTCAATGGTATGGAAAATCTCCTCCAAGTTGCTGATCTCGGGTTTTGGAGGAAACACCTCGAAAGAGAAGGTCTTTTTAGTTCGTAATATATCGCAAATTCGCATATTTCAATTATTTACATCCGAAGAGATTCGGGGTGCAAAGTTACAAAAAAAGGACACCCTTCCGAGTGTCCCTTTCTGATAATGTTAAACGTATTACTCGGCAGCAGGAGCTTCCACTTCTGCAGCGGGAGTCTCAGCAGCCACGTTCTCCACGGGAGCGGCGGCAGCCTTCTTGCTGCTACGACGCGTGCGGGTGGATTTCTTCTTGGATTTCTCAACAGTGTAGGTTTCGTTGAAATCTACAAACTCGATGATGCACATCTCGGCATTGTCACCCTTGCGGAAACCGGTCTTCAGGATGCGGGTGTAACCGCCCGGACGATCCATGATCTTCGGGGAGATTTCTCTGAAAAGCTCTGTCACGGCGTATTTGTTCTGCAGATGGGAGAACACCTCACGACGAGAGTGGGTAGAATCATTCTTTGAACGGGTCACGATGGGTTCCACGAACATTCTCAACGCTTTAGCCTTGGCCAAAGTAGTGCTGATTCTTTTATGCATAATCAGAGAGGTCGCCATGTTGGACAACATAGCCTTTCTGTGGGCATCTTTTCTACCTAAATGGTTGATTTTCTTAGCGTGTCTCATTGTTTATTCGTTTTCTATATTATACTTTTCAACATTCATACCAAATTCCAGACCCTTGTTGTGAACCAGCTCTTCCAGCTCAGCGAGGGACTTCTTGCCGAAGTTGCGGAATTTGAGCAGATCGGCTTTATGGAAGGCCACCAAGTCGCCCAGCGTTTCGAGTTCCGCAGATTTCAGGCAGTTCAAAGCTCTCACGGACAGATCCATGTCGATGAGCTTGGCTTGCAGCATCTGGCGGATGTTCTTCTCGGTATCCTGGGTCACTTCAGGGCTTTCCACCGGATCCTGGGCATCCAGGGCGATGTTCTCATCGGAGAGCAGCACGAAATGCTGGATGAGGATCTTTGCAGCCTCTTGGATAGCATCCTTGGGATGGATGGATCCGTCGGTTTCCACCTCTACAATCAACTTCTCGTAGTCGGTTTTTTGCTCCACACGGAAGGGCTCGATGGTATATTTCACGTTCTTGATAGGGGTGTGAGTGGAATCCACAGCAATCACATCGATACCATCGTGAATCATGCGGTTCTCTTCCACTGGCACGTAGCCGCGCCCCTTGTCAATGGTGATTTCCATATTCAGACGGACGGTAGGTTCCATCCGGCAGATCAGCAGCTCGGGGTTCAGCACCTGGAAGTAGTTGAGGAAACGGTTCATGTCGCCGGCTTTGAAGGTGTCTTGGCCGCTGATAACGACAGACACCTTCTCAGAGGTATATCCCTCAACTTTATTTTTGAGACGCACCTGCTTGAGGTTGAGCACGATGTCGATCACATCCTCCATAACACCAGGGATGGATGAGAACTCCTGTGCAACGCCTTCAATCTTCACAGAGGTAATGGCATAGCCTTCCAATGAAGAGAGCAGCACGCGGCGCAGGGCGTTACCCACGGTAACACCGAAACCTTGCTGCAGCGGACGAAATTCAAATATGCCGTGAAAATCGTCGGCCTCATTCATGATGACCTTATCGGGTTTCTGAAATGTTAATATTGCCATTTTCTTTGTTTTTTTGTGATTTGTGAACTGTGAATTGTGATTTGTGAATGGTGAACTGAAATTCTAAATAACCGACTCTCAAATCACTAATCACCAATCACTAATCACTGATTACTATTTTGAATAGAGCTCGACGATAGCCTGTTCGTTGATAGTCTCAGGAATTTCCTCGCGTTGAGGATATTGCATGAACTTACCAACTTTCATATTGCCATCCCATTCGAGCCAGCCGTAGTTCATTGCCTTGCCGCTGAGGGAGTTCTCAATCACCTCAAGGGTTTTGGAGCGCTCACGGACTTCCACGATGTCGCCCGGTCTGAGAAGCATGGACGGGATATTGGAAATCTGGCCGTTCACGGTAATATGACGGTGGGAGACGAGCTGGCGTGCAGCGTTACGGGTGGGGGCGATGCCCAGACGGAACACCACGTTGTCGAGGCGGCTCTCGATGAGCTGCATCAAGTTCTGGCCGGTGACACCCTTCTTGCGGGAAGCCATGTCGAACAGTTTACGGAACTGACGCTCCAGAATGCCGTAGGTATATTTGGCTTTTTGCTTCTCTTGCAGCTGCATACCGTACTCAGACAGTTTATTGCGTCTGCGAGACTGACCATGCTGACCCGGGGCATAGTTCTTTCTCTCGAAATATTTGTCGGGACCGTAGATGGGTTCCTTGAACTTTCTTGCGATTTTCGTTTTGGGTCCTGTATATCTTGCCATATTCTATGTTTTTTCGATGTGAATGATAAATTATACTCTTCTGTGTTTGGGAGGACGGCAGCCATTGTGCGGCAGCGGAGTGACATCCGTGATCTCTTCCACGATGATTCCCGTGGTGTTGATGGAACGGATAGCGGACTCACGGCCTTGTCCCGGACCTTTAACGTAAACCTTCACTCTGCGCAGACCGAGATCGTAAGCCACTTTCGCGCAGTCTTGTGCCACCATCTGGGCAGCGTAAGGGGTGTTCTTCTTGGAGCCTCTGTATCCCATCTTACCCGCGGAAGACCAGGAGATCACCTGACCGTCATTGTTGGTGAGGGACACGATCACGTTGTTGAAGGAGGCATAGATAAAAGCTTTACCCGAAGCCTCGATACGGACGACTCTCTTCTTCGTTGTTTTTGTATTTTTTGCCATACTGATAATATTCTACGGTTAATTACTACTTGGTCGCTTTCTTCTTGTTGGCGACAGTTTTCTTGCGGCCCTTACGCGTACGGGCGTTGTTCTTGGTGCTCTGACCGCGTACCGGTAAACCCAGACGGTGACGAATGCCTCTGTAGCAACCGATATCCATCAAACGCTTGATGTTCATCTGCTCCTCTGATCTCAGCGGACCTTCCACCTTCAACTCATTCACCAATCCGCGAATCAATGCCAACTCGTCGTCGTTCCATTCATTTACCTTCTTGTCCCAACTGATACCGGCCTTGGTCAGAATCTTTTGGGCAGTGCTTCTGCCGATTCCGTAGATATAGGTCAAGCCGATTTCGCCGTGTTTGTTTTTCGGTAAATCAATACCTGCAATTCTTGCCATATTACTCTAATGTTTTTTTATGATGAATAATAATTTAATTCTCGATTAACCCTGACGTTGTTTGAATTTCGGGTTCTTTTTGTTAATCACATATACCACACCATGGCGTCTGACCACGATGCAATCTTCGGATCTTTTCTTGACTGATGCTCTAACTTTCATTTTATTCTATTTTTTATTATTAATTCTTCTTTTATTCTAACGTCCTACGTCTCACGTTTTAATTCTTATGTCGGTAGGTTATCCGGCCTTGTGTCAAATCGTAAGGCGTGATGGCGACTTGCACACGATCACCGGGGATAATCTTGATGTAATGCATCCGCATCTTGCCCGAGAGATGGGCCAAGATTTCGTGACCGCTTTCCAAACGCACACGGTACTTTCCGTTTCCCAAAGCTTCGGTAACTTCACCGTCAACTTCAACTGCTGCTTGTTTTGCCATATCTTTATCTATTAATATAATTCGTCTGTTCCAATGACTTCGCCCAACAGTTTGTAAGAGGAGATGACCTCCGTGCCGTTTTCGGTGATAATCAACTGATGCTCATAGTGTGCCGAAGGTTTGCGGTCGCGGGTGCGGATCGTCCATCCGTCGTTTTCCATCACGATCTTATGGGTGCCCATATTGATCATCGGTTCGATGCAGATGCACATGCCCGGGGCGAGATGCATACCTTGGCCCTTGGAACCGTAGTTCGGGATGTCCGGTTTCTCATGCATATCCTTGCCAATCCCGTGTCCGCACAATTCGCGAACCACTCCGTAGCGGAACTGCCCCACATACTGCTCCACGGTATGCCCGATGTCGCCGACCGTGTTCCCGGCCTTGGCCACCTCGATGGCCTTGTAGAGGGATTCCTTGGTGCGCACGCAAAGCTGGTGCACTGCCGGGGAGACCTCACCGACCTCGAACGTGTAGCAGAAATCGCCATGGTAACCGTCCAGAAGGGCCCCACAGTCCACGGAGATGATATCCCCGTCGCGCAGGTACTGGTTGGGATACGGGATGCCATGCACTACCACATCGTTGACGGACAGACAGAGTGAAGCCGGGTAGCCCTCGTAGCCCTTGAAGGAGGGGACGGCATGATGGTCGCGGATGCACTGCTCGCCTATCTGGTCGAGATAGGTAAGCGGCACACCGGGCTTGATGCACTTGGCCACTTCGGCCAAGGTCACAGCCACCACGTTCGCGCTCGCCTTGAGCTTCTCGAACTCGGCCTCCGACTTGTATTTCACTCTTCTGAACATCGTTAATGTATATATCAAAATCTGTTAGTGAGTACCATAAATACCGCCACCAGTACGACCTTTAATACGGCCGGACTTGGTGAGACCGTCATAGTGACGCATCAGCAGATGGCTCTCAATCTGTTGCAGGGTATCCAGAACCACACCCACCATGATCAGCAGGGAGGTGCCGCCGAAGAACTGAGCGAACTGCTGGTTGACACCAAACATACGCACAACAGCGGGAAGGATAGCCACAATACCCAAGAAGATAGAACCTGGCAGTGTGATGCGGGACATGATTTTGTCGATGTATTCTGCCGTCTGCTTACCGGGTTTCACACCAGGAATAAAACCGTTGTTCTTCTTCAAGTCCTCCGCAATCTGCTGCGGGTTGATGGTGATGGCCGTATAGAAATAGGTGAAGGCGATAATCATCAGGAAGAAGACAATGTTGTAGCCCAAACGGTTATAGTCGATGAAGCTTCCCCAGAATCCGGTAGCCGACTGCTGGGAAATGTTCACGAAAGTAAGCGGGATGAACATCAAAGCCTGGGCGAAGATGATAGGCATCACGCCAGCGGCATTGACCTTGAGGGGCAGATAGTTACGGACACCACCATACTGTTTGTTTCCGACCACGCGCTTGGCGTATTGGACGGGGATGCGGCGAGTGCCTTGCACCAGCATGATACAAAGTCCGATGATGAGCATCATGAGGACAATCTCGATGATGAAGATGATGGGACCGCCGTTCATCTCGGTGATACGGGCGGTGAACTCAGCCTGGAGCGCGAAGGGCAGACGGGCGATGATACCGATCATGATGATCATGGAGATACCGTTGCCGATACCGTTGTCGGTGATGCGCTCACCAAGCCACATGATAAACAGGGTGGCTGAGATAAGGAGGATGAAGGCGCAGATAGCGAAGGCTGAGAATCCGAGGATGCGGGTTTCCAGCATGGAAGGGGCTATGGCGCCGGGGAACTGACCAGTAAGCTGGGCGATGTAGGCGGGAGCCTGCACGGCGAGCACGCCAACGGTCAGGTAACGGGTGATCTGGTTGATTTTGGTACGTCCGCTTTCGCCTTCCTTAGCCAAACGCTGGAAGTAAGGGACGGCCAGGGTAAACAGCTGCACCACGATGGAAGCCGTGATGTAAGGCATGATACCCAGTGCGAAGATGGAGGCGTTAGAGAATGCGCCGCCGGAGAAGAGGTCGAGCATGCCGAGCAGGCCCTCGCTCGCCGCCTTGCTGAACGCGGTCAGGGCACCGGGGTTGATACCCGGGAGCACCACGTGCGCACCGAAGCGGTATATCAGGATGATGAAGAGCGTGTAGAGAATACGCTTGCGCAGATCCTCGATCCTGAATATATTCTTAATGGTTTCGATAAATTTTCTCATTGCGATGATGATTTAATAAAAATTACTCGGCTGCGGGAGCGTTCACGAGTTCCGCCGTGCCGCCGCACTGTTCGATCATGGCCTTCGCCTTTGCGGAGAATTTGTCGGCCACCACGTGCACCTTAGCGGTGAGCTCGCCCTTGGCGAGGATGGCGATCAGGTCTTTCTTCTTGGCCAAACCGTTGTTGATGAGAACCTCGCGGTCGATGCGGTCAAGGTTGTGCTTCTCAACCAGCTGCTGGATCGTGCTGACGTTGATGGCGTTGTATTCCACGCGGTTGATGTTCTTGAAACCTCTCTTGGGCAATATTCTATAGATAGGCATCTGGCCGCCCTCGAAGCCGATCTTGCGGCTGTAACCGGAGCGGGACTGCGCGCCCTTGTGGCCGCGTGTGGAGGTACCGCCCTTGCCGGAACCCTGTCCTCTGCCTATTCTGCGTTCTCTGTGTGTCGATCCGTTTGCCGGTTTTAAATTGTGTAAATCCATCTCTTTGATATTCAATTGGTTACTAAATTATAATTCTTCTACGCTTACTAAATGTTTGACAGCATCGACAATACCCAGAATTTGCGGGGTTGCCTCATGTTCAACGGTTTGGTGCATTTTGTGCAAACCTAATGCCACCAGAGATCTTTTCTGACGTGCGGGTCTGTCAACCGCGCTTCTCACTTGTGTAATTTTAATCTTTTTCATTTCCCTTCTGAAATTTATTTTATAACTATAATACTCAAAAAAAAATAGCCCATTTTTGGAAGAAAAATGCAACTATTCTGATAAAACGAAACCATGAAACCCCATCGCCACTGCCCTACCCTATATTCATTACAGTCCGTGAAAATCAGCAAGTTACGCGGTTCAAACCCAGCTTTTCCACCCGCCTTTGCATTCCACTTCAAAAAGCTTGCAAAAATACACTTTTTTCTTTATCCACAATACGGTGGTGATATTTTTTTTCACATCTTCCTGTTCGATTCGTAACCTGCTGATTATTAACAAAAAAAGGAGAGCCGTCACGACTCCCCTTTTCGTTATAATATATATAATGGTATATCTTACCTGACAGAAATCTTGTGGATGGTGATCTTTCTGTCCTTGGCAGCCTTGAGACCGTAGACGGTCTCGCGGACAGCCGTGGTGTTGAAGCTACCCACCTGGCCTTCGGGATCGCGGTGGATGGTGAGACCCGGACGGGAACCGTTGATGTAGGGTGCCAAGTAGCCGCCGCGGGCTTGTGACATGTAGTTCAGCACGCTTTGGATACGACGGGCGGAAAGGATTCTGTTATAGTCGCTGCCACCCACAGGGCTGGCGAAGCCGCTGATCGTGAACTCCACTTGCTGGCCATCTTTCAAAGCATCCACAATGTAGTTTGTCATTTTCACAAGACGGTCGTAACCCGTCTGGATAGAATCGGTGAAGAAGGCTTCCATCGTCTGCTGGGCTTCGGTTTTCTGGGCGCCAGTCAAACCCTTGCCTGCGTTGGACACATAGTTGCTCTTCGCAGCCATGTAGTCGTTGTACAGTCCGACATACTCCGTGGTCGTGGTCTCCGACTTGGAACGGGGATCCGGACGGTCGTTCTCGAAATAGAGGGTGATGGGTTTCGCAAGATCCTTCTTGGCCTGCTCCATCTCGGCTTTCTTCTTGTCGGCAGCGATCTCGTCCTCATAGATGAAGGTGACCGGGATTTGGATAATCATGTCCTGAGCCTCGCAACTCTGAGTGGAGGGGACCATCTTGGGGAAGGACTTGACCACGCGGAGAGCCTCGTCGTCAAATTCCTGATAGCCGGAGCTGCTGATCACCTCGATGTCCGTCAGGGTGCTGTCCTTGAGAACCTTGGCCTGAACCGTGGTGGTACCGGAAATTTTCTGGTTCTTGAGGTTGACGGGATACTTTTTCGTTTTGTTGATGTAGCGGCACATCGCCTTGTTGCCCCCCTTGAAAGTGGGAAGAGTCAGGGCGGCGGTGGGCGCAACATGTTGACCGTTGGAGTCGGCAAAAACGATGGCGACACCCGACTTCTGGCCGCGTTGACCATACATGTTACCTCGGTCGCATTGCGCATAACTCATTGCAAAACAAGCTATTAACGCAAACGTGGCGACAAATTTCAATGTGGAAAAGATACTTTTCATACTTATATTATTTTACATTATATTCCAAGGCGCAAAAATACATTTTTTATTCAAAATAACAAATATATTTTTCATCAAAAATTTATACGGTTAATCGGTTAGTCGGTTACACGGTTAATCGGTTAATCGGTTAGATCTGAAACTTGAACCTACTTATCCATTGAGAATCCTCGGAATTCCTTGAGGTTTAGCAGGCCGGTGGCGAAACCGAGCAGCAGGGCGACCCCGGCGTTGAGGAGCAGCGACCAAACCACGTGACCATGCAGCACACGGGGAGAGAAAGCCACGACGGGGACGAGCACGGAAAGGAAGACGAGGCATCTCAGCCACGGCAACGACTTCAGCGGAATCCCGATAATGCGCAACGCCAGGACAAACTGCAGCACGGCAACCGTAAACTGCGTGCAGAAACTGGCCACAGCAGAACCGCACGCCATCATACGCGGAATAAGTAACAGATTGACTGTCAGGTTAATAACGATGCCTATGGCGGCAGTGATATTCAACTGTTTCATACTGCCATGGGCCGTGAGCAACGTGCCGAACAGATAATTCATGGAAATAGGGATCAACCCGAAAATGATCATTCGGAAAACAGGCACGCTTTCGCTAACCAACTCTGGATAAAGGATTTGGATGACAGGGGTGCGATATACGTACAAGATGACGACCGCGGAGACTGAAAAGAGGAACAACAACGAAAAACTGGTCCGCACCACCGGCACGACGTTTTCTTTTTGCTTGAGCATCTTGGAGAAAAGCGGCAACAGAATGACCGAAAAGAGATAGGCAACCATCACCAATGCGTCAAGCAGACGGAATGCGGAGGCATAAATGCCGGCTTGCGCAGCAGAAACATCTTTGGGGAGGAGTCGTTCCAGCATCACGGAATCGATGCGGTAATAGCAGGACATCAACAGGGTGATGAGCGCGTAAGGCAGGCTCTTCTTGATAATCACGAGAAAAAAAGCCGTGTTCCAGTTCAATTTCCGCAAATGCGCCTTCCGTAGCACGATGGTGAGCGCAATGGCGATGGTAATCAGATACGCAGCCGTCTGACACCACACGAACCATTCGATCCGGAAGGGCTCACGGGTGATGTTCCCCCACAACAGCAGCCCGCAAAGGAGAATCATCAACAGTCTGTCGGTCACGGAGATGACACTGTCCGTCTTGAACATCAGCAAGGCGGAGATATTCGAGCGCACATAAAGTAAAAACGCACTGAGAAACTGGTTCAACCCAATCCAGAACAGGAGTTTAAGCTGGAAATCGCGATAACCGATGATGAGCGCAACGGCGAAAATCGCCACAAAATAGATCACCCCGAGCAACAGTCTCAGGATGATGAAACTCGACAAATGCTTGTCCAACAGCTGGGTATTCCGCGCAATGTTGCGGTTGTTGAAGTTGGTTGTCCCCATATCCAACACCATGTTGAAGAGCATGGTGAAGTTGAAGATTGCAAAGTAGATTCCGTAGCTCTCCGCGCCCACGCTATTCTGCACCCCCACGTCCACGCCGAGCATCCAGAACGGCTTGACCAGGAGGTTCAGAAAGATGAGCAGGCAGAGGTTGAAAACGAAATCTTTTTGTTTCACCTTGATTTGTAATGGTTATTGGCCAGTAGAGACGCAAAATTTTGCGTCTCTACAATTGCCTGTTGCCTGTTGCCCGTTTGCCTAAAAAACAACATTCACAATCTTCTTCGGCACGATGATCACCTTCTTCGGGGTGGCACCCGCGAGCCATTTCTGCACATCGGGGTTCTCCAGGATGATCGGTTCGATATCCTTCGGGCCATAGCTGGCAGGGAAGGACATCTTCAGACGCATCTTGCCGTTGAAGGAGACCGGATAGAGGTATTCATCCTCCACCATATACTGCTCATTGAAAACAGGATACGTGGCTTTCAGCACGGATTCCGAATGTCCGAGCAGCGACCAAAGCTCTTCGGTGATGTGCGGAGCGTATGCCGACATCAAGATGCAAAGCGGCTCAAGGATAGCGCGTTTGCGGCACTTGGCATCATTCAGTTCGTTGGTGCAGATCATGAAAGCACTCACGGCCGTATTGAAGGAGAAACGTTCGTTGTCCTCTTCAATTTTCTTGATGGTCTTGTGCAAAATCTTCCACTCGGCCTTGGTCGGTTCCTCATCGGTGACGGCAAAGTTACCCTCCGCATCGAAATAGAGTTTCCAGAACTTGCGGATGAAGCGGGAAACACCCTCTATACCGTTAGTGTCCCACGGTTTAGCCATCTCGACCGGTCCGAGGAACATCTCGTACATGCGCAGCGTGTCTGCGCCGTACTTGTCCACCAAATCGTCGGGATTCTGGACGTTGTATTTCGACTTGGACATTTTTTCCACCTCCCAACCGCAGACGTATTGGCCGTTTTCGAGGATAAACTCGGCATCCTTGAAGTCGGGCATCCAGTTTTTGAAAGCCTCAAGGTCTAGGATATCGTTGTGCACAATATTGACATCCACGTGAATCGGTGTGGTTTCGTATTCCTTTTTCAGATTGAGGGAGACGAACTTGTTGGTACCCACGACACGATAGACGAAGTTGGAACGCCCCTGAATCATGCCCTGGTTGATGAGTTTCTGGAAGGGTTCATCCTTGCAGCTGATGCCCATATCGAACAAGAACTTGTTCCAGAAGCGAGCATAAATCAGGTGGCCGGTGCCGTGTTCCGCGCCGCCGACGTAGAGATCGACGTTCTGCCAGTACTCGTCAGCCTCCTTGGAAACCAATGCGCTATCGTTCTTCGGATCCATATAGCGCAGATAGTAGGCACTGGAACCGGCGAATCCGGGCATGGTGCTGAACTCGCGCTGATAGCCGTTGTAGGTCCAGTCCTTGGCACGAGCCAACGGGGGCTCGCCCGTCTCGGTGGGCAGGAACTGATCCACTTCGGGCAACAGCACCGGAAGTTCGGATTCGGGAACAGGGTAAGGCATACCGTCTTTGTAATAGACCGGGAAAGGCTCTCCCCAGTAACGCTGACGGCTGAAAATAGCGTCGCGCAGGCGGTAGTTGACCGTACCGTAGCCAATGCCCATCGTCTTGATTTTCTCGATCACGGCTTTTCCGCCCTCTTTGACAGTCATGCCGTTGATGAAACCACTGTTTACGGCGTAGCCTGTCTTGCTATCCATGCTCTCCTCCCATGTGTCGGGATCGCTCAAATCATTCGGTCCGGGTGCAACCACTTGACGGATAGGCAGATTGAAGTGACGGGCGAAGGCGAAGTCGCGACTGTCGTGGGCAGGCACCGCCATGATGGCACCCGTACCGTAGTCGGACAATA
>Ga0265299_10003245_pt1 | contig 16015 bp, 6 predicted proteins | sample AusTroGonzalo_MG_4_FD_193485 | JGI IMG/M metagenome (GOLD analysis project Ga0265299, IMG submission 193485) | Bovine rumen microbial communities from tropical cattle in Woodstock, Queensland, Australia - Gonzalo_02 | ecosystem: Host-associated > Mammals > Digestive system > Stomach > Rumen ... | reverse complement strand
TCATCCGTCACGTAAATTCTTGTATCCGCAGTAACAGTGTTTTGCGTGCCGTTGTCATTATGGTCCGTAAGCGTAAGGCGAACATCATAATACACGTCACTAGCACCATTCTTAAGCAGGGCTTCATAGTCAAGCTTTTCGCTATCATCCACAGTAATAACGATTCTGAGAGAATGGTCGTCATTTTCCACGACAGTCGCTTTGAAGAGTTGGCTTGCCGTAACACCGGAAGTCGTAGACAGGTCAGTCAACGTCACCGTAAACGCATCCTTGTCATCGGCGGCATCCTGGTCCGTAATCTTGATAGAAGCAAACACGGTGGTATTCGCAGTATTTTCGACAACGTTGTATTCATCCTGGATATCGTCAATATGGGGCGGTTCGTTCAAGTCGTTGATATTAATGATGACTTCAGCATGATCCGAGAATTCTCCATCGGACACTGTCACATGAATAGTCCAGACAGACTTCGTCTCGAAATCAAGAGCATCGTCTTCAGAAACCCTAATGGTACCATCCGTACCAATGGTAAACGGAACGTCGTCTGCAGTGCTGCTGTTCGTGTTTTCATCGATGGTGTATGTGAGCTTTTTGAAATTGGGGTTCACATCCGGATCAGTAGCCTTCACCTGGCCAACAACAGTATTCTTAGGAACATTTTCATCCACATTGAACGGGCCCTTGTCTGTAATGACCGGAGCTTCGTTCACATCAATCATCCGGATGGTCACAGTTGACGTTGCCGTCAATTTACCCGTACCACCAGTCGTGGATGCAGCATCGGTCACGATGACCTTAATCGTCAAAACACTATCAAGAGATTCGTAATTCAGAGTAGCGCCACTCTTCGGCGAAATCTCACCCGTAGATGCATCGATTGTGTACAGAGATGTAACCTTAGTGTAGTTTGCATCACCGGTGTCAAAGGCATAGGTAAACTCGGTATCATCGACGTCATCCGCATCAATCTTACCATCAGCCTTCGTCGGAGCAACGCTATTCTCATCAATTGTGAATGTTGCATCCAACGCGGTCGGCGCATCATTCACCGGACTGACAGCGACAGTCGCCGTATACGGAGCCTTAGAGAGAATGCTATCCTCATCTACGACAACAAACTTGAAGGAAGTATAGGCAGGATTGACTCCGTAGCCGTCCTTGGCTCCGACAAACGTCAGTTCTTCGTTCACCAGGGAACTCAACGGAATGAACAAGCCCTCATTCGGGAATGTAGCCGCTTTCAGCGTATCACCGTTATACAGCAAGGAGCCCTTATCGGGAAGAGTCTTTATCACAATTCCCTTTTCAGCCTTGTCGAAAGCAGACGAATACTCAAACTTGGAGGATTCGAAAGTGAAGAGAACGTCTTCAGTCGCTGTGACCGCAAAATCAGCACTTTTCGGTTCAATGTCAGAATCAACGAGAATCAAATCGAAATAACCATCATGCTTATTTCCCGGAAGCACTGCGCCAGTCAAATTCTTGATGACCAGGCGCAAGGTTTCATCGCCTTCAACAGCATAATCCCTCTTGACGTTAATCCACACACTTACATCAGGATTGTCACGAGGAGCAATCGTATCCGCAAGAATAGTCACCTTGCCCACGCTCTGGCCACAGACGGGGAAAGGATGCTTTTCACTAGCAGGATACGAATAACCACTTTCTAGATAGAAGTCATTTATATCTGCTTCCGAATGATCCAAGTCAAAGCAGTAATCGAAAAAGACGTTCACCGGTGCCGCCGTATCAAGCGCAATAGGCACCTTCACCAGCACGTCATTTTCAGGGAACTCAAGTTTAGTTCCCGCCTGGGGTTCAATATTCAATACAGGCGGATCGAACGGAACATAAAGGAAACCAGAACCATCAAAGTCAGCATCGACCTTAACAAAATTCGCAAGCAGTTGTCCAGCAAGCACCATGTGCTGCTTCACATTAATAGTTTTCGTGGTAATAAATGTGCCCTGAATTGTATCACCGGGGTTCATTGCAGGGAAAACAATATCATTCGTAGTATAGAACAACAGGTTACCACTATAACTATCGCGCGTTCCAGTAGTGTCCTTATTCGCAACAATCTTTCCCGAACCACTCCAGGAACCGCCCGAATAAGTGGCGTCATCATTCATGTAAATGACCTGAATGGAGTTTCCCGCAATGAAATTGTAAAAACCATTTTCAAGGAAAATTCTCGTCAGTCGCCCACCGTTCTGCATACGAATATACAGATGGCCGCCATTATTGAACGTAATAGACGGGATATACAAGTCGAAAAGGTCTTTTCCATCGGTTGGCGGAATATCGATATAGGTAGTACCACTATTACCAACAGTCACTGCCCCCCTTGTCTCTACATCTTTCGACCTAGCATTCCCTAATTTAGGAATAGACAATGTTTGGTCAATCTGGGGAACGCTATCCGAAGGGCAGGAACCGTAGCTACCGCCTATGTAACGGGCCGCAGTAACATCGTTTAAGTATTTGGAATCAACAGAGCCCTGCACACAATGGATACCATTCGAAACGTTTGTTCCATTTCTGTTCGCCGATGTTATGTTCCCCGTAACGCGAACCGGACCGGTAGACAAGGTATCATTACCATCACCACTCTCTAGCGAGATATTTCCGCCAATAAGAATTGGTCCACCAACATGGTGCCAATCGTTTTTAGAGATGAAGTTTCCATTAGCTGTACCGAACCATCCTGAAGAGTCCGGAATTACCACATGGCGGCCTTCGAACGTAATACCCGTCGTACCGAACATCTTATATTTCATAAGATTGTCCCAATACTTATTATTCTTCGTCGAATCAGCCGAAGACGACGGTTGACTGTTCCCAAAATAGAAGGGAGCAGCATCCGCCGCGAAGACAGGAGAAGATATTCCAATTAGGAATATTGCAAGTCCGAGTATTTTCTTCTTCATACTATCCACCACAGGATAAGGTTACAACCAAATCCCCACACATTAGTAAAAATACTAAAAAATTGTTACATTCAAAGAGCTATTGCAAAAAAAATGGAACAATTCAGGCCGTTTTCCGGGACATTTCGCCTCGATTGTGACGTAAATCACGCTTCTGTGTAAAATAAAATTTTACAAAACGGCATTTTCGTCAAAACATCGGGTCTGGATCCTTCGAGGCTTCGCCCCTCAGGATGACGCACCCAGTCGTTTTACAAAAAATTACCCGCCTCATTCCGGGGCGGGTAATTTTCACCATCTACCAACTCTCTATGCACTATTTCATGTTCGGGCGCTTGTAGCCGAAGCTCTTCAGCAGGTCTTCCTTGACGGAGCGGACCGCCCCCTTCTCGTTGGAGGCCTTCTCGGGCGCAAACCCCTTGGAGGTCTCGACAAACGGGGGCACGGAGCAACGGAGCGTGGACTTCATCTCGACTTCGGTGCGGTACACGTAAGCGCCCGTAGCATAGAGCCGCCCCTCCTCGGAACGTACGTTGCCGTCGCGGTCGGGCTTCATCTCGAAATAGAGCGTCAAGAGGCCCGCGTCATTCACGTAGTCCGGGTTGTCCAGGTCCTGAGTGAACGAGTAGTAGTCCACAAACTGCCCGAGGCTCGTGTATATCCATATCTTCACGTACATCTTGGTGGTGTAGAGGTTCGCCTTCGTGATGTCGGAACCCGCGTTCTCTGCAAACTCGTCGGTGCAGTAGTCCCGCAGGTACTCGTCCACGGTCACCTTCGCGCTAGATTCGGCATCCACGCCCTCAAGCGGCACAAGGCCGTCCGAGCCGATGATGTCGTCGAGGGTGGCAAGGCCGCCCACGGCATTTATGGTAGGCACCTTCGTCTCTATCCCGAGAGTCGGGCCCAAGTGCCCTTCAAGTCCCGGGTAAGGTTCGTCACCGCTACCCGCCTTGTTGTCGAAGCTTCCGCCCACAATCGTCTCGATTTCCTTGTCGGCCTTGGAATTGTAGATGGTCACGGCAAACGTCTGGCCATCTTCGGGCTCGCTCGTCGCGTAGAACTCAGCAACCTTGTCCTTCGAAATCTCGGTCACCGGCTGCTCGATGGCAATATCCACGTCCTTCGCGTTCTTCATGATTACGCGAATGGTGTCGCTCGCCTCGTTGCCCGCCTTGTCGCGGTAGAAGCGCACAATGGCATTGCCGCCCTTCACGAGGCCCTGCGTGATGAGGGTATCCTGCACAACGGCTCCGCGGCCGTCGCCGATATCCACGGTCCACTTCACGTCCACGAAGTTCGAGTAGATTACGTCGCCTTCCGCCGGGAAGAGGATCTCCACCTTGGGCGGCACCTGGTCGAGCACGATGAACACGGACTGCGTGGCAGAATTGCCGTACTTGTTCTTGTAGGTGTAGCTCACCTCGTAGCCGAGGTTGCCGTCCTCGTTCTTCACGAGGTTGCCTTCGGCATCCACGCCGTACGCCACCGTAATCGTGTTGCCGGAATCGTCAACGTAGTCGTAGGTAACCGTGAACACCACGGCATTCTCGAGCGCATCGGCATCGCCGCTATCCTTGCCTTCGGACTTGCCCGAAGAACTAGACTTGTCGCCGTCCTTGCCCGAGCTGCTGCTCTCGATTGCGGAGCCTTCCGGCTTCGCGTACCCGCCAGAAGTCTTCACCACATCGCCCGTCACGGCGTCCACGCTGTACGAAATCGTCACCTTCTTGCCGCCGACTTCCGTCTCGTAGGCAACGGTCATCACCTTCACGCCGTCGGCGCTCTCGATGATGTTCCCGCTCTTGTCGGTGTAGTAGGTTACCGTGAGTTCCTGGCCGTTCACCACCTCGGTATAGCTCACCGCAATCTTTTCGTCGTTCACGGGCGTGTGCGTTACGCCCGAGGCAGGCTTCTCGTTCAGGGTGAGCCCGGCGCTGGTAAAGCCGTCAAGCGTGCTCGTGAACGTCTTCGCGGGAATGTTCACAGTATCGAGGTTGAGCTTCACGACAAACGAGTCCCTGGCACCCGATACCGGGTCCTGCACCTTCACCTGGATATCGTTCTTCCTGGAGTTCACGTAGAACGAGGTGTCGGCGGATTCCTGCTTCTCGACAATCGTGAATATGTTCGGCTTCTTGCCGTCGTCGACAACCGCCGTGACGGTCACGATGGGGCTCTGCGTGCTCACGAACACGATAAGCGTATCCACGCCGGGAACGTCCTTGCCTGGGCCCTTGAATTCCTTCACGATGATGTTCTTGCCCTCTTCCAGTTTGAGGTCGCAATCGGGGCCCATCAGCTTGCCGTCGGCCTTCCATTCGATGCAGAGGTCGGTCGTATTGATGTACACCGTATCGGGATTGAGCCACACGGAATCGCGGGTCTCGGCGCGGGTGATTTCCACCTCGGACTTCTCGATTACGTTGCCCACCTTCACGGTCACAAGCGCAGTATCGGCAAGTTCGCCGTCGGTCACGCGCACCTTGATCACGTACACGGAATCCGTCTCATAGTCGAGTTCCTTCTTGAGCACCACGGTGCCGTCTTCCTTCACAATGAACTGCTCGCTCTCGCCCACGAGTTCGTAGGTCAGGTGGCTGTATTCCGGAGTGAGCGTATCGGGGTCGCTCGCCTTGATGTGGCCCACTTCGGAACCCACCTCGGCATCTTCCTTCACGGTAATCGTCTGGTCCGGAATTACAGGAGCCTCGTTGACATCGACGAGTTTTATGGTAATGAGCGTATCCGAAGAAAGATTATCCTGATCGGTCACAGAAACCTTGATGGTCACGCTCGTCACAGTCTCGTAATCGAACTTGGTGGAGTCCTTCACCAAAATTCTGCCGTCTTCGGTCACAATCACGAAGTCGCTCTCTTCCACGAGCTGGTAGGTACGCGGTTCGTTTTCGCCATCAGGGTCCTTAGAGGTTATCGTCCCTATTTCGGTAGAATCGGGCACGTTCTCCTTGACCTCGAACTCAGTATCCGTAATGCGCGGAACCTCGGGCATGTTCTTGATATCGATGGTCATCGTCTTGGTAACGGTGAGCGTCGGGTCGTTCTTGTCCGTCACGGCAACAACAATCTCGTATGTCGTGCGCTCGGTCTCGTAGTCAAATTCCTTCTTCGCGGTAATCACGCCGTCCTTGGATACCGCAAAGAACGCCGTATCGCCAGAAACCGCGCTGAACTCGTTCTGCATGTACTTCGGATCCTTATCGGTATCGCCTGCAACAATCGTGCCCACGACAGCATCCTTATCATTGTGTTCTTCAAGTTCAAACTTCTGTTCCGCAAGCGTCGGGAGTTCGTTCACGTCTATAATCTGGATGACACGCACAATGGAATCAGCACGGGACGTAGAATCGGTCACCACCACGGTCACCTCGTGACTCGTCTTCACCTTTTCAAAATCGAGTATCGAGCCATCCTTCACAGACACGACAATCTTCCAGTCGTCCGTCAGCGTATCGTGTTTCAATTCGATAACGAAGAGAGAATCTACGCCGGTGCCGTTGTTGTCACGAAGTTCCGGAACAAGGCGGGTAACCTCGTCGCGATCTTCATCCGACACCACGTATTCAAACACCACCGTTCCCGTAGGCACGTTTTCTTCGACACGCACGGTAAGAATACTGTCGGGACCGCTACCGCGATTATCCGTAGTACAACCCGAAATGCACTTCAGGTCGTCATCGGTATCGTCCTTGCCATTATCATCGTCATCAACAATAATCTTCGGATTCTCATCGGCATCACTCAACATGATGGTCACAAGCGAAGTATCGGCAAGGCCCTGCGGGTCCGTTACGATTGCCTTCACGTAGAACTCGGGCGTGGTCTCGTAATCAAGCGTTGCCCCAGAGGCCACCTTGATGTTACCGTTAGCATCGATCGTAAACTTGCTTGCCGCACCTGCGGTAGAATCCGCAAGCGTGTAAGTAAGTAATCCGTATGCCGGATTAAGCACATCGGGGTCTTCAGCATCCACCTTGCCCACAAACGTGCCTGCCGACGAGTTTTCCGCCACAGAGAACTGGGCATCGGCAACAGTCGGTTTCTCGTTCACGTCGATAACAGAAATCGGGAAGTACCTCGTGACAGCAGGATTGCTTCCGTTATGCAATGTAACCTTGATTGTGTCTACCTGGGTGACCTCGTAGTTCACCGGGGTAAGCAAGGTAAGCTCGCCCGTCACGGGATCCAGCGAGTAACGGCCTGCGTAAGCAGAATCTAGGGTAAGCGTTGTAGAGTCCGTCTTGTTGATTACACGAATGGTATCCACAAATCCGGTGTAATTTTCCCTTTCAGAATACACCTTCGTTGTGTCGAATGAGGGGGTCGGCACGTTCCCAGCATCAACAATCTTGATTTTCAGTTCACCATCAAACTTTCCATTCGGAAGAATCGCCCCCTCCGCAATATGAATTCTAATGGTTAAAGAATCATTCGGTTCATCGAAATCATCCCTCTTAACATTAATCTTAATGGTATCAGTAGGGGTCTTTCTTCCAACTGGGATGACAACCGTTATTTCGTCAACACCACAAATTGGGAAAGCGGTTCTGTCGGTATTAAAGTCATCTACAGTCACTTCATTATCTAATGCAAAACAGTACGTAAACGTTACAGCATTAGTGGCCGTATCGCTCAATTCAATCGGAATAACGACAGTAGAATCATTTTCTCTCAAACCACCATTTTTATCCAATTCCGGGTTAAAATCAAGAGTATCTGGGTCAAACTTGACAAAGCGGAAATTCTCTCCCTTGAAATCATCACCAAGGACAAGCTGATTGCCAAGGAACTGGCCGGCAAAATCAATGTTGCTCTTCAGGTAAATCTGGGAGGTAGTAATAAATGTTCCCTTGATAACGGAATAGTCAGTATTTACGAACCTGAAATCTTCATTGGAATAGAACATCAAATTACCGCGATATTCCTTCTGCGAAAGAACATAATCCGTAGAATCAGTCCTATAAATCACATTAAATGTCGTATGGTTACCGACTGCCATATCTCTTACGAAGATACGGGTCAAACGCCCTCCATCCTGCATTCTTACGTTGAGAGTACAACCTTCCCTGGAATCACCACCGAACTTATCAGCCTTACAAAGATGAATCTTATCGATAAGGATATCGTACGTGCTTTCGCCGCTAGGAACTTCTATTGTCGCAACGGCATAATTATCAAGAATTTCGATATCAGGATATACCGTATCAGGCTGGATATTGTTCCAATCAACAACCGGCATAGCCAAACCTACTGGGGCTTCGGGAACATCGTCACAGCTGAACTTACCGCCGGCCCTATTGATACCGGTCTGGACACTATTCGATACATCCTGGTCTACAAGACAGATATTCCCGCCAAACAAAGACTTGCCATTGTCATTACCTGCGCTCAATGACTTGGCGCGAATCGGGCCAGACGTAAACTGACATTCATTTCCCAACTGGATAGTGCTATCGGTCAGGACAGGGCCGCCAATACTAATACCTTCCTCAGATCTAATATAGCCATCAGAACCGTTCCATCCGGACTTATCTGGAATTACGACTCTTCGACCCATTTGAATATATTCCGTACCGTATAGCTTATATTGCAGCATATACTCGAATTCTTGCTGTTGCAAAGCAGAATCATTAGCCACATTTTCAAATACAAAAGGTTTCACATCAGCACCAAACGCAATGCCGAAAAGGCCGAGAACCACCACGGCCAAATAAATCTTATTTACTATACCTTTCAACATAATCGCCTCCTGGAAAACAGGGTTCGTTACATTAAAAATTCAACTTCGGGTACACCAAGAAACGAATTTTTTACAATCCGTCATTAGTAATATATATAAACCTTTACATTTTGGGTAACGATAATTTTACTTTTGGTATGGACATGTTGTCAAGAGCACAATATTTCAGTTCAAAATGCGCTTTTTTGCGTAAAAAACGGGATTTGACATTCGCCGCCCGTTCCAACTTGGAGCATTCCGGCCTTTAAAAATTGGCGTTTTTTATCTATATTTCGGGTTCCTAGGCCCTGCGCAATGACTATTTGCGGGCAACTCGCCAGGGCGAAAGCAGCAACGGACTTGTGAATTTTTATGTGCTCAGGTCGCCTAGGATTTTTTTAATCGCCCCTCCGGGGGCTTTTTTTGTGACCGCCCATGATCCTCTGGACTTTTCGACACACAAAACCCTACAACCCGAAAGACGTCTGCTACGGGCGGCTCGACTTTGACGTATCCCCCACATTCGAAGAGGAATCGGCAAGCGCCATCGAGGACTTCTTGAAGGCAGGCCCTAAACCGACGCGCCTGTTCAGCAGCCCGCTATTGCGCTGCATGCGCCTTGCCGAAAAAGTTGCGGGCGCCACCGGGCTAAATATCGAGAAAGACGACCGCCTTATGGAAATAAACTTCGGCACCTGGGAAGGGCAAAAGCTCACGGCGGTACCGCGCACCGAGATGGCGGCGTGGAAGGCCGACTGGCGCGGGTTCAGGTTCCCGCAGGGCGAAAGCTTCCACGACGTGGACGACCGCGTGCAAGAGCTGCTCGATACACTCGACGACGATGGCGAGTTCCTGTGGGTAAGCCACGCGGGCGTGATCGCTGCGCTCCAGCACTTTGCCTGCGAACTACCGGACGAGGTGTTCGTGGAAGGCATGTTCAGCTACGCGATGGTCACGCGGTTCGAATTCAAGCGCAACAGCGAGGGCCACTTCCGGGGCTCGTTCACGACGGTACACGAAGGCATTAAGATGCCCCCGCTGGTGATGGACTAAAAATCAAGCGTGAAGAAGGCCTGCGCGCCGCCGGTAAGGTTCGGCATCAACGCAAAGTGGACCGGGTTGTCGAAATCGCTCAGCAGCGCATCCACAACGGCATCGCCCAGGGAATACAGATAGATCAGCGCCATTCCCCAGATGTACTGGTTCCTGTTCTTGCGGTAATAGGTCACTCGCTCGGTCACGCGGTCAAGTTCCTCTGCCGAGGAATTCTCCTTTTCCAAGAAATGCTTGCGGTCGAGGTAGTACTCCACCATGTTCTGCGAGGTGTGGATGCTCGCAGCGGCACCGATGAGTCCCATATAAAGTAACCCCGCCTTGCCGAACTCGCCGTTGTACATCTGGCCGAGCCCCGGGATAAGCCCGAGCAGCAAGGCAGTCTTCATATCGCGAAGCTCCACGCTCCGGTAATTGTTGTTGTACCAGATGCCGAACGCATCCATCATTCCGTACAAATGAAGGCCAAACAGCCAGGCGTTCTCGGCATAGCGCAAGTCCTCCTGTTCCATCTTCTTGTCGCTCTTTTCGCGCACGCGGTTCGCGTATTCGTTTCGCTTGTCTTGGTAATACGCAAGGCTGTCGCGTTCCTGCGCGTCGCGGATGAACTTCGAATACATGGAAACAGAATCCTGGAATGGTTGCGCCTGCTCGAGCACGCGGTCCTTCTGCCAAGCCTTGTTTACATACACCTCGTAAATCAAGAGCAGCTCGAACCCCGTGATAAACCCGCCGCGCACGTAGTGTTCCGTGTAGTAGTGGCCGCCTCCCGGCAAAATGCTCAGGAGCATGGTCAGGCCGAGCGAGTTGTGCTTCGTGGGGATATCCCATTCGTTCACGGGAAGCGTGTCGATAGACGCTATGCCCGTCTTGCCCTTCACCAGCGGGTCGTTCGCGACCGTATCGGCAGGTTGTTCTGCGGCTACCGTGTCGGCAGGCTCCTCTTCCGCAGCCGTCGATTCGGGCTGCGTCGTGTCTGCCGATTCAACCTGTGCCGTTTTCTCCGGTTCAGCCTGCGCGGAATCCGCCGGACCCGGCTGCGCACCAGCAATCGCTACAAAGGCGACGCTTACGAACAAAATTATGGCAAGCAGGCGGTTAGGCATCGGCTGGAAATATAGTAAATAGTTACTAGTCAATAGTTACTAGTTAATAGTTTTCGGGAATAAGTACATGCATGGCGCCTTCGCGATAATTATATTTTTCAAAAAAATTCTAGTCTTTTACACTATTGACATTTTTTGTCACAATAAAATTCTATATTACGGAGTATGAAAATGAAGAGCGTACAGGCAATCAACGAAGCGAACATCGAAGGCATGGATATCGACACCTGCCTTCTCGAAGAGGCAATCGCCGAGCTGGTCCACGCAATCAAGGATGCGCTCATCGCCCGCGGCGAGATGATGGCCACCGCGGAATCGTGCACGGGCGGGCTTGTGGCCAGCAGCATCGTGAACGAGGCGGGTTCCTCGGCGGTACTTGCCGGCGGGATTGTCGCCTACCAGAACGAGATCAAGGAAAAGCTCCTGGGCGTTAGCCACGAGACGCTTGAACAGTACGGCGCCGTGAGCGAGCAGACCGTGAGGGAAATGGCCGCGGGTGCACTCAGGCAGTTCGGCTGCCAGTGGGCAGTATCCACCTCGGGCATCGCAGGCCCCGGCGGGGCGGTCCCGGGCAAGCCCGTGGGCACCGTCTGGATGTCGATTTCGTGGAAAATTGGTAACAACTCGGTGCAAAATGAGGCTTTTTGTAAAATTTTCGCAGGGGATAGGCTCAAAATAAGGCTCAAAACCGTTTATATAGTGTTGGGCAGGCTGCTTTTTTTGTTAAATAAACAAAAAAGCACTTGCACAAGTGAACACTAAATAGTATATTTAGACAAGAAAAACAAAAAAATGGAGTCCAATATGGCAAAGAAGAACACGACACCCACCAGCAACCTTTCCGCCGACAAGGCAAAAGCGGTCGAAGCGGCAATCGCCCAGATCGAAAAGAATTATGGTAAAGGTTCCATCATGGCCCTCGGCAGCCAGCCCGTCGAAGAAATCCCCGTCATCCCGTCCGGCTGCATCCAGCTCGACATGGCGCTCGGCGTGGGAGGCTTCCCCCGCGGCCGCATCATCGAAATCTACGGCCCCGAATCTTCCGGCAAGACGACGCTCACCCTGCACGCCATTGCCGAAGCCCAGAAGCTCGGCGGCGTGGCCGCCTTCATCGATGCTGAACACGCTTTCGACGCGGTATACGCCCGCAAGCTCGGTGTCGACATTGAATCCCTCCTCGTCTCCCAGCCCGATACCGGCGAGCAGGCGCTTGACATCGCCGAGACCCTCGTGCGTTCCGGCGCTATCGACATCATCGTGATCGACTCCGTGGCAGCACTCGTCCCGCAGGCCGAAATCAACGGCGAAATGGGCGACAACCACGTGGGACTGCAGGCCCGCCTCATGAGCCAGGCGCTCCGCAAGCTCACCGGCATCCTCTCCAAGTCCAATACCTGCATGCTGTTCATCAACCAGCTCCGCATGAAGATCGGCGTGATGTTCGGCAACCCCGAAACCACTACCGGCGGCAACGCCCTCAAATTCTACGCCACCCAGCGTATCGACATCCGCCGCATCGCCGCCATCAAGGACGGCGAAGAGGTCATCGGCAACCGCACCCGCGTGAAGGTCGTGAAGAACAAGGTCGCGGCCCCGTTCACCCAGTGCGAATTCGACATCCTCTACGGTTGCGGCATCTCCCGCGAAGCTTCCATCCTCGACCTCGCCTGCGAACTCGACATCATCCAGAAGAGCGGTGCGTGGTTCAGCTACAACAACGAGCGTATTGGCCAGGGCCGCGAAAACGCCCGCCTGTTCCTGAAGGACAATCCGGACCTCTGCAACGAAATCGAGCAGAAAATCCGCGAGAGCATGAAGGATGTGGAACTCTTCAAGCTCGGCGAGAACGACGCCCTCGAAGCCGAAGACGATGGCGAAATCAGCGCCGTCGAAGAAGCCTAGCCCGCAAGCAAAAAGCGGGCAAACCGCCCGCCACGTAAAATTCTTCCTGTTGAAAAAAAACAAACTCCGTCCCCTCCTTCAGCCATTGTGAGGGTCCGGAGTTTTTTTTTCGTTTATCGGGCGTCGCACCGAATTTACTAATCCTTTACGCAACGGACAGAGAACTGGTTATGTTTATCCACATCTTGCGCTCTTGCGAAGTCTGAAGATCCGGAGGCGATATATGCGTAGGCATATCCTGAATTGTATTCTGTAGAAGTCCAGAAATAAGCTCCATCACCAATAGCCCATACAGAAGTACGCCCCCAATAGTCACCAGCAGGTATCATCGCAAATCCAACGGAATCAATACCATTATGTCCATTCATCCATCCAACTTGCGATTTAAGGATCATGTTGGCATTTGAAGCCCCCCCCACTTCGTCAAACAAGACACGCCATTCCACATTGCTCGGAAGATGCCAACCAACGGGACACGCCTCCAATGCTTTCGACCAAGAATAATAGCGCCCTGTAATATTACAATATTCAGAAACACTCTCGTAGCATGGACAATATTCGATCTCATAATTCAAATTCTCAGCCATCCACACCTGATCTCCAATTTTTACAATCTTATAGCTTTGACTATCACGTGGATCTATCATAGTATCGTAAGATATCTCAGGATTAAATAGCAATTCCTTTGGAATACTCCAATTCCATTGATCAACCGTACTTATCCAACCATCAACCGAACAATAGTATTTGTCATACGGGTTTACGACACCGCTAAATATTTTTCCAACATCATCATCAGTACATTTTATCCCAAACGTATCTTGTTCAAATATCGTCGCAATGCGCCATTTTACACTATCGGCATCTACACATATAAAACGAGTGAATTTTCCTTTACCCGTCGTGTCCGTATATGTTGCAGCAAAATAGTTCGAGTTGTCATTGGTAACATTTTTCACAATCCCTACAGGCGCATTAACTCCACCACACGCATCCAAACCAAGTTCCCCACTCCAGAACAAGCGCACATACTTTTCAAAATTTGGAACATTTGAACTAAGGCCCCATTTTTCGACATTTGAACGGAAAATTTTTAATGAATCGTGGATATCCTTATGCAAGATCCACTCCGCCATCGACGCCTTGACTGAATCAGCATTGTTATCGACCGAGCCGTTCCACAAGCCATCTTCAGCCATGTCGAGAGATATTTCGGCAAGCAAGGCTAGCATTTCTGCCTCGGTGCGGTCGCCCTGCAAGAGAATCGATATGGCAAGGAGTGCAGCATCCGCATCAGTCGAGCCGAACACGTCCAGGTCTTCAGCAGCGTTGAATCCACTGAGTCCTGTAGTGTCGATGTGGAACGCTTTAAGGATTTCAGCCTGAGCCTGACGCTTGGCGGCAGCCACTCTCATTTTCCTCACCGTCACCAGGTAATAGGCACGTTCGTATTCCAAATGAGTAAGCAGGTTCACGTTCACCGAGTTGCGCGCAGTCACGTCGGTAAGTGCCTTAAGCTTGATTGCATTCTTGGAGTTTTCGCCCGTAACCTCGTTACGGTAATGGCCGTCCACCACAATCAGGGCGTACTGGCTTACCAAATTTCGTGCGGTGAACTTGTAGCGGCCGTCATCACGAATAATGTTGCTCGTAAAGTTGCCGTTCGTCTGCTTGAGCGTGCGGCCATCACTGAGTTCATAAAGATAAACCGTCGAACCCCTAAGGAACGGGCCCTTCTGCGAATAGCCCGTCAGGGAATCAAGAGGAGTCTCCACCTTCTCGGAATCAACAACCGTCGTGTCGGCAAGGTTCCCCGCAATGTTCAGGTCAAGCGTTGTCGACTTGTCGCCGCAGGTAATCGTCACCGTAGAGTCTGTCTGGCCGGAAATCGTACAGCCGGAACCGTCCTTGCCATCAGAGCCATCCTTACCATCCTTGCCAGCAGCGCCGGGGTCGCCGTCCTTACCATTCGTTCCGTCCTTACCCGCTGCGCCCGGCTCACCTTGTACGCCTTGCTCACCCTGCACACCCTGTTCGCCATCCTTACCGGCAGCACCTGTATCCCCCTTGTCGCCCTTCGCGCCGTTCAGCACCACGCCGATGCTGTCGCCGTTACAGACAATTTTGAGCCCGCTCTTGTCGGCAAGTTCTTCCGCCTTGCACGAGAAGTCCTTATCCTTCAGGAAAACCGTGTCGCCAGCAACCACGATGGTGTCCTTGCCGCCTTCTATGGCGAGCCACTCGCCATTCGCGCAGACGCGCAATGCCGATTCACTCGTCACAAGCGCCTGCTCGCCCTCGTTTTCTTTGGTGCAATCCGGGAGTTCTGACGCGTCGGCAACGACTGTCGCACGGTCCTGCACCACCTGGGTCACTTCTGTAGTACTCTCGTCGCAGGCTGCAAGGAGGAACGCAGCAATGGCAATGGGGGCGATTTTCTGTTTCATAGGGATTCCTTCTTTGAGTTAAGGATTTTTTACATGCTGAATATAAATATTTTCAGTACTCATGTCACGAGCGCACGGCACAGGAACCGCTTTTACTATTTTATAACCATGTTCGAAAAAGCGTTCCAAGCAGCCAAGTGCACCTGCACCGCCGTATTGCTGGCCTCGTTTGCCACCGCGGCCTATGCGCAGGACCTGTGCCCGCACAAGCTGCTCGACCGCGACATGATCGTGAACCTGGAAGGCTGGTTTATAAACGCGGAACATTCCCGCGCGAGGATAGACCTGGAATGGCGCCACCACGAGAAAAAGGAACTGGACACCTTCTTTGTGCATATCCCGAACAGGCCCATGTTCAAGTACATCACGAGCAGCACCGGCAGGTACGTGGAGTTTAGCGAACCCAAGATTAAACGGCAGATGGCGATGCACCACCTGAAAGAGGACATCGCGAACACGCCCGTCAAGTACGACGACCTGGAACTCCTCGCCCACGGATTCTTCGCCTGCAAGGATTCGAGCGTCCAGAAACCGAACATACTTTCGCCCGCATACTCGAACATGTGGTGGAGCGCCACGGTCGACTCGCTCGAGAACCCGCGCCTTGTGACCATGAGGGGCGCCGCAAAGGAAAAGCGCGAACTACGCATCGACAGCTGGAAGGACTTTTCGGGAATAAAACTGCCCGCGCTCGTTACGGTCGCGAACCTGAACTACCGCGGCAAGCTCTGGGTACGCTCCGTGTACCCGGTCGAAGAAATCGACACGGACCCTCTGCGCGAAAACATTCTAAAATCGGGGCACGACTACCGCACGTTCTGGTGGATCGGGAACGAG
>Ga0265299_10003244_pt1 | contig 16015 bp, 11 predicted proteins | sample AusTroGonzalo_MG_4_FD_193485 | JGI IMG/M metagenome (GOLD analysis project Ga0265299, IMG submission 193485) | Bovine rumen microbial communities from tropical cattle in Woodstock, Queensland, Australia - Gonzalo_02 | ecosystem: Host-associated > Mammals > Digestive system > Stomach > Rumen ... | reverse complement strand
TGCTTGCCGACATGTATGCAAACCATTTGGTTTCGCAGATTGAGAATTCTGGCGATCGCATTTCTTTGACATTTACAGCACAGGGAGCTTTAGCATTTGCGAAGGCGCTCATTTCTATGGTAGACGAGAAGAAAAGCCAGGTAGTTGAATCCAAGCATGAAGATTCCCTTATTCCCAAGAAGGATGTCATGTCAAGACTTGGAGTGACACATGCTACTCTATGGAACTGGGAGAAGAAGCACTATCTCATGCCAGTTAAGATAGGACGCAAGGTATTCTATCATTCGGGAGACGTTGATAATCTGAGTAAGTAATCCTAAAAGGTTCACAATCCTGCGCACATGGAAAGTAATTGTATGTTGAATCCATCAATCCTGGTTTCTTGCGAGAGTGGTCTTCAAACAAAGAAGGTTCACATTCTTGCGCATAAGAGCCGTTATTGGTTCACAATCTTGCGCACGAAACTTCACAATCCTGCGCATGAAGGTTCACAATCCTGCGCAGACGATATTCGCATGTCTCAAGGAATCAACGACTTATATGCGAAAAACGTCCCGAATAAAATGTTTATTAAAGTTTTGAACAACTTTAATGAATGGAAACTGCCCCAAAAATTTTGGGATTTTTGGGCCGTTTCTCTCTCGGCAGAATATACTAATTAAGGAATGTAACACTATGAATGAGACAAATTTTATTCTCCACGATGAACAAGTGGAAATATCGGTTCTTGGTTCTCTTGTCTGGTCGTGCAAAGAGGGAAACTTCGATGCCTTCTTTGAGAGCAGGTTGACAAAGGACCTGTTCTATTCTCAGCAGAATGCTACAATCTTTGAAATAGTCAGCAATCTGATTATGTCAAGGGTTATTCCTGATGCAATAACAATAATGGATAAGGTCCGAACAGATGGTATAAAAGGTATTGACCCCTCTGATGTCATTGTCAGGACGGAATGGTGCCCTGGTCAGGAGGTTAATTTCTACGAACATGTCCGCATTCTGCGTGACTTTGCCCTACGTCGCAAGGCTCAGTCAATGGCGCAACTCCTTGCCAACGGCAGTAGTGACCCTACAGTCCGGATAGAAGAGGTGGTCGCTGAAATCGATAAGCTGAAAGCTGATGCTGCAGCAATGGCATTCAGTACATTCTCGCCCTTCTATAAGGGAGCTGGAAAAGACCGAATCAAAGAGTTATTACTAAAACGTGGCCAGAACCTGTCAACGGGATACCGATTTGGCTCTGAGGAACTGATGATACCGCCAAAGGCACTTACCTTTATCGTTGCTGCAACAGGACATTGCAAGACCACTTATCTCATTAATCTTGCCCTGAGAGTCTGTACGGCTTATCCTGAGAAAAAGGTGCTGCTTATTAGCTACGAAGAAGCTTTGGAGAGCATATACGTGAATATGTTGAACACCTACGCTAAGCTGAATCTTGGCGAGAACAACAGAAACATTATTGCCAACCATACCATTGCCGGAGGAAATCTCGACAAGCTATTGAAAGTTAGCAGAACAGAGTACGAGGACTACAAGCATTTCTTACTAAACAAGCAGGCTGTGGTGGAGTTTGCTGAAAAGGAAACTGAATTCTACAAACTCATTGAGGACGGACGGTTGAACATCCAGTATGTTGACTTTGCTGTCGATACTCTCAGTTCCTACATTATTGAGATGCGTCGTAAGGGACTCTGTGACATTGCCTTCATCGACTACGTTCAGTTGCTGAATGCTCCCGTCAGAAGCAAGTACCGCTCCAGAGAAGACGAACTGAAAGAGATCTGTATTAGTCTGAAGAATCTGGCCGTTGACGAAGAATATGGCTTGCCTATCGTCTTCGGTGCCCAGTTTAACCGTCAGGTGAAGTCTGCCCGTGACCTGCTACCTACAAATATAGGCGAGGCTGGCGACATTGAGCGCATCGCCAACACCATCGTAGCCCTTTGGAACTGCCAGAAGACGGAGGAGCCTGTTAACGAGAAGGCCGCTGAAGAAATTTGCAAGTACCAAGGCACCAAGACCTATAACGAAAGTGCCATCTACGCTAAGATCTTGAAGCGACGCGGCTTTGCCAGTGGTTTCGCTGCCACTTTCCCCTTTGAGGGAAACACCGGGCGTATTCTCGACAGAGGTGATGCCACCACAGATGAAATCAACAATTGTTTACCCCAACATAATTCACTACTGTAACTATGACCAAAGAAAGACTCCCCCTTTCCAAGAACGTACCTCAATATGGATATTATGGTGCCGTAATAAACGATGCGTTTATCAATGGCGCCAAAGGGGAGCCGTCTTTGGATTTCGACCAGTTAGATAGCAGTGAACAGGCAGTTTGGGACTCTCTCGCTCAGACAGAAGGTTACAACACCATCAAGTTCTACAACGAATATGGATATCAGATATCACTCACCCAGCTCCAGACATTTCTGATTATGAAACTCCAAGAAAAGTACAATCTCCAGGTTGAAAACAACGTAGACTGGAAAAAGAGCAACTGGATGCAGGACAATACGGGTGACTATGGCATCGTATATACCAACAGTTGCGAGCTGTCACGCGAGATCTTTGGTGTATCGCATGGCAATCGGCTCACCCAGATACAGAACGCCATCATGGACATGGTCAATTCAAGGGGTTTTATAGCCTACTATGAACGTGACAAAGAAGGGAAACCATTCTTGAGGGTCGAGAAAACCTCTCTGATTACTTGCGGGATAGATGTCGTTGACAAACGTCACAAGGCTTTCTCCTGGATACGACTCCATCGTGCCTTTTTCGGAAGAATCAGGGACAGACACATCAGATGCTGTAACCATACGGAACTGATGAGCCAATTCTTCGACTATAAGTTGCCAACGATGGCAACCATGATATTGGTGCGATTCCTGATGAAGTTTGGAACGGTGAAGAATAATCATGTTGAGATTGGTGCTACAAAGATACTGCTGATGCTTTGTCCTACCGAATTCAAGTATCGCCGTAGAACGCAATACACAAAGTTAGTCAAGCAGGCCTGTGATGCGTGTAAGCATATAGGCATCATCACAAGATATAATGACACTGAGACTGGAAAGAACGGTGAATTGAAATACGCTTTCGATATTAATCCCAATTTCTTCAGAAGCAATACATAGTGGACAGACCACACAATGTATTTGCTGCACACAATGGACTCAACGAAGACAATGGCAATAGTGTATGTCCCGTATAAACAGACCACAACGAATATACTGTATACATAGGAAACAAGAAGAACAATTTTTATAGTATTTACACTTAACATATTACAGACATGAACAAAATGATTTTATTTTCAAACATCAAGGGAGGCGTTGGTAAGACCTCCTGTTGTGCGCTCTTTGCGCAGTATCTTCACGAGAAGGGCTATCCCGTTACAGTTCTCGACGCCGACATCCAGGCATCCCTGCTACGCCACAGGGAGCGTGAATTGAGTGCTAACCCGGATGCCGGTGTGCCTTGGACGATCGACGCTTTGATAACAACCGACCGAAAGGCCCTCCAACATGACATGGATAAGCTCAGGACACAGGAGGGCATCGTTCTGGTTGACATGCCAGGAACGCTGAACGCCTCTAATCTGGATTTATTGTACATGATGGCAGACCTGGCCGTGGTACCCATCTCCTACGATTTCGATACCATTGATGCTACAGGCATCTTCATTAAGATAGTCAGGAAGGTGAAGGAGATTAAACTGGTATTCCTGCCCAATAGAATCAACTCTACGGAGAACCGTTCAGACGAGCTGAAGCAGCGCGAAGAGACGATAAAAATTCTTGGCAAAATTGGCCGCGTCGTTCCCCGTATCAAGCAGAGCGTGGTCATCAAGCGCTACTCTACCATCTCCCCGCTCGACAAGTATCAGCGTGCTGCCGTTGAACATGCATTCGATGCAATCATAGAACAATTATAAAACTTGATGACAATGGAAACCAAACAGAAAAATCCCGCTGTGGATCTTGAGGCTGAGACTTCAGAACTTACACATGGCAAAAGAAGCGGGGTAGCTCAAGTTCCTTACGAAGACTGTGACAGCTCATACAGCTGGCAGCATTTCTCAGTAATCTGTTCCGTTGAGATTGTGGATAAGGTGAAGACCATCGCACACAACGAAGGCTTCTCCATCCGCGATGTGGTAGAGAAGTTTCTTGGCGACGGCATCGCCCGTTACGAACACAAGCATGGAGCAGTGGCACACCAACAGAAAGACATCAATGACATCCTGTAATTCAACAGCCGAAGGAATGAGCAGGAACTGCGTGAAGGTGATTTTCAGAAAAATCACAGAACCTAATATGGGATTTTCTCGAAATTGCCCTTCGGGACAACTCCTCAAAATCCCAATTAGGCCACGGGGCCAGCCCCATTGGATTCCCCGGCAAGGATGCGCTGCCTCCCTGCACCTATCGCTCAGGATGCTACCCTGAGAACCCGCCAAGGGCTGCTCGCCCTATGGAACCTCGGCAGGGAGTGACCCTCCCCCTGCACCGCCCCGCTCAGAGGTCTCGACCTCTAAGAACTCCGACCAGGAACCTCCCTGGACCCGCAAACAGAATAATCATTATAATTAGGAATACAATGGCTAAAGGTGTTGCACATGCCGGAAAAGGAACAGGCCTCTCATCCGGCAATGCTAACGAAAACGAGAGGCGAGGATGGACAGAGATTTCTTACCGACGCAAGAATCGTGAGCCATTGAACAACTATGACTGGTCGCGTCACAATCTTAACTTTGAGATTGTCGACGGCAGGGTACTACAATTGGGAAGCCAGAAGGTTTCCTTGTATAATCGTTACCAAAACTTGGTAAAGAATCTTGACTACAAAGAATACAAGGAAGGAGCAACAAATAAGCAGCATTCTTATGTCGAGCTTATCCTTTCAGGAAGCACAGCCAAGATGCAGAAGATAGCTTTCGGCGACCAGGCTGTCAACTATGAACGTAATCCGCAGGAGTGGCATAACTGGAATGTTGTCAGAACTGCCGCCATCGAGGAATGGGCTCTCGATGTCTATAACTTTGTCTGCAAGAGGTACGGCAAGGAGAACATCATCGGCTTTGAAGTTCACCTCGACGAGACCGAGCCGCATATACATTGCAATATTGTGCCGACCGCTATCAAGAAGCAGCGTGGCAATGTGTCCGGCTACATCAAGATTGATGCGGAGGGTCATCCTGTGACCTACACCAAGGGTAAACATATTGGTGATGTTATAAAGATCTCGGATAAGAAGTATGAGGAACTGTCTGATGAGAAGAAAAAGGAGTACCGCAAAAATGAGCGTGGAACAGTACGCGTCCTCAGCTTTGCAACTCACTTTGGAGATAAATCAGAAGAACGTAGTAAGAAGATGTCTGAACTCCATGATGAGTATTTTAACCAGGTCGGTAAGAAGTGGGGCTTCGACCGAGGCGATGTAATCGCTAATCTTCCAGAGGAGGAACAGGCTCTTCGTAAACACTATACGAAGCAGCAGCGTCGTAACATAGAACTGGCGAAAAAGGCTCAGAAGGATGCCGAAAGGAAAGTCAAGGAAGAGGAGGCTAAACTGGAGAAGATGACGCATGGCTCTATGTTCGACAAGATGTTCCGTTCCAGCCTCACTCCTGAAGTAAGGAAGGCCTTCGAGGAAAAGGACGCAGCACATAAGGAAGAAATGCGGCAGGCTACCATGGCCACTTATCCAAACGGAAAACCGATTCTCTGGCAAGGTGGAAAGAAAGATGGACTACAGCTCACATGGGAGGAATACGCCAAATATCTTAAAGAACAAGAGAAGATTAAAGCCGAGAAAGCTAAGGCTGATCAGCAAGCAGCCGTTGACCAGGCTAAAGCTGAAGCCAAGGCAGAATATGAGAAAGCTCTTGAGAAAGAGAGATTGGCGTATTTCAAGAATGGTAAGCCAGTTATGTGGACTGGTAACTATAAGAAGGGACAGCAAGTAACCAAGGATGAACGAATTGAATATTTGGAGGAAGAAAACGAGAGTTTGAAGAAGGCTTATCAAGACATGGTCAATCGACTGAAGCCTGTTAAGGATTTGGTATTTGCCTTACTCTCTCTGAACTTCAGAAAGGTAATTGAAATCATCCTTGACCAGTGGAAGGCCGGACTTAAGGAATTTACCAAGGAACTGAAGGATTTCCTACAGGAAGCTATGAGTTACGAAAAAACGGTCGAAGATCGCAAGCTATATGTCGAGGATGCCTTTAAGGGAGCCAAGGCAATAGCACTTACTGACACTAAGTGGACGGCTAAAGAAGAGGATCTGAAGCCGCTATACGATGATGCCATGCGCATAGCCGACGGTACCTGGGAGTCACATCGTCAGGAGCGGCAGCATCAGCAGCGGATGAGACGTTATTGATGTCCAGCTCCCGCCTCCAAGTCGCTGACCCAGATGGTGACGCTCTTGCCCGTGCGCTGCTTGAAGGCGGGGGCGAAGGTGCTGTAGCTACGGAAGCCGCTCTCAAGGGCCAGTTGCTGGGCTTTGAAGGAGTGCCCGGCGGCAACGGCCTCGCGGCAGAGACGCATGAAGTGGCGGATGCGGAGGTCGTGGATGTAGTTGTAGTAGGTGGTGCCCTGGCTGGCGAAATACTGGCCAAGATAGTTGCGGTTGACACCGACGGCTGACGAGAGTTGCGACAGGGTCAGCTCTTGCTTCAGGTAGAGCTGCGTGCCGACACATTCCTTTTCCAGCAGTTGGCCGATACGCGCCAAGACGTCATCCCCGGCCTTTCTCCGACGGGAGTTGGGGGGGGCAATTGTTTCTGCTTCTTGCGCCAGTCCGGGCAAGAAGTCCGGTTCCGGCAGAATGTCCTGCTCCGGCAGGGGGTCGTCGTCCTCCTGTTCCAAGGCTTCGTCCAGCGTCGGCAGCGTCTCCACGCGCCACAGCAGGAGGGCGAAGAGCGCGAAGTCGGTCAGGCGGACAAGCAGGAACGTCGAGTAGTCGTCGGCAAACCCGTAGTTAATCAAGAGCAGCAGCACCACGATGAGCAGCGTAAGGCTGACCCACACCTCCTTGTTCTCCAGGTCGGCATAGTGGTCGCGCAGCCACCGCCGGTACAGTCTAACGGCGATGGTCATATATACGGTAAAGATGGTGTAGAGCGAAAGAAAATAGACGACGATGGGGGACACGAAATCGACGTCAGGCCGAGCCGTCTGCAGCGCTCCGAGCACCACGATGGGCACCGTGGCGGCGGCGAAGGGCCATAGCGGTCGGCGGCGGTCCTGCAGCATGGAGAGCATCGTGCCGAAGAGGGTGATGAGCAGCCCCGTGCCGTCGAGCACGGCGAGCAGCGCATGGAGCGGAGAATGCTCTTCGAAGCCATTGGCGTAGGCCAGGAGCCAGTAGCCATGACCCACGGCTACCACGCCGAAGAGTGCTGCCGCCCACCGTCGCAGCGGCACGGGCGGCGTGACGCCGGGCGCGATGACGTTCACCTTGCTCAGCAGCAGGTAGAGGCACAGCAGTAGAGCCGTCGCCGCTGCCCCGCCGTAGAGCGTGAAGAACAGCATTGCCTGTGGAGATATTGGTTCGAGCATATCCTTATATAATAATACGCCGCAAGGACGGTGCAAGCCGAACGCAGAGAGCTCGCTCTATTCTGAGGCGCAGCCCGTTCTCGCAGCCTTTCGGCTGCAAAGGTACAACTTTTTCCCCAATTTCGGCTCGCCGGGTTCCAAAAATATGCAATTTTAACTCTCGGGAAATGCAATTTTGACTGACGGCTAAAACAATTTTGACTGACGGCTCGTGCAATTTTCCCGCGCGAGTGACGGCTAAAACAAAAAAGGTGACGGCTCGTGCAAAATCTTCGCTCGCGGCGGTTTTTGGCTTGCAAGCTTCACGGATATTGAGTACCTTTACAGGCAAATTGGTAACTAAAAACTATAGATTATGTTTGAACTTGAAGGATTACGCGACCCCTTGTTCCTGACGCTCTACGTCGTTGCGGGGTGCCTGGCACTGGTGGCAGCGGTGTATCTGCTCTTCCGGCGGCGCAATGCCGTGGCGCCCGACGTCGGGTCGATCCTCGTGCTCCGTCGGTGGACGGCGGCGTTCCTGCTGGCGGCGGCACTGAGCCACGTGTGGTGGCTGGTGCTCGGCACGGTTTGGATGACCGACGACCATCTGGTGCGCACCATCACGGTCATCCTGCTCGACCACTCGACGTTGGTGCCGCTCGTCATGGCGGTGCTGCTATCGATGCTGCAGGACCGTCGCCGCCCCATCTGGCTGTGGCTGCTGGTGCAGGTGCCGGTGGTGACGTTCGGCGTCATGGGCATCGTGCGGCGCGACTGGTTCTACGGCTACACGCTGCCCCACTACTGGCAGTTGGGCACCATCGCCGTCTTCGTCGTCTATTACATCTTCGCGCTGCGGCAGTACGGCCGGTGGCTGCGCGACAACTTTTCCGACCTTGCGCACAAGGAGGTGTGGCAGAGTCTGGCCTTCGCCCTCGTCTTCTTCGCCATCTACAGTCTGTACACGTCGAACATGGGCGAGATGATGCGCGAGTATCTGTCGCAGGTGCTCACGCTGGTCATCATCGGCTTCCTCGTCTGGCGCGTGGAGACGCTGCAGGAGTTGGAGAGCGAGGAGGACATGGATAAGGGAGTGCCCCTGACGGGGCAGAAATCCCACAAATTGAAAGATTTCTCGCCGATAGGAGACCTAAGCAAGACAATGGAAATAACAAACAATATTATTTACTTAAAACAACAATGATTATGAAGAAGAAGTATCTTTGGATGATGGCCACCATCCTCGTTTGCGGCGCAATGACAGTAAGTATCTCACTGAGTTCGTGCGAGAAGGCGAATGCGCAGGAGGACAATCCGGCGCCGAAGGTGGAGAGCACCGAGCTGATTCGCACCTCGCAGAGCTGGGACGGCGTGGAGCTGCCCGACTACCTGCAGGGCCGCCCGGAGCTGGTGGCGGTGAAGTACGTGTTCCCCGTGGGCCAGAAGTTGGGCTGGCACCACCACCCCGTGATGAACTACGGTGTGCTGATGCAGGGCGAGCTGACCATCATCGGACAGGACGGCAAGAAGAAGGTGGTACACGAGGGTGAGCCCGTCGTCGAGATGGTGAACACCATCCACCACGGCGAGAACACCGGCACCGTGCCCGTCATCCTCTACATGTTCTACCTCTCGCAGAAGGACATGCCCCTGGCTGTGCAGCATCCGGAAATTCCTTTAGACTAACATAAAAATAATAAGGGCAATGAAGAATGGTCTTACTTGGATGCTCGCCGCCATCCTGACAATTAGCGGCGCAAGCGTACTGACATCGTGTTCGTCGAACGACGACAATCCCGCACAGTCTGAGCTCAACGTGCAGCAACTTGTAGGCAAGTGGCTTTACGTTGAAGCCGACGGAGAAGTGGTCGAGACTGAGGAATCGTCGATTACCACCTATGTCATGGAAGGCTCCACGCTGAAAGCCTACACCAGCATGTCGCAGCAGAAATACGGCTTGTGGGCCTGCAAGCAGCCGACCGAGGTGAAGATTGACGGCGATAAAATTACGCTGACCATGCAGGTGGGCGACGTCACGACGGTGGAGGAGATGACCAACATCACCGTCAGCGGCGACGACCTGCGCTACACTTGCAAGTACACCGTCATGAAGAATGGCGAGGTGATTGACGCCCTGCGTCCTTACCAGCTGCACTGCGTCAAGGTCCACGACGACTACTCTCAGATCATCATCGGCCGCTGGGAGGGTACCATCACCAGCGACGAGCCGGGATTCGTCCCACAGCCATTCTGCGAGGCATACCTCGCCGATGGCAAGAACATCGCATACAATCTCATTGACGGGCAGTGGGTGCAGGAGGAGTCGGAATACGACGAGTATTTCGTTGACGGCAACCTCATGATTACACGCTGGAAACTCTCGGGACGCGACGAGGAACGCCAGAACTGCATTATCGAGTCATACGATAACGGCACACTGATCATCAAAGAGGTGGTCGTGAGAGGCAACAAGCTCTACACCGAAACCTCCACGCTAACCAAGGTCGAGGACGAGGCTACTCCAGGCGCTTTGTCCGGCGAGTTTTCAGTCAGTGCTTCACAGAAGGTGCATTTCTCGCAGGGCAACCTGCAGTATGTGGGCAAGTGGCAGTTTGCTGATCATCAGTGGGAATGTTTCGGCAGCTCCCAGTCTGACAACCATCGCGACCTCTTCGGCTGGGGCACTGGCGCTGCGCCCAATAAGGTCAGTACAGACAACAATGACTACAGCACCTTCGTCGATTGGGGAACCAACGCTATCACCAACGGCGGCAACAAGGCTAACGTTTGGCGCACGCTGACCAAGGATGAGTGGGTATATCTGTTCTACACCCGTACCCATGCCGCCACGCTGTTTGGCTTAGGCAGTGTGAATGGAGTGAATGGTACCATCCTTCTGCCTGACGATTGGACACTTCCCACAGGTGCTTCTTTCACTGCCAGCACGACGCAAGGCCTGGCAGACGATGGAGGCCATTATTACAACCAGAAGAGTGACAATTTCTCTCACAATACCTACACAACAGCTCAGTGGGCAGTGATGGAAGCAAACGGTGCCGTCTTTTTGCCTGCTGCGGGCAGCCGCAATGGCACAGATGTGGACTATGTCGGATCGCGCGGCGGCTACAGGTCGGCTACGCCTGACGACACGGGCAACGCGTACTACCTCAGCTTCGGTTCGGGCCTCCTCTATCCGCAGTACAAGTACGATCGGTATTACGGTTTCAGTGTCCGCCTTGTCCGTTAGTAGAAGCTGGTCATCGATTTTGTCTCCACCATTGAGGCCTTCGAGCTAAACCTTCTTGCTAAGGCAAGCGTCACCCTAACGGGATGCCGAGCGCGACTCCCCTGCCCGCTACGAAGAAGCAAAATTTCATGTATCAAATAACAATTAAAACAAAACAACAATGAAAACAAAAAAGATTTTATTAATTCTTGCCCTGCTCTGCGCCATGGTGCAGGGGGCATGGGCAGATGTGACGACCGTCATCGACGATGGTGTGTTCATAGGTTTTACTGCCACCAGTGGCTCGAACACGGGCGACGGGGGCTATGACAAACTGGTGGATGGGAACACCAACAACAAGTGGTGTACTAATACCACGCCGTTCTACGTCGAGTTCCACAGTTCCGGCCTTATCGTGCCTACGGGCTACATCATGACGACGGGTGGCGACACGCAATCGTATTCTGGCCGCAACCCAAAGAGCTGGACCATCAAGGCGAAGGCTCATGCGGAGGACGACTGGACGACGCTGGTCACCGTGGAAAATGACGCGACCATGCCTGCGTCAAACTATACTCCCGTGGAGTTCGCCATCAGCGGCAACACGACGGCCTACCGGTATTTCCGTCTGGACGTGTCGGCTACCCGAGGCGACGGCTATTTACAACTCTCGGAGTTCCAGTTCATGGGCACGACGACAGATACCGGCAATTTCACTGTCAATCCGTCGCTCAACGGCTTCGGCACTTCAGAAAGTCCCTATATCATTAGCAGCACTGATGACTGGAACATCTTTGCCGATAAAGTGAACAGCGGCTCTAAGAACTACAGCGGCAAGTACGTTCGGCTGGATGCCAACATCAGCGTCACGACGAAGGTTGGCACAGTGTCGGGCTCTACACAACAGAACGCCTTCTGCGGCACGTTCCTCGGCGGCGGCAACACCATTAACGCCAACATCGAGGACAACAGCAACTCGGGCACTGCACTGTTCTGCTACATCAACGGCGCCACTATCAAGGACCTTACCGTGGCGGGCACCGTCACTGGCGCCCAGCATGCCGCCGCCCTCGTGGGTTTCTCGAACGGCACATGCAGCATCGAGAACTGCACGGTGTCGGCCACCGTCAGCGGCGGTACGCACATCGGCGGCATTCTGGGTCATGCACTTAACAGCAGCATCAGCATGAGCGGCTGCGCGTTCAGCGGCCTGATGACCGGCGGCGGCACGGCCAAGGGCGCATTGATAGGCTGGGGCAACAGCGGCACCAGGACGGTCACCAACTGCCTCTACGTGATGGCCGACGGCCAGAATACCGATGGCCTTGACCTCGTGAAGGGCAACGGCACTGTCAACGTCAGCAACTGCTACAAGACCACCAGTGCCGGCTCTTACGGCACCCAGCCGCCCTACACCTCTGTACCCGACAACGAAATCTGCAAGCAGATAACGGTTAACACCACGCCGTATTATATTCCCTGCAGCGTCAGCGGCGTGAATAATCAATACTTTTATACAGGTTCGGCCATTAACGTCACGCCCAACGTCACTTACGGCAGTACGGTGCTCAACAAGGGCACCGACTACATCGTCAGCATCAGCCCTGCCACCGTACAGGAGAAGGACAATTATACCTTAACCATCACAGCCACCGGCAACTATTCCGGCACTAAAACCATTCAGTTCACGGTGACAGACGGAACTCCCGTCACCAGCGAAACGACTACAATGACGGCTGGCGTATATGCGGTAAATGAGGACGTGACCTTTACGTCGCGCATCACCATCAGCGGCGATGTGACGCTCGCTCTCGGCGAAGGCAAGACGCTTACCGCCACTAAAGGCATCGAACTGAGCCAAGGCAACATTCTGACCATCGAAGGCCCGGGCGCACTGACCATTAGCGGCTGTGACGACTACAAGTCTGGCATCGGAGCCGCTCAGGTGGGTACACTCGTCATCAACGGTGGCACCATCAATGCCACGGGCGGCTATGGAGCTGCGGGCATCGGCGGTGATAGGAATAATACCGATGGCGGTACTATCACCATCAATGGTGGCATAGTCAATGCCAAGGGTGGTGATTATGGTGCTGGCATCGGCGGCGGTTACAATTACTGGGAATCTGGTGTTTGTGGCGTATGCGGCGACGTTGTCATCAACGGTGGCCAGGTGACAGCCATGGCTGGTAAGAATGCACAAGGCATTGGCCTTGGTCAGGTATATGGTAGTATGCAATCAACTTACTACAGAGGCACTCTGACGCTTAACTGGACAAGCCCAAACGACTTCGTCTATAGCAGTAACTTTAACAAAGTTAAAAAAGATTGTACGCTCGAAAGCATCACCATTGCCGACGGCAAGCAATTCATCATTGCTGGCACCGAGACGACGGTAGACAATACGACCGCAGACTTGGCCTCCGTCCTTTCAGGCAAGACAATCTGGGGCTATAATTACAACGGTTCCATCGCGCTGGCCGACAACGATACCTACATCAGGGGTGGTGACCTTCCTGTTACCTCCGCCACCTACACCAAGACCACCGACCGCGTGGACCAATATCACTCGTGGCTCGTGCCCTTCGACCACACCATCACGGCTGACGATTTGGAAAAATTCTCGTTCTACAAAATCAACATGATAGCCAACGCGCCGAACCCACAGACCAACGCCACCGACCAGATATGGGTGTTCCTGAAGCAGATAGGCGAGAATGATGTGCTGCATGCCAGCATGCCCTACGTCTACAAGCCCAAGGTGGCAGTCACTGACTACGTGTTTACCGCCGACAATAACTTGCTGAAGCCGATGAAAACTGGTGTGATTGCCAAGACGGAGACGATGGAGGATATATATAACTTCTATGCCACATACGCCCCCACGACGGCCACGGCACAGGATCCCTTCTACTACGTAAACATCGACGGTGGAATAAGTCTTGGTAACGACGGCACGGTCAGCGTTGGCGCCTTCCGCTGGATCATTCGCGTAGAGAGCAAGTTCGGCTCGACACCAGCCTACGCCCGCAAGATGACATTCTTCGACGGAGAGGAAACAACTTCGTTAAGTGAAGAGTTAAGAGTGAAGAGTGAAGAATTTGCTACCGCCGCAGGGTGGTATGACCTGCAGGGCCGCAAGCTGGACGGCAAGCCAACGGCTAAGGGAATCTACGTGAATAACGGACGCAAAGTAGTGATTAAGTAAATGAAGAAGTTAAAGAAGTTAACGGAGTTATCGCTACGCTCGGAGTTATCGACGATACTTTGGCGGGCGATGTCAGCGGCAGAACTAATGTCGTTAACTTCGTTAACTTCGCTAACTTCGAGCGAAGCGATAACTTCAAAAAAAATAGCAATATGAAAAGGAAATACGATAAACCCTCGATGCGCGTGGTGCTGCTGCAGCACAAGACCACGTTGCTGGCAGGCAGCGTGATAAACCCTGATGAGCCAAACAAACCCGCCGGCGCCCGAGGCTTCGACGGCTTCGACGATTGGGACGATTGGGACGAATAAGCCACAGGCCAGTGCGGGTGCGAAAGGCGAGTTCACTCGGGAATTTCTCGCACTGGCTACAACGAAACAAAAGGAATTACAACGATGATAAAACAAGCAAAACTATGGATAAAAGCCGCCGTCCTTATCTGCGGCGCAAGTGTGTTCACGGCATGTACATCAGACGACAATAACAGCGGGACGAAAGGCGACGGCCACGCCAAGAAGGCACTGCTGATCATCCTTGACGGCTGGGGCATCGGCGACAAGGGCATGGGGGACGTGATTGCACGGACAGCCACGCCTTACATGGACTACCTGAAGGCCAACTATCCGCACACCGAGCTGCAGGCCTCGGGCGAGTACGTGGGGCTGCCCGACGGACAGATGGGTAACTCGGAGACGGGCCACCTGAACATCGGTGCCGGGCGCATCGTCTATCAGGACCTGGTGAAGATCAATCGCGCCTGTGCCGACAATTCCATCCTGGAGAACCCGGAAATCAAGGCGGCGTACAGCTATGCCCGTAACAGCGGCAAGAACCTGCACCTGATGGGCCTGACCTCCACGGGAGGCGTCCACTCGTCGCTGGACCATCTGCTGAAGTTCATCAACATCGCCAAGATGTACGACATCAAGAACTGCTACGTGCATTGTTTCATGGACGGACGCGACACGGACCCGAGGGCAGGCAAGGGATTTATTGCTGACGTGCAGCAGCACATTGACGAGGCGGGCATAGGTGCCATCGCCACTGCCATCGGACGCTTCTATGCCATGGACCGCGACAAGAACTGGGACCGCATCAAGTTGGCCTACGACCTGCTCGTCAGCGGCAAGGGGCGCGAGGTGACCGACATGGTAGCGGGCGTACAGTCGTGCTACGACAGCCACACCGAGGAGCACAAGAACACCGACGAGTTCATGGAGCCACTCGTCAACAGCACGGTCGATGGCCGCATCCGGGAGGGCGACGTGGTCATCTTCTTCAACTACCGCAGCGACCGCGCCAAGGAGCTGACCACGGTGCTCACGCAGCAGGACATGCCGGAGCAGGGCATGACGACCATACCCAACCTGCAGCACTATTGCATGACGCCCTACGACGATACTTTCACGGGTGTACATATCCTCTTCCCCAAGGACAACCTGGAGAATACCCTCGGTGAATACATCGCCAGCGTGGGGCTGAAGCAGCTGCACATCGCCGAGACTGAGAAATATGCCCACGTCACCTCGTTCATCAACGGCGGGCGTGAAGAGCCGTTCCTAGACGAAGACCGCATCCTGGTGGCCTCGCCCAAGGTGGCAACCTACGACCTGAAGCCAGAGATGTCGGCCTTCGAGGTGAAGGACAAGCTCGTCGAGGCTCTTAAAACCGACAAGTACGACTGGATCGTGGTGAATTTTGCCAACGCCGACATGGTGGGGCACACGGGCGTCTATACCGCCATCGAACAAGCCGTGAAGGTGATTGACCAGTGCCTGAACGAGGTTGTGGAGACGGCCAAGGCGATGGGCTACGAGACCATCATCACCGCCGACCACGGGAACGCCGACCATGCCATCAATGCCGACGGCACGCCCAACACGGCACACTCCACGAATCCCGTCCCCTTCATCTACGTAACTGCGAACAAGAACGCGACGGTGCGCAGCGGCATCCTGGCCGACGTGGCTCCTTCCATCCTCCACATCATGGGCTTGCAACAGCCCAAGGAAATGACCGGCCAGT
>Ga0265299_10003242_pt1 | contig 16030 bp, 10 predicted proteins | sample AusTroGonzalo_MG_4_FD_193485 | JGI IMG/M metagenome (GOLD analysis project Ga0265299, IMG submission 193485) | Bovine rumen microbial communities from tropical cattle in Woodstock, Queensland, Australia - Gonzalo_02 | ecosystem: Host-associated > Mammals > Digestive system > Stomach > Rumen ... | reverse complement strand
ACGAGGATCACCCGTCTCCAGACCGAGCTTCTTGCCCGTCTCCGGATCAACACCGTTGTTCAGTGTTATCTCCAGAATCTTTGGTGTGTTCAGATAACCCGTCAGCAGATAAGCCTCTTTGCCGAAAGCCCCCACCTCGATACAGCCAGAGCAGCCGCCCTCACGAGCATCCTCCAGTGTCTTACCAGCACGTACCATCTCCTTCACATAAGTGTCGGGGTTGAACACCGACGGATAGCCATGCCCCTGACGTATCACCTTAATCCCTGCAAGCAGAAACTCGTCAGGCGTATTCTCAGCGATATGGATGCTCAGACCTGGTTGTAGTTCGTGCAGTTCCTCCTGAACCTCGAGGATCATATATGAGAGTTCGTTCGCGCCACTCTTTCCGTCACGATCCACCCCACCGATATTGATATTCGTAAAGTCATTATAGGTACCCGACTCCAAGGCTGTCACACCGACCTTCGGGGGTGCGGGTTGGTTGTTGAACTTAATCCACAGACAACTGATCAACTCTTTCGCCTGATCACGGGTCAGTGTCCCCTCACGAATACCCTTCTGATAGAACGGGAACAGATGCTGATCGATATGACCTGGGTTCATCGAATCCCATCCGTTCAGTTCCGTCACCGTACCAAGGTGTACGAACCAGTACATCTGGATGGCCTCCCACAAGTCACGCGGTGCATGAGCAGGAACCCATCGACACACGTCAGCGATCTTCTCCAACTCAGTCTTGCGTCGCGGGTCACTCTCCTTGGCGGCCATCTGTTCCGCCAGTTCGGCATGTCGCTCCGCGAAGAGAATAGCCGCATCACAAGAGATGGCCATAGCCTCCAGCTCCTGTTGTTTGTCCGTTGCCTCAGGATCGTGAATATAGTCAAGACTGGCGATCCGTCTCTCTATCCGAGCCTTCACGTCAAGCAGTCCCTCACGATACATCTTACCATCCATGGCCGTATGACCAGCGGCACGTTGTTCCATAAACTCCGTGAACACACCGGCATGATAAGCCTCCTCCCAGGCCTTAGACACATGACCAAAGATACGTTCCCGTTGTGTCTTACCCTTCCAGTAGGGAATCACCACCCGCTCGTAGGTATCGATATCCGCCTGACTGATCGAATATGGCTGCAACGGTCGCTCATTCAACGTATGCAGATCCTCCACACTATGACATGTCAGCTCTGGGAATGTGGGGACAGCCTTGGGAAGCGGTCCACGTTCACCGACGATCAGTTCATCATCGCCGATATACAAGGTCTTCTTCTTGCAGATCTCATAGAAATTGCGGGCACGCAGCACTGCGATGGGCATCGTCCCGTAGTGTTCCTCATAAAAAGCTGTCTCGATAAGGGCCCGTTCTATACTCAACGTCGTGGGGGTGTCGAGAGACAACCGACGCAGTCGTCTGATACGCTCATTCATACCTCCGTCGTTCTCCGGATATCTGAGATTATTATTAATCATTTTAGTTATCTTGGTTGTTTTGCAATATCGAGTTGGCAAAGATATAAAATAAGTGGCACAAATTACGTGGATTAACACAGATTAATAATAAAAAAAGACTGAATATTCGCTTTTTTTGTACCTTTGCAGCACTTTTTGATATAACAAGGATTATAATAATACAATTATGGCATTCTTAACAAACGAAAAACTGGTTATCGTCGGTGCTGGCGGTATGATCGGTTCTAACATGGTGCAGAGCGTTCTGATGCTCGGCCTCACTCCAAACATTTGTCTGTACGATATCTACGAACCCGGCGTTCATGGCGTTTACGACGAGATGTGTCACTGTGCTTTCCCTGGCGCAAACATCTCATACACCGTTGACCCCGCCGAGGCTTTCACTGGTGCTAAGTACATTATCTCTTCTGGCGGTGCTCCTCGTAAGGAGGGTATGACCCGCGAAGACCTGCTCAAGGGCAACTGCAAGATCGCTGCCGAGTTTGGCGAGAACATCAAGAAGTACTGCCCCGACGTGAAGCACGTGGTGGTGATCTTCAACCCCGCTGACGTTACCGCTCTGACAGCTCTGATCCATTCAGGTCTGAAGCCCAACCAGCTGACCTCTCTGGCCGCCCTCGACTCTACCCGTCTGCAGCAGCAGCTCGCTCAGGAGTTCGGCGTTCGTCAGGACAAGGTTACCAATGCCTACACCTACGGCGGTCATGGTGAGCAGATGGCAGTATTCGCCAGCAAGGCTCTCATCGACGGCAAGCCCCTCTCTGAGCTCCCTCTCACCGACGAGCGTTGGGCAGAGATCAAGCACATGACCACACAGGGTGGTAGCAACATCATCAAGCTCCGTGGTCGTTCTTCATTCCAGAGCCCGGCTTATCAGGCTGTGAAGATGATCGAGGGTGCCATGGGCGGTGAGCCCTTTAAGTGGCCTGCAGGTTGCTATGTCAACGCCTACGGCTTCAAGAACGTGATGATGGCTATGCCGACCGTTATCGACAAGGACGGTGTTCACTTCACTCAGCCCGAGGGTACTGCTGAGGAGATGGCTGCCCTTCAGGCTTCTTACGAGCACCTGCAGAAGATGCGCGACGAGATCATCAGTCTTGACATCATCCCAGCCGTGGATGACTGGAAATCTGAGAACCCGAACCTCTAAGCGGTTTCATCATAGAGCAGTATGGTTCGCCATACTGCTCTTTTTTTTTGTTCACTATGGCTTTAATAAAGAGTTACAGAGGTCTGACGCCTAAATGGGGCAAGGACTGTTATTTCAGTGAGAACGCCACGATCATCGGTGATGTGACGATGGGTGACGAGTGTTCCGTATGGTTCAACGCCGTTGTCAGAGGCGACGTGGCCCCTATCACGATAGGTAACTGCACGAACATCCAGGACGGCAGTTGTGTTCACGTGACCCATGAGACCGGTCCCACGCATATCGGCAACTATGTCACCATCGGACATAATGTGACCGTTCATGCCTGCACCATCCACGACAATGCGCTCATCGGCATGGGGTCCACCCTACTTGACAACTGTGAGATCGGCGAAGGCAGTATCGTGGCCGCTGGGGCTCTGGTGCTCCAGAACACGAAGATTCCCGCAGGCGAGATCTGGGGCGGTGTTCCTGCCAAATACATCAAACCGGTCCGCCCTGGTCAGACCGACAACGCCAAGCACTACGTAGAGTACGCCAAGCACTACTTAGAAGAAGGGAAAGATTCTTAACAAACGGGCTCGTAATACGAGCATATTCGTCAGCTAACGGTCCAAAGGTCGCAAATATGCGAGTTTTGGACCGTTTTTATAACACACTAACAATCTGCAAGTTACGCAACCGTCTCATATAGGTGGCATCTTTGGGTCATCGAGATATCGTCTATCACTCATCGAAACGGCATCTACGACTCATGGAGACGTCATCTTTCACTAGACAGATGACGTCTCCATGAATCGTAGGTCCTATCCGAATGACCCGTAGATGACGTCTGAACGAGTGAAAGATGCCGTTGGTACCACAACAAGCCCTCATCAGGCACAAGAAGAGCCAAAAAGTGCCTCTCCGTTGCTCTGGATGGTGCAGTCGGAGAGGCACTTTTTTTAGCACATAATCTTTACATTAGTTACTGATGGTAGCCACGACATATTCGCTCTGTGTACCGATACGGAACTTGCCGCCCCAGATACCGAGACCGGAAGAGACATAATACTGGGTGTGTCCACGGTGATAGGTCCCCCACGAACATTCATAGACGGCATCAGTAATCCATGAGATAGGCCACACCTGTCCACGATGGGTATGACCACTTAGTTGGAAGTCGACACCTGCCGCCTCACTATGCTCCAGATGGTATGGCTGGTGATCGAGCACGATGATATAGGGCGACTGCCGGCACATGGTCGTCAACTGCTCACGACCGCCCATCAGCTTGTAGACAGACTTACGGTTCCTGTTGGAACGATCATCACGGCCAATAATAACGATAGAGCTATCGACAACAGCAGCCTCATCGATGAGCAGACGGATGCCGGCATCATGATAGAACTGCCGCGCCTGAGGCTCACCTGAGAAATACTCATGATTACCCAGACAGGCATAAACAGGCGCCTTCAGTCTGTGGAACTCCTCGGCCATCCTCTCCTCCACAAGCGGACGGATACTGCCATCGATGATATCACCTGCTATCAGGATGAAGTCCGGCTTCTCCTCATTGATCATATCAACCCATCGGGCCAGTTCTTTCCGGGTGTTGTGATAGCCCAGATGCAGGTCGCTCGCCATCACAACCTTATATGTCCTCGTCAACGGCTTCGACGACTTCAGCTCCAACGGCACACGGACCTTGTTCTTATAATGTATATTCCCATAAAGGAACAGACCAAAGATCAAGATAAAGACAATCAGAGAGGTATAGCCATTGTGGCAGACGACGGTCTTCGGTACCAGACGGAACAATCGTCCCAGATCAAAGACCAGGAAGATGATGACCAGATATAAGATAATGAAGAGCGATGATGTCCCGATCTCATAGGCCGTCTGAGCTACGGGAAGCGGCAGATGCTCGAACGACCGCCGGAAATGCAGGAACAGCAGTGCAATACAGAAGACACCTGCTGCAATAACCATCGATTTCCAATAACTCGATAAGGGGAGCAACACCCATATATGCCATGCTATATAGGCGACAGACAGAACGGGCAATACCCAGAAGAGAAGCATCCACATATATCTCACTCTTTAGTCGGTGAATCTCGTCGACGGAGAAGCGCTATCGGGCAACAGACGACATGATCAGGTTTACAGATCTGCCGCAACACTCGCAAGCACCTTTTCCGTGGCACCGGCCTGACCCTTGACATAGCTGCCGGCACGCTGGCCTGCCTCTCTCATGGCAGACGGGTCGGCGACGAAACTGTCCATCTGTTGCTGGAAAGCCTCATAACCGACTATCTCGAAGCCACCGGCACACGCCTTGAGTTCCTGAGCCTCCTGGAACTTCTGATTGTTCGGGCCAAAGAATACAGGCACGTCCCAGACGGCAGCCTCCGGCAGGTTATGAATGCCAACGCCGAAACCGCCTCCGACATAGGCCACCTCACCATAATGATAGATACTGGAAAGCAGACCGTAGCAGTCGATGATCAACACCTCGGCATCACGCACATCCGCCTCCGAAGTCTTTGTGTAACGGACGACGGTACGCCCTTCCAACAACTTCTCTATCTGCTGCAGATGTTCTTCACCGATGACATGTGGTGCGATGATCAGCTTCCAGTCGCGGTGCAGGTTAAAATATGGAATAAAGATCTCCTCATCTGGTTGCCAGGAGGAACCGGCGACAAAGGTTCTCTTCCCATCTACGAATGCCTCAACGACAGGCAACTGCTTGGCTGCCTCCTTGATCTGAAGGACACGGTCGAAACGGGTGTCACCCACGATCGTGACGGCGGTAATGCCGATCTTCGCCAACAGGTTCTTGCTCTCCTCGTTCTGCACAAAGAAATGCGTAAAACAGTTGAGCACCCGACCGTACTGAGAGCCATACCACTTAAAGAACACCTGATCCGGACGGAAGATGCTCGACACACTATAGACGGGTACATGTCTGTGCTTCAGGATATGCAGGTAGTTGTACCAGAACTCGTACTTGATGAAAAACGCCATGACTGGCCGTATCGTCCGAAGGAATCGACGTGCATTCGTGATCGTATCCAACGGCAGATAGGTGATGATGTCGGCTCCCTCATAGTTCTTGCGCACTTCGTAACCCGACGGTGAGAAGAATGTCAACAGGATCTTGTATTCCGGATGGTCGCGGCGCAACTGCTCCATCAGCGGGCGCCCCTGTTCAAACTCTCCGAGCGAAGCTGCATGGAACCACACGTACTTCGCCTGGGGATCAACCTTCTCACGAAGAATGCGGAAGGCGTCACGCTCACCGCGCCACATCTTACGCACCTTCGGATTGAAGCGGCTATAGATAGCCACACCCAGAAGATAGAGATATATAATCAGATTATACATTGATTATCCAAGTACTTCAATGGCACGTTTCATTCTACGGATTGTCTCCTCTTTACCGAGGAAAGCAGAGATGTCGAACATACCCGGTCCCTTACCCTCGCCAACGAGCGTAAGACGCCAAGCGTTCATCACATTACCAAGCTTATATTCTTTCTGCTCCACCCACTCATGGACGATACGCTCCTGATTCTCCAGAGAGAAGTCATCAATGCCCTCCAGAACGCCCATCAACTCTGTCATCACCTGAGCCGAGTCGTCCTTCCAACGCTTCTTGGCCGTCTTCTCATCATACTCAGTAGGAGCTACGAAGAAGAACGAGCACAAAGGCCAGAGTTCCTTGACAAACGATACACGATCCTTCATCATAGACGTAACGGCTACAACACGCTCCAGGGTCTCGTCAGGACAGTGTTCCTTGACAATCGGGAAGAACAACTGCGCAATCTCCTCATTCGACTTCTTCAGGATATACTCATGGTTGAACCAGATGCCCTTCTCGTAGGCGAACCGTGCGCCGGCCTTTGAACACTTGGAGATATCGAAGAGAGGTACCAGCTCATCGAGCGTAAACAACTCCTGCTCCGTACCGGGATTCCATCCCAACAGGGCCAGGAAGTTGATGACGGCCTCAGGGAAATAGCCCTGCTCACGATAGCCGCTTGACACCTCACCGGTCTTCGGATCATGCCATTCCAAGGGGAACACAGGGAAGCCGAGGCGGTCGCCATCGCGCTTCGACAGTTTTCCCTTACCATCGGGCTTCAGCAGCAACGGGAGATGTGCGAACTGCGGCATCGTATCCTCCCAGCCAAAAGCCTGATACAGGAGCACATGCAAAGGTGCGCTGGGCAACCACTCCTCACCACGGATCACATGAGAGATCTCCATCAGATGATCGTCTACGATGTTCGCCAGATGGTACGTAGGCAACTGGTCTGCGCTCTTAAAGAGCACCTTGTCGTCGAGGATATCCGTCTTCACACGAACCTCACCGCGGATCAGGTCGTTTACCAACACCTCCTGACCGGCTTCTATCTTGAAGCGAACCACGTACTGATGACCTTCGGCAATCAGTCGTTCCACCTCATCCTTCGGGAGGGTCAGTGAGTTACGCATCTTGCCACGGGTATGACAATCATACTGGAAGTTCGTTATCTCCTGACGCTTTGCCTCCAGTTCCTCTGGCGTATCAAAAGCGATATAGGCCTTGCCGGCATCCAGCAGCTGCTGCACATACTCTTTGTAAATAGCACGACGCTCACTCTGACGATACGGCCCCTTGTCGCCACCGAAAGAGACGCCCTCGTCGAACTGAATGCCCAACCACTTGAATGACTCGATGATATATTCCTCAGCTCCGGGAACGAAGCGGTTGGAGTCGGTGTCCTCGATACGGAACACCAGATCGCCGCCATGCTGACGGGCAAACAGATAATTATACAGGGCGGTACGAACGCCACCAATATGCAAGGCTCCAGTAGGACTAGGAGCAAATCGGACTCTTACTCTTCTTTCTGACATTGTTTCGTTAATTTGCCTGCAAAATTACGAAATAATTATGAATTATGGATTATGAATTGTGAATTATTTCTTATCTTTGCATCCATAATGCCTAAAATACAGCAAAATGAGTAGCTTCAATATCAAAAACGACTTGACGTGGCACGATTTTCTTATCCGGTCGGCGCTCATTGTCGTTACGGTAGCCTTGATCGTATGGCTGATGCCCAGAAACAGCAGCAGCAACTTCAAGATAGAGAAGGGAAAGCCCTGGGTCTATACCGACCTGAAAGCGCCATTCGACTTCCCCATCTACAAGAGCGACGAAGCAGTGAAGGCCGAGCGCGACAGTCTGATGCAGCAGTACGAGCCCTACTATTTCTTCAACAATGATATTGTAACTACACAACTACGACAGTTTGCCAAAGATTACAACAAGGGCATTCCAGGACTGTCTGACGACTATATCAGTATCATCGCCAACCGATTGCGGAGTCTATACACACAAGGAATCATGAGCAGTTCCGAATATGCCAGTCTGCACAAAGACACCGCAAGGACGATACGGGTCATCAACGGAAAGAACGCGACCAGTGTACAGATCAGCAAGGTGTACTCCGTCGTCTCCGCCTATGAACAGATATTCCTCGACGAGACGCTTGCCGCCCACCGGGAGATTCTGCAGAAATGCAATCTCAACGATTACCTCACTCCTAACCTCATCTACGACAAGGAACGGAGTGAGGCGAGTCTGAACGACCTGCAGAACAGTATCCCATTGGCTAGCGGACTCGTACAAAGAGGACAGAAGATCATCGACAGGGGCGACATCGTGGACACTAAGACCTACAATATCCTCATGTCGTTCAAGAAGGAAACGGAGCGAAAAGAGGAGAACAAGCCGAAGATCAGTCTGACGATTATGGGACAGATCCTATATGTCGCTATCCTGATTACCTGCTTCACCGTCTATCTGACGCTCTTCCGCAAGGATTATTTCGAGAAGTCACGATCTATCACCATGCTCTACGCCCTGATCGTCTTCTTCTCCGTCCTCTGCTCACTGATGGTCGGTCACAGTATTCTGCATGTTTACTTCCTACCCTACGCCATGGTACCCATCTTCATCCGGGTATTCATGGATTCAAGAACCGCCTTCATGGCTCATGCAACGATGGTTCTCATCTGCGCCAGCATCCTACAGTATCCTCTGGAGTTCATTACCGTAGAACTGGTTTCCGGTCTGGTGGCCATCTTCTCGCTCCGCGAGCTATCCAGTCGGTCACAGCTTTTCTGGACTGCCGTTCTTGTCACCTTTGCTGCTACGGCCACCAACCTCTCACTCGACTGGATCCGCAACAACGACCTGACCAAGATCAGCTACAGCGAATACAACTACCTCGTCTTCAACGGTCTCCTTCTGTTCTGTTCATACCCGCTACTCTATCTGATTGAGAAAGCATTCGGTTTTACGTCGAACATCACGCTCATCGAGCTTTCAGATATGAACAAGACATTGCTGCGGAAAATGAGTGAGGTGGCCCCAGGCACGTTCCAGCACTCCATCCAGGTAGGCAACCTGGCAGCAGAGATAGCCAACAAGATCGGAGGAAAGAGCCAACTGGTCCGTACTGGAGCCCTCTACCATGACATCGGCAAGATTGTCAATCCGATCTACTTCACAGAGAACCAGTCGGGTGTCAACCCGCACGAGAAGATGGGAGCCATTGAGAGTGCCCAGATGATCATCAGTCATGTAACCGAAGGCATCAAGCTCGCAGAGAAATACGACTTGCCTGATATCATCAAGGCCTTTATATCCACACACCATGGACAAGGGAAGACACGTTATTTCTATGTGCAATATAAAAATGCACATCCCGACGACAAGGTGGACGATCTTCTCTTCACCTACCCCGGTCCGAACCCGACAACCAAGGAACAGGCCATCCTGATGATGGCCGACACTGTCGAGGCCGCATCGCGCTCTCTTCCCGACTATACCGAGAAGAGCATCCGGGAGTTGGTCAACAAACTGATCGACGCACAGGTGGCAGAGGGATACTTTAAGGAATGCCCAATCACTTTCCGTGATATCGCCTATGCCAAGACTGTTCTCATCGAGAAGCTAAAAACGATTTATCACACAAGAGTTAGCTATCCCGAACTCAAGAAATAGGCGTCTTATTGCACACTCTATAGCCTATCTGTGCAAGAAATTATTGCACAAATAGGCTTTTTTGTGCAGAAAACGCCTTATTTATAGTTAACGGTTGTTAATACAGCACCCCTAATTGGGGAAATACAGAACAATCTATCTAACTTTGCAGCCGATTTTAGCAAAAAGATGTTTAAGGATATGAAAAAAAATCACGCTTTGCTTGTCAGCCTCATGCTGACTGTAGCAACAACCGCCACAGCAGGTGGCATCTTAACCAATACGAACCAAAGTATCGACTTCCTGAGGAATCCAGCACGTGATGCCGCCATCGGCCTCGATGGTGTCTACTCGAACCCGGCTGGTGTAGCATTCATGCCCGAAGGTTTCCATCTTGGCTTCAACTGGCAGTACGCCCACCAGACACGCACCATCGACTGTAACAACCCGGTCTTCGCGTTGGGTCGCAAGAACGGTGGACTGAGCACTAAGACATTCGAAGGTGTGGCAGATGCTCCGTTCATCCCGTCTATACAGGCTGCTTATAATAAAGGAAACTGGAGTGTACAGTTCAATTTCTCCGTTCCCGGCGGTGGTGGAAAATGTGAGTTTGCCGACGGTCTCGGTTCCTTCGAGAGCGTTGTTGGCAATATCGCCCACCAGCTCTCCGGACTCGACCAGATTGCGACCGCTCTCGGACAGCCGGCACCTGGTGTCAGCGGCTACGACATGGACGGCTACATGCAAGGACGCCAGTATTACTTCGGGTTCCAGTTTGGTACGGCCTATAAGATCAACCCCAACCTCGCCATCTACGGTGGTCTGCGCCTGCTCTACGGAACAGCCACCTACAAAGCGAAAATCAGCAACATCCAGGTAAAGACCGCTGCAGGCTACGTCGACTTCGGCAGCTTCCTTCAGTCGGCCACAGCGATGGTCGACGGTGGTATCACCTATGTGGGTAACAGTCTGGCACAGGTCAATGCTGGCATCGCTCAGTATGAGGCAGCAGGTGCTCCGGTACCGGCTGAGCTGACCGCCACCAAGGCCAAGCTCGAAGCATCCGGCACAGCACTCCAGGGAACAAGCAACACGCTCAACTCTCTCCAGAAATACTCTGAAGGTGTCAACCTGCTCTGCAACCAGTCAAGCGTCGGTATCGCACCTATCATTGGCATCGACTATAAGTTCGGACGCTTCAACCTCGCCGCCAAGTACGAGTTCAAGACACAGATTCACATGAAGAACGAGTCGACCGTTAACGAGGCCAGTGAGATTCCCGCAGTCAACAAGTTCCGCGATGCAGAGAAGATCGACGAGGACTCACCTGCGCAACTTGCTCTCGGCGCGATGTGGAATATCAGCGATGATGTACGCCTCAATCTCGGCTATCACCATTTCTACGATAAGAACGTCAACTGGTATAATAACACACAGGATCTGCTCGACGGTGGCACCAACGAGTACCTCGGTGGTGTGGAGTGGGATATCACAGACAAGCTCACCGCCAGTGCTGGCCTTCAACTCACCCGCTATCAGTTGACCGACGAATATATGAACGATATGTCGTTTGTTGTCAACAGCTATAGCTTCGGGTTCGGATTCAACTATAAAGCATCCGACAAGGTTACCTTGAAGGCTGGCTATTTCCAGACTAACTACGAGCACTACGACCGGGTGACCTCTACAGAGCCGCTGGTCAGCGACTCCTTCACCCGTACCAACCGTGTTCTCGGTATCGGCTGTGAGCTGAGCCTGTAAGGAAACAAGGACACCATAGACAATACAAGAGCCTCCACAGAAATCTGCGGAGGCTCTTGTATTATCACGTGTATTCGATATTGCCCATACGCTTCTTCTTTATAATGGATCGACATCGTAATAGATCTGGAGGGAGGCATAGCGCTTGTCCTGAAGCATCTGCTGTTGGGCGAGTGTCAGGTACTTACGCACATCAGCCATGTTCAAGCCGAGCTCAAGCTTAAGCACAAGCTTACGGATGGAGAGCGACTTCACCTTTGCCACGGAGGGCTTATCAGGACCGAGAACACGACTGCCAAACCACTGGCGCAGACGACTGCCCAGTTCGATGCCTGCCGTCTCGACGAGGCTGTCGGAGCGATGCTTCAGATAGACATCCACCAGTCGGTAATAGGGCGGATAATGAAACTGTCGGCGCTCGGTAACCAGTGAACGGTAGAAGGCCGAATAGTCGTTGTGCACAACCTGCTGGATGACGGGAAGGTCGGGACTCTTGGTCTGGAGGATCACAAGACCGCGCTTGCCCTTACGACCGGCACGACCGCTGACCTGTGCCATCATCATGAAAGCATGTTCGTAGGCGCGGAAGTCGGGATAGTTAAGCATCGTATCGGCATTAAGGATACCCACCACGCTGACTTTGTCGAAGTCTAGTCCCTTTGAGATCATCTGTGTACCAATAAGCAGATTGGTGCGCCCGGCGGAAAAGTCACTGATGATCCGTTCATAGGCATGACGACTGCGGGTCGTATCAAGATCCATACGGGCAATACGAGCCTCCGGGAAGATGTCACGTACCACATCCTCAATCTTTTCCGTACCGTAACCACGTGTCTGCAGTTGCGTACAACCACAGTTCGGGCATTCTGTCGGCACCTGATAGGTATAGCCACAGTAATGACAAGTCAACTGGTTCATATTCCTGTGCAACGTCAATGAGACGTCACAATGCTGGCAATGAGGGACCCATCCGCATTGCTTGCATTCTATCATCGGGGCATAGCCACGACGGTTCTGAAAGAGGATTGCCTGTTCTCCGCGCTCCAGCGCCTCACGAACCCTCGCCAGCAGTACGGGAGAGAAAGGGCCGTTCATCATCTTACGATGCTGCAGATCCTTGATATCTACGATCTGGATCTCGGGCATCTCGATGCCCTTATAACGCTGGGACAATTCCACAAGACCATATTTCCCGGTCTTGGCATTGTGGTAGGTCTCCATCGACGGGGTTGCAGTACCGAGCAGGGTCTTTGCTCCAAACATCTGAGCAAGGATGATAGCGGCAGAACGGGCATGATAACGTGGCATGGGATCCTGCTGCTTATAACTGGTCTCATGCTCTTCGTCGACGATCACGAGGCCGAGGTTCTGGAAAGGTAGAAGGACGGCACTACGGGCACCAAGGATCACATCATAGGGGTTTTGGGAGAGTTGTTTCTGCCATATCTCCACCCGTTCCGCATCAGAATACTTGGAGTGATAGATACCCAATCGATTACCAAACACATGTTGCAACCGCTGCATGATCTGTACCGTCAATGCTATCTCCGGAAGCAGGTAGAGCACCTGCTGATGCTGTTCAAGAGCCTGACGGATCAGATGGATATATATCTCGGTCTTTCCACTGGAGGTCACTCCATGGAGCAACGTAACGCTCTTCTTCAGAAAAGAGAACTGTATCTGATTAAATGCCTCCAGTTGCGGTGCATTGAGTGGTTTGACATTCTCAAGATGAGGTTCTCCCCCATGATTCAGACGTCCCACCTCACGCTCATAGGTCTCCAGAAGGCCACGCTTCACCAAAGCATTCAGCGTCTGGAGCGTTGCATGACTGGCATTCATCAGTTCGTCGCGTGTAATCTCGACAACAGGCTCCCGACATTCGGAGCCCTCCAACGTGTCCCAGTGAGAAAGGGCGAGATAGTCGACAAAGGCAGCCAACTGGCGGTCGGCTCGATGAAGCATATTAAGTGCCGTATGGAGCGCTTTCTCATTCCGGAACTGTGGAGTCAGGCCGATATACAATTCCGTCTTCGGCTTGTAACCGTCTTCGGCTTTCAGTCCTGATGGCAAGGCCGCCTTATAGACCTCACCAATAGGAGACATGTAATAGTCGGCGACCCATCTCCATAGTCTCAGTTGACTATCGAGCAGCACAGGAGAATCATCAAGCACCTGAAGGATTTCCTTGGTCTGATATCCTTCAGGTGCTCGCTGATGTGTTTCAGAGATAATACCGACGTAGGTCTTGTTTCGTCCTAGCGGGACTAACACACGCACACCTCGCCGTACCTGTCCCTCCAACGGCTGTGGAACGGAATAGGTAAACACGCCGTCAAGCGGCAAGGGCAGGATAACGTCGGCGAACAATGTCTGTCTAGAAGAAATAAGCAGCGGAGATCTGCCATGATTTCGGCTTAGCGTCGTCGGTCTTGATGGTTGAATCGATAGCGTCACTGAACGTAGCATCAGCCGTCGAACCCATGGCAATGTTATAACAGAACCCTATCTCCAGATGCTTCGACAGATAGACACCAGCTCCAAGATTCACACTGAAACTCGACTTCTTCAACTGGAAGGTGTTACGACGACTCGCGCGATCAGTCCACTCGAACTCATCGTCACCCACATTGAAGCCAAACTGAGGACCAGCGGCAAGGTAAATACCAGCCTGACTACCAAGCCCAAGCTTCCAACGAAGATTCAGAGGAATGAGAATATTCTTCTGGGTAATGGTCTCATCATTCACCTCTGATTTCTTCTGATCATAGAAAGCAGAGATATCGACACCCAGTCCACTGACAGGAAGCGACACCTGAGCCGTCGGACCGAAGAACCAGCCGGTCTTATTGGATGTGTCAAACACGCTCTTATTGAACCTCATCTCTGTCACATCAAGGCCACCTTTGAAACCAAACTTCAAACCCTGTGCCTGCACTGCCGTCATGGCGGCCGAAAGCAGAACCGATAAAATAAGAATTCTCTTCATAATTGAATACTGTTAAAGTTTCTCTTTACCAAGACAACAGTTATTTCGTCATCTTTGATGGCAAAGATACGAATTAATGTCCGATTACCAAAGTTCTTCAACCGTATTTAACACATTTAATGTCTTTGCCTACGAACGGTAACACGGGCGGAACCACTGTCGCTAGCACGTTTTGAGGCCGAAGACTTTGTCTTTTTCACCTGCGTACGACGAGGTGAGGTGGTCTTCGTTTTCACAGCTTTATCAGTCTTCACACTGAGGGCTGCCACACTGTCAAGCGAGTCTTTCTTCTCCTGACTGCCAAAGATGGTCTGATGGAACGCCGCCAACTCTGCCTCGATGCGTTTCTGTTCTGCCGTCATCTTATCCATGTCACCGCCACAGAGCTGCAAGAGTGTCTTTCCCTGTGCGTTGTTTGTCTTATAGATCTTACCACGGTACATGTTCAGCGTAAAGTAGTCGTCCATAGAAACCATAGCGGCGTTATTTAGACTGCTCGCCATCACGTTCTGTCGGTTCAGGAAAGGCTCCAGATCACTATACTTCACCCAGAAAAGCGGATATGGCGTTGCATTCGTATCATCGCCAAGACTGAAGTCATCCTCCCGCATCATCACCGGACAGAGAGCCAGTACCTTGACATGAAGTGACGAATTTGCCTGATCATAATAGGCACTCTCCTTCAGATAGAACTTCTTGACCTCTGCAGAGGGGATGTCGCTGTTATCGACCTTTAGCTTTCCATCCTGTTCCTCATAGAAGATATGATAATTGTCGAGCACGGTCTTCATACTAACCCTTGCCTCATCGGAGAAGTTATCGCTGCCATCTGTCGGATACTCATAGATAGGAATATAACCGTTCTGGGCCAACTTAAAGATATAAGTAAACAGGTTTACCTGACGACCCTGCGGCTCTACTGGATAATAGAGACCGGTATTGGCATCCTGCGTCAGGTCTATCTCTCGGTAGATATCACGACGCCAGACCACCTCTTCCGGCATCTCCAAGGCTGTCGGGAACGAGATCTGTGCACGCATGGACATGGCCTGAGACGGACTCTTCTGACGGTCTGTCTGTTGTCCCTGACGCTGCTTAGGTTGCGCCGAACAAGTTGACAACTGAACATTGAAGACTGAGAACTGCAGGCAAGCAACTACGATTATCAGTCTCAGCACTATATTCCCTTTTGTATTCATTATCGTCTGTTTCATATGTTATACCATTTTCAACCATTCAATCCTCGGTGTGCAATCACTTCACAATCACCTCCATCGGATTCTGTAGTGTTCTCGTCAGACCGTCGGGACCCACCACCGTCACACGAGAGACATAGAAGCGACGGTTTCGAGACAGTTTTCGGAACGTATCTTTCTGTCGGGCGGAGAACGAGGCACCATCAGATGTCATCGGCACTGCATTACCCATATTGTCGAAGAACACCGTCTCAAAGCTCTGTACGCGGAAGGCGATGTCAAGTATCCCATCATCGATAGCCGCCCCGATGGCATCGGCAGCCACCAACTGCCCCTTTGGCAGAGCACCACCTTTATAACGGGCAGGATTACCATGCTCATCCCGCATGGTGATATACGGGGTCGGATCAGGCAACTTACGCACTCGGAAG
>Ga0265299_10003241_pt1 | contig 16032 bp, 13 predicted proteins | sample AusTroGonzalo_MG_4_FD_193485 | JGI IMG/M metagenome (GOLD analysis project Ga0265299, IMG submission 193485) | Bovine rumen microbial communities from tropical cattle in Woodstock, Queensland, Australia - Gonzalo_02 | ecosystem: Host-associated > Mammals > Digestive system > Stomach > Rumen ... | reverse complement strand
TGATCGATAAGAGACAATTATAAACAAAACTATATTGATTATGAAAGCGAAACAACTATCCGTATTTCTCGAGAACAAGTCTGGACGACTGACTGAGGTGACTGAGGCCCTTGGGTCTGCAGGCATTAACCTGTCAGCTATGAGTATTGCCGACAACAGTGATTTTGGAATCCTGCGCTGTATCGTGTCTGATCCTGATAAGGCCTATCAGGTGCTGAAGGAGAAGCACTTTGCCGTGAAGATTACCGACGTGATTGGCTTTGTGTGTCCTAACACCAGCGGTTCATTGTCGGTTGTGCTCAAGCATCTCTCCGACAATGGTGTATTTATCGAGTACATGTATTCTTTCGCCAATGGCAATGTGGCTCACGTTGTGATCCGTCCGACGGATTTGGAGACCTGTGAGAAAATTCTGGCAGAGAAAAAGGTGGAACTGATGGCCGCCAGCGATCTCTATCAGTTATAAAATGCAAGGAACCGCAATTTTTCCTTCGGGAAATTTTGCGGTTTCGTTTTTTCTGTGTACCTTTGCACGCGAAATTGAGAGGGCGCTTAGCTCAGCTGGTTTAGAGCATCTGCCTTACAAGCAGAGGGTCGGCGGTTCGAATCCGTCAGCGCCCACAACACAAAAGAAACCCATCCCGCAGCCGTTGAGGTTGTGGCTTTGGGTTTAAGGCATTAAAAGATATAGATATTGTAATTAAGGATTAGTAAAAAAGAAATGGATTTAAGTTTGTTGACCGCCATCTCGCCTATTGATGGCCGTTACAGGAGTAAGACAGAGCCTCTGGCAGAATATTTTTCGGAATATGCCCTCATCAGATACAGGGTTCGTGTGGAAATCGAGTATTTCATCACCTTGTGTGAGTTGCCATTGCCGCAATTGCAAGACATCAACCATTCACTGTTTGACCAACTCCGTGACATCTACCGCCAGTTTACACCTGCTGATGCCCAGCGGGTGAAGGATATAGAGAAGGTGACTAACCATGACGTGAAGGCTGTGGAGTATTTCATTAAGGAACGTCTCGACGTCATGGGTGGCTTTGAAAAGTACAAGGAGTTCATACATTTCGGACTCACTTCCCAGGACATTAACAACACCAGTGTACCTCTTTCCATCAAGGAGGCTCTGGAACAGGTATATTATCCTCTTGTAGAGGAACTGATAGAACAGCTGCACGACTATGCCGAGCAGTGGAAGAGCATTCCCATGCTGGCTAAGACTCATGGACAGCCTGCCTCACCAACCCGTTTGGGTAAGGAGGTGATGGTGTACGTCTATCGCTTGGAGGAGCAGCTGAGAGGCCTGAAGGAGACACCGATTACCGCTAAGTTTGGTGGTGCCACGGGTAATTACAATGCTCACCATGTGGCCTATCCTCAGTATGACTGGCGTGAGTTTGGTAATAGCTTCGTCAGCGAGAAACTCGGACTGGAGCGTGAGCAATATACGACGCAGATTTCCAACTACGACTGGTTGGGTGCTATCTTCGATGCTATGCGCCGCATCAATACCATTGTGATTGACTTGGATCGTGATTTCTGGATGTATATCTCTATGGATTACTTCAAGCAGAAGATCAAGAAGGGTGAAGTCGGTTCAAGCGCTATGCCTCATAAGGTTAATCCCATCGATTATGAGAATTCCGAGGGTAATCTTGGTATCGCTAATGCAATCCTACAGTTCTTGGCCGCCAAATTGCCAGTGAGCCGTTTGCAGCGTGACCTGACTGATTCGACGGTGCTCCGTAATGTCGGTGTGCCTATGGGCCATGCCCTTATTGCTTTCCAGAGCACACTGAAAGGTCTTCGCAAGCTCATCCTGAACGAAGAGAAACTGGAAGAGGATCTCGAAAACACGTGGGCTGTGGTGGCTGAGGCTATCCAGACCATCCTGCGCCGTGAGGCTTATCCCAATCCTTACGAGACGCTGAAGGCTCTAACCCGCACTAACGAGAAACTGACGGGTGAGAAGATCCGCAACTTTATTGAGACGCTCGACGTGAGCGAGGAGGTGAAAGAAGAGTTGCGCGCTATCACGCCAGCCACTTATACAGGTATATAATCAACCAATATTTCTATATTTATCAGTCAATTAAGTTAAGCGAATTATTATTTAAGATTAGAAAGGAAAACTATCATGGATTTTGAGAACAACGAAAAAAAGCAAGAAGAGCCAACACAGGAAGAGGGTTTTCAGAGAGAATTGAAACCGGGACGTTCACCGCGTCCACGTATACATACAGGACAGCGCCCGAATTTTGAGCGTCCGAGTTTCCATAACCACGATAACGATGAAGGCGGCTTCCGTCCCGAGGGTTTTGGCGCAGGTCTGCAGAGTAGCGCTAACCAGCGTGGCGGTTATCGTCCCCGCAACAACTATGGTGGCGGTTACCAGCAGCGTCAGGAAGGTGGTTATCAGCCCCGTCAGCAGGGAGAGTATGGTCAGCGTCCCCAATACGGCCAGCGTCCTCAGTATGGTCAGCGTCCTCAGGGCGGTTATGGCCAGCGCCCCCAGCAGGGCGGCTACGGTCAACGTCCTCAGTACGGTCAGCGTCCTCAGGGTGGTGGCTATCAGCAGCGTCAGGGCGGTTATGGTCAGCGTCCTCAATACGGCCAGCGTCCTCAGCAGGGTGGTTATGGCAAACCTTACGGAGCTGCTCCATACAAGAAGGGTCCTCGTCAGCATACGGCCGACTATGATCCCAACGCAAAGTACTCTATGAAGAAGCGCATCGAGTACAAGGAGATTAATTACGATCCCAATGAGCCGCTTCGTTTGAACAAGTTCCTAGCCAATGCCGGTATTTGCAGTCGCCGTGAGGCTGATGAGTTCATCCAGGCAGGTGTGGTAACAGTAAACGGACAGGTGGTAACTGAGCTCGGTACAAAGATTCTGCGTACTGACGAGGTGATGTTCCACGATCAGCCAGTTAAGATCGAGAAGAAGGTCTATGTGCTGCTGAATAAGCCCAAGGACTATGTGACTACTTCTGACGATCCCCAGCAGCGCAAGACTGTGATGGATCTTGTGAAGAATGCTTGTCCTGAGCGCATCTATCCCGTTGGTCGTCTGGACCGCAACACCACAGGTGTGCTTCTGCTGACGAACGATGGTGATCTGGCTTCAAAGCTGACACATCCGAAGTATCTGAAGAAGAAGATTTATCACGTATATCTCGATAAGAACGTCACCGCTCACGATCTTCAGCAGATTGCCGACGGTATTCAGTTGGAGGATGGTGAGATCAAGGCTGACGATGTGCAGTATGCCAGCCCGACAGATAAGAAGCAGGTGGGCATCGAGATTCACTCAGGCAAAAACCGCATCGTGCGTCGTATTTTCGAGAGCCTAGGCTATCGCGTCCAGAAGCTCGACCGCGTGCAGTTTGCCGGTCTTACCAAGAAGAACCTGAAGCGCGGTGACTGGCGTTACCTGACTGAGGAGGAGGTTGATCGTCTGCGCATGGGAGCTTACGAGTAATTGATAATTTATAATTGATAATGAAACGTACAAAGATTATCGATGTGCTGAAGAGCACAGAATATGGCAAGGAAGTTTGTGTGAAGGGTTGGGTGCGCACGCATCGCTCTTCTAAGGCCGTTGACTTTATTGCCCTGAATGATGGTTCGACCATCAAGAACGTTCAGATTGTGGTTGATCCCACCAAGTTTGACGAGCAGTTGCTGAAGGATATTACTACTGGTGCTTGTATCAATGCCGAAGGTGTGTTGGTTGAGAGTCAGGGTGCTGGTCAGAGCAGTGAGATTCAGGCTACTAAACTTGAGGTTTATGGCCTCTGTGGCAATGACTATCCCATGCAGAAGAAGGGCCAGAGTTTCGAGGCCATGCGTAAGAATGCCCACATGCGTCTGCGTACTAATACCTTTGGTGCTGTGATGCGCATTCGTCACAACATGGCAATGGCCATCCACACTTATTTCCACGAGCATGGTTTCTTCTACTTCCATACCCCGCTGATCACTGCATCAGACTGTGAGGGAGCAGGTAACATGTTCCAGGTAACCACCAAGAACTTCTATGATCTGAAGAAGGACGAGAACGGTAAGATTATCTACGACGATGATTTCTTCGGCGAACAGACATCATTGACCGTTTCTGGTCAGTTGGAGGGTGAGCTTGGTGCTACTGCACTGGGTGCTATCTACACCTTTGGTCCTACTTTCCGCGCAGAGAACTCCAACACCCCTCGCCACTTGGCTGAGTTCTGGATGATAGAGCCCGAGGTCGCCTTCCTCGATCAGGAGGAGCTGATGGATCTCGAAGAGGACTTTATTAAATACTGTGTGCGTTGGGCACTTGACAATTGTAAGGACGATCTCGCCTTCCTGAACCAGATGATCGATAAGACTTTGATTGCTCGTTTGGAGGGTGTGCTTAAAGAGACCTTCGTTCGTTTGCCTTACACAGAGGGTATCAACATCCTGCAGGAGGCTATCAAGAATGGTAAGAAGTTTGAGTTCCCCTGCAACTGGGGCGATGATCTGGCCAGTGAGCACGAGCGCTACCTTGTGGAGGAGCACTTCAAGAAGCCTGTCATCATGACCGACTATCCCCGTGCCTTCAAGTCGTTCTATATGAAGCAGAACCAGGATACTGCCGATGGCGGTTCAGTAGGTTATAAGGGAGCTGTAGCTCCTGGTCCTACGATGCAGGGCACCGATGTGCTCTTCCCGCAGATTGGTGAGATCATCGGTGGATCTGTTCGTGAAGAGAGCTACGACAAGCTGATGGCTGAGATTGAGCGCCGCGAGATGGATCAAACTCATCTCTGGTGGTATATCGACACCCGTCGTTGGGGCAGTTGCCCTCACGCAGGTTTTGGTCTTGGTTTCGAGCGTCTGATCCTGTTCGTAACAGGTATGCAGAACATCCGCGACGTCATCCCGTTCCCGAGAACACCGAAGAGCGCGGAGTTCTAAGATAAGGAGCAATAAAAACGAGGTACGTAGGTTGAAGGTTTCGAACTACGTACCTCGTTGCATTTGAACTATGTGCCTTGTTAATAATGGTCTTATTTCAGGCGAATCCCTTCTTCCTCAATGATGATGAGGCGGCGCTTATATAAATCCCCAATAGCTTTCTTATAAGCTTTTTTGGAAACCTGAAAGCGGTCGTAGATGAGTTCGGCAGGGGATTTGTCCCCAAGGTTGCAGCGGCCGTCGTTCTCGTATAGGTAACGGAGTAGCACTTCTGCAAAGTCGAGTGTGTGCTGACGACCTGTAGGCTGTAGGGTGATGTCGATCTTCCCATCTTGTCGAACGTGGTCGATGTAGCCCGTCAGGCGGTCACCACTGTGGAGGGACTGGAAGATCTGATTCTCATAAATCAATCCTTGATAACGGTTATCGACAATGCATTTGAAACCGAGGTCGGTCTTCTGCCAGACGAGGACATCGGCAGATGTGCCATGAGTGAGCGAGTCGTCGGGAGTAGAAAGGTATTTCTCCACTTTGGCTGTGGCCATCAGGCGGTAACTGTCCTCATCCACCTTGATATATACGATGTGGCGCTGGCCCTGCTCCATGCGTTTCTTCTGTTCGCGGAACGGACAGAAGAGATCTTTCATCAGACCCCATTTGAGAAAAGCTCCATACTGATTCACCCATGCCACTTCAAGACAGGCAAATTCGCCTACCTTGGCATAAGGGCGTTCGGTGGTAGCTACAGGGCGCTCGTCCTGGTCGAGATAGATAAACACTTCAATCTCGTCGCCGATGTGCATATCACGCGTCACATAGCGTTGGGGAAGAAGAATCTCACCTTCTTCGCCTCCGTCAAGATACAGGCCGAAATCGACTTGCTTGACTATTCTGAGGGTTGTGTAATCTCCGAGTTTAAGCATGGTTCGGTGAGTATTTCAGGGGTTTCGATGGGAGTTTCGGGAACCTCGATAAGACCGTCGCGCAGATGGATAGTGCGATCGGTGATGCCAGCTAGCGTCTCGTCGTGGGTAACGATGACAAAGGTCTGTCCAAAGCGGTCGCGCAGGTCGAAGAACAGTTGGTGGAGTTCCTCTTTATTCTTTGTGTCGAGCGATCCGGAGGGCTCGTCAGCCAGGATGACGGCGGGATTATTGACGAGGGCACGGGCTACAGCCACACGTTGCTTTTCACCGCCAGAAAGTTCGTTGGGCTTGTGAGAAGCTCGGTCGCGCAGGTTCATGAAGTCGAGCAGTTCTTCAGCCCGTTTCTTGGCCTGACGGCGTGACATACCAGCGATATAGGCGGGGATCATGATATTCTCGATAGCCGTGAACTCCGGTAATAGCTGGTGGAATTGGAATACAAACCCCAGATGACGGTTGCGGAAATCAGACAATTTCTTGGTGGACAACTGGTTGGTGTCTATACCATCGACGATCACCTCACCACTGTCGGGACGGTCGAGGGTGCCGATAATCTGTAGCAGTGTGGTCTTACCCGCACCGCTGGGACCAACGATGCTCACCACCTCGCCCTTGTCAATATGCAGGTCGATGCCTTTCAGCACCTGTAGTGAGCCGAAGCTTTTCGTAATATTCCTAATGTCGATCATATTCTATTTTTTTACCTTTTTCTCGTGAATCCAGCGCAGAATCGTGTCATAGATACTCTTCTCCTCATGGTGTTGAGCCTCGGTGAAACTCATGCGGTCTTCCTTCTGTACACCGAACTGGTCAGGGAAGATGATCATGAGATTCTTGCCCGAGAAATGCTTTTGCAACTCATCCGGCAGACGTTCTATGGCATTCTTATAAGAGATGGTACCCTTACGGGCTGTGACCACTACGAAGAGATGGTCGGGTGCCACCTGAGAAGCCAGTTGTGGTAATTCGTTCCAATGGCCCATTACTGTATATTCGGCTCTGACGCTCGAGTGGCGGTTGTTGATGTATTCCCCAATGAGAGCCAACGACTCGTTACGCCCATGGAACTGGATGCGGCAGTCGAGCTGTTCTGCCAGACGACTCAAGCGCTCGAGCCAACGGTGGAAACCTGGCTCGAACTCAGCCCGAGAGGGCACCACCACACGGATGCGACGTAAGGTGGACATCGGCTGGACAAAACGTGTAAGGATAATCTGGCGGTTTAGACCGTTATATAAGCTTTGGATAAATTCACCCCAGAAACGTGGGTTGATGTCGGTATGTACGTGCATACCCATGATGATCTCTGAACAGGCAAACTCGCGGAAGGCATGCTTGATGCCGTTGGCGATATTTGTAGCCAGACGCACTTGTGTCTGTACTTTTACCTCCGAGGCACTGGCCTGTTGCTGCAACTGTTCGAGCAGTCGCAGACCTTGTTCGCGGGAGATGTTGCTGTTCTGACCGTCATAGACAACGTTGAGGGCTACAAGTTCGCGGTTGAGCCGTTGGTTACGTGTCAGCATGGCCAGGTAGAGCAGTTGTGGGGCAATCTCGGGATATTTTACGCAGAGCAAGATCTTCTCGTCGTCATCCTTAGGTGTTTCGGCCTGTAGGTGTGCTTTCTCCTGAATGATGATCTGCTGGGCGGCATGCTCAGTCATCAGCGTACTGATCACACAGGTGAAGAGGATCATCATCACCACACCATTGAGCATGATGTCGTTGATAAGATACTCACCAGGGGCTACCTCGAGGCGCATACCCACCATGACCATCGCGATGGCACCGGCAGCATGAGCAGAGGTGAGGCCGAACATCATGTGACCATCAGCTTTCGACAATCGGAACAGCAGACTGGAGATGTAGGCAGCCAGTGCTTTGCCAAAGGTTCCGAAGAACACGATGAGGAATACAATCCACACCATATCGAGCCCCGAGAAGATCGTTCGGACATTGATGAGCATACCTACACCAATCAGGAAATAGGGGATGAATAGTGCGTTACCGATAAACTCGATGCGGTTCATCAGGGGCGACACGTGAGGGATATAACGGTTGAGAATCAGTCCTGAGAAGAATGCGCCGAAGATGCCTTCGATGCCGATGAGCGAGGTGAGAGCCGCACTGAGGAACATGATGCCCAGTACGAAGATATATTGCATGACGGCATCACTGTAACGGCGCAGAAAATAGCGTGTGAGTTTCGGGATGAACAAAAGGCTACCCGCACAGAAGGCAGCAAACTTCAGGATGAACAAGGGCCAAAACCACCAGTTGCTACCTTCAGTAAAAGCACCCGATAGAGCAGCGAGCATCACCAGTGCCATGAACAGTGAAATCATGGAAGATCCGACACTGAGACTGACACTTGAGTGTCGCTGTAAGCCGTAGCGCCCGATGATGGGATAGGCAATCAGGGTGTTCGATGCCATGATACAGCCCAATAGGAATGAGGCGGGATGGGAGTACCCCAGCATCGTCTTTGCCATGATGTAGGTCAGTATCAGAGGTACGAAACAGGTGAGCAGTCCGAAGATGATAAATCGGCGCGAGTGTTTCTTGACGCCCTCCATATCCATCTCGAGTCCGGCAAGGAACATGATATAGTAGAGACCTACACGTCCGAAGAGTTCGAAAGAGTTATCGCGCTCGAGGATGTCAAAGCCATATTGTCCGATAACGATACCCGCTAAAACCATGCCGATGATATGCGGGATACGCAACTTACTCATCACAATAGGCGCCAGCAGAATGATCATCAACACCACGAAGAAGATCAATGTGGGGTCGGTAATCGGGAAATATGAGTCAAATATTGCCATTCTGTGTGCAAAGGTACGATTTTTTTTGTTCCTTTCCAAAAAAAGTCGTACATTTGAACTCATTCGAAGGTACTTACGTTCGAAAAATACCAAAAATATTTGGTTTTTTGCTCACTTAATCGTACCTTTGCAGCCAATTTAGAACCAATTTAAGGATATAAACAAGATGAAAGTAGCAATTGTAGGTGCAAGTGGAGCCGTAGGACAGGAGTTTCTGCGGATTCTCGATGAGAGGAATTTCCCGATGGATGAACTGGTGTTGTTCGGATCAGAACGTAGTGCAGGTCGTAAATATACCTTCAAGGGCAAGGAGATCGAGGTGAAACTATTGCAGCATAACGACGACTTTAAAGATGTTGATATCGCATTTACCTCGGCTGGTGCAGGTACGTCGAAGGAGTTTGCTGAGACCATTACGAAGTATGGTGCCGTGATGATCGACAATTCGAGTGCTTTCCGTATGGATGACGATGTGCCCCTCGTGGTGCCTGAGTGCAATGCCGAGGACGCTTTGAACCGTCCCCGTGGTATTATTGCCAACCCCAATTGCACAACGATCATGATGGTGGTAGTGCTGCAGCCGCTGGAGAATATCTCTCACATCAAGCGTATCCATGTGGCTTCATATCAGAGTGCCTCAGGTGCCGGTGCCGCCGCTATGGCTGAACTGCAGCAGCAGTATAAGGAGATGGTAGAAGAAGGTGAGGTAAAGACGGTGAAGAAGTTCGCTCATCAGTTGGCTTATAATGTGATTCCACAGATCGACGTGTTCCAGCCCAACGGCTACACGAAGGAAGAGATGAAGATGTATAACGAAACACGTAAGATTATGCATACTGATGCCAAGTGTTCAGCCATGTGCGTACGTGTTAGTTCGTTGCGCTCTCACTCGGAGTCGGTTTGGATTGAGACTGAGAAGCCTATCAGCGTGGAGGAGGCTCAGAAAGCGATTGCCGCAGCCCCTGGATGCTCGCTGAAGGACGATCCCGCCACACTGACCTATCCGATGCCTCTGGAAACGGCTGGTAAGGATGATGTCTATGTAGGACGTATCCGCAAGGACCTGAGCGATGAGAACGGTCTGACGTTCTGGCTCTCGGGCGATCAGATTCGTAAGGGTGCAGCCTTGAATGCCGTTCAGATTGCTGAATATCTGGTAAAAGTGGGCAATGTTAAGTAAACATCTCATATATAGGGCAGTCTGTATGGCTGCCCTATTTTTAATAAGCGCTTGTGGCGGAGGAGATGATGACGGGCGCAGGTTGGGTGAGACTATTGTTGGCACCTGGCAGTGCGGCGATGTCGCCATAGACGGAGCGACAGACCTGACTCCTGAGGATTATGATATGGACCAGTTCGTGTTCTATGCTGACGGCAGTTATAACGGAATGGTCAGAAAGGGCTCTTTCTCGGTAAAGAATGTAGATGGAGAGACGGTCTTAGAGGGTAGTTATCAGTGTGATAACAATACTCTGAAGATGGAGAGTTCCCATCAGGTGATTGTCGCTCAGGTGGCATCCTTCTCAGATGATACAATCCAACTGCGCTATGTCAACGAGAATTATCATGTGACGATCTCGCTGACGCTCAAAAAACTTTGATTATTCTTCCTCGTCTTCCTCGACGTCGGCTACATGATAGGTGCAGTCGTATGTTACTTCACTATAGGCTGAGAAATAACCCAGACAACCGCCCGTAAAGTTCTGGATGGGATTAGTACCCGTGTTGTCCATGATCTGCATGGAGTAGAAGTAGTCGTATGTGCGCTTGTCAATGGCATGGAGTTCCAGATGCAGCTTGTCACCCTCGTGGAGCATATCTTCGTCGTCGCTGTCTTCCATGCCAAAGGAAAATAGTTGCTGTAGTTCTCCGTCAGGATCTAAATCGTCGCGCTTGAGAGACCAACGCAAGCCGACATTATTCCGGTAAAGGTGGATGAAGTACCAATTATCTTCATTGGGGATGTCTTGGAAGAGCAACTTAGCCATGAGAAGTTTTTGCTGTATGATCTTATGCCAGATGAAGTGGAACTCGTTCATTTCTGGCATCTTCTGCATTGTCGAGTTTGAAGAGAAGTGGTGGTCGTCAATCTCAATATCAATCCTGTATTCCACACCAGGGGTTCCAGAAACAGTTGATTTGTAAGTGCCGTTGCTTACGTAGGGTAAGGTTTCGCTGGTTCCGTCGCTACCTGTGATGATCACATGCGCCTCACTAATATTGCTTATAGTGGAATTGTTGTCCATATTGTTCGTCAGACTAATGCGAGCCTGCATCCCATTGTTCGATACCGAGGCCTCTACCACGTAAAGTGGTTCTACTTGGCGGTAGTCAATCTCGATGTCCTTCTTGCAGGATGTCAGAAAGACGATCGTCAGACAGATTAGAGAGACTAATTTCTTATTCATAACGGCTTCAGAACTTGATATTGAATGCAACAGACGGTACGATGCCAAAGAGTGAATATTGTACGGCACGAGTACGGGCACCATTCTCGCTGTCCTCGAAATTGATGAGGTAGGGATTATACCTATTATATATATTATAGATACCGAATACCCATTGTTGGGTACACCATGAACGTTTGATCGTCCAAACAGCACTGATGTCAAGATGGTGGTAGTCGGGGGCACGGTAACCATTGCGCTCAGCATAATAGTAGATCCAGTTGTCTATCAACTGATATTTACCACTGGGAGCAGTGAAGGCCTGACCGCTGTTGAATACCCATGCAGCATTGAACGACCATTTATTGGAGAGCTTATACATGGCCACGATGTTGATATCATGACGGCGGTCGTTGTTGGCATCATACCAATTCCCGCCGTTAATGCCTGGAATGCGTGTCTTCGACCATGCGAGTGTGTAAGCCAGCCAACCCGTCAGTTTTCCCGTGTTCTTGCGGGCACAGAACTCCACTCCATAACTCTTTCCATCGCCAGGGAGCACCAGTCGTTCAATCTCAATCTCACTGCCGAATGACTTGCCGTCGCGATAGTCGATCACGTTGTCCGTTTTCCGATAGTAGGTCTCAAGCGAGAAATCATAGTGTTGGTCGGCTGTCATGAGGTAGAACCCCGCACTTACTTGGTCAGCCACTTCCGGCTCAATAATGTTACTACTAATGGCATAGCGGTCGAAGGGGGTAGAGGTACTTTGGTTGCGTAATGCATGGATGTTCTGCGATGTACGGGCATACCCCAGTTTGATACTGGCCTGTTCAGTAACTTGATAACTGATGCTGGCACGTGGCTCCAACGTGGCATAGGTCTTCACTATCTGATTTTTTTTGTAGTTATAGTACCAACCGATGGAGCCGTCGGGCTCGATGTCGTAATAGAGGGAACCGCCGAGAGGAGAGAAGGTGCTCAGTCTCAGTCCGAGAGAGGCTGACAAGGCATCAGAGATGTTGATTGTGCCATTGAGCCAAACTGCATTCTCCCATGCTCGTCGTTCTTCCTTGTCGTATTTGTTGACGATTTGCCATTCGGCTGACTTTACATTAAGCAATGATGATTGGAAACCAGCCTTCAACTGATGTTTGCCGAGTTCGATGTGGAAGTCTTGACGGAGGCTACCCTGGCGGATATGCCCTTTGTACCAAAGGTTAAAACCAGCAAAATCAACACCATTGTTCGTCTGGTAACCGCTGTAATAGAGTGTGGTCTGTGAGTTCGAACCGCCGTTGAAGTGGTGAAGCCATTTCAAACTTGTCGTCAGGTTGCCCCAACGGATATCAGCCATGTTTTCTACGGCCGTCTTGTCGTAGCCGGTAAAAAAGGTCAGGAATAGTTGGTTGCGGGTGTTGAGTGTCCAGTCCAATTTGGCGTTGATGTCATAGAAATAGAGGGAGTTGTTCTTGAAATCGTTCGACAGTTTCAAGAACATATCCATATACGTGCGTCGGGCAGTGACAAGGAATGAAGCTTTGTCCTTTACAATCGGTCCCTCGAACGTACCTTTGGCAGAGAGAAGTCCGATAGTTGCACCACCATGCCAGCCAGTCTTGTTGCCAGTACGACCTGTGACATCGAGTACGGCAGAGGAAGCACCGCCATATTGAGCAGGCAGGAGTCCTTTGTAGAGAGTGGCTGAGGCCAACGCATCGTCGTTGAAAGCAGAGAAGAGACCAGCCAAATGACCGACATTATAGACGGGCGCATTATCGAAAAGCACCTGGTTCTGGGCAGAGGTACCGCCACGCACCTGAAACCCGCTTGAAGCATCACTCTCAGATTTCACGCCTGGCAGGAGTTGGATGGATCGCATGATGTCATTTTCGCCAAACAACTGGGGTGCTGATGTCAGATCATCTATTTGTATTATTTCGGCTCCTGTCTGTACATTTTGAATGCGCTGGCGGGCAGAGTTTGAAGTTACCACCACCTCGTCCAGCCGCTCGGTGCGGATGGAGTCCTCTTCTGCAACAATGGCCAGTGAGAGTGTGGAAAGTAACAAGTTTAGTATAAACATCCGTGCAAAGGTACTAATTTATTAAGAATTAACCGCTAATAAGCAGTAGAAATCAAAAGATTTTTGTATTTTTGCAGCATAAATCATAAACAAGACTGAATATGAAGAAGATTTTTGTGGCCTTAGTGGCCGTTTTGGCATTGTACGCCTGTAGCAGTGGAGAGAAGGATTTGAAGTATCGTGGGTTGTCGATGGCGTTGCCATTCCAGACTTTTTGTGACTCTTTGCAAGCACGTGGTTTCGCTGTGGATTCCGCGAAGACTGATTCAGCTTGGACCCGTGTGGTGATGGCTAAGTCGGATGAGAAGTTCAGGTTGATGTTGGCTCAGAAGGACGGTGTTCTGCTGGCTTTGCAGGAAAACTACAAGATTTCTACCAACGACAGTACTCGTAGGCTCTGGCAGCAGCTTCGTGACGATTTCGAGAAAGAACTCGGCACATGGCCGAACATGCCTAAGCATGGTGATGACCACAAAATAGCCAAGTTCGAGAACGAAGGTGGTTTCATTACCCTAACTTTGGAGAATACTTATACACCAACCCTCCAAGTGCTCTACGAAGTGAAAAAATAGAAAAAGAAAATCGGGAAGCTATTCAACTTCCCGATTTTCTTTTTCAGATTATTGTTAGTGTATAGAGATATACGACGGCTGCGGGGATGGCTATCAGAGAGGAATCGAAGCGGTCGAGCATACCACCGTGACCTGGCAGAATATTACCAGAATCTTTGATGCCGAGGGTACGTTTGAAGAGAGACTCGATCAAGTCGCCCCATGTGCCGAAGATGACAACCGTCAAACCGAGACCTGCCCACTTAATAGCTGATAGTTGCAAGTCGTTCATGTCGTATTGTTCTGTCAGATACCATACCAATACGGCTACAACCATCACAAGGATGCCACCACCGATGCTGCCTTCCCAACTCTTTCCCGGTGAAATGCGGGGGAAGAGCTTATGTTTACCCAGTAGGGATCCACAGAGGTAGGCCCCTGTATCATTGATCCATAGGAATACAAACACCGAGAGGGGTACATGCCAGGTGTAAACAATGTCACTGCCCACAGAACGGAAAGCCAATACGTTGAGTAATGAGAAGGGTAGGGCGATGTAGAGTTGACTCATCATCGTATAGGCCCAGTCATGAATCGGATCCTCCTGTTTCAGGTAGAGCTCAGCCACCATCAGATAGATGAGGGTAACGAGGTAGGGGATAAACACACCGGCAGAAGTAATGCCGCTGTTATAGCCTGCCATGGCAAAGAAGAAATACACACCTGCAACAGTTGAAATCATTCTGTTGACAGTGATTCCTCCCCTGTCGTTCACCAACCCCGTAAACTCCCAGACAGTGAGACCAGTGACGAGTGCAAATAACAGGGTCATTGCCTCTGCACGCAGGAAACAAGTGATGATGGCGGCCACGAAAAATACCGCCGTAATGGTTCTGACGATAAAATTCTTCATATCCCTTTTCTTAAGCTTCTTCTGTATTCTCTTCTTGGTCGTTTGCCTCGGCCTCTTTTGCAGCAGCCTCGGCCTCCAGTTCTTTGGCGCGCTCTTCAGCCATACGCTCTGCATCAGCCTTCATCTGGGCCTCCAGCAATTCCTCGGCACGGCTGGTCCAAGGACGTTTACCGAAGATATTCTCGACATCCTCGGCGAAGATAACCTCACGATCGACGAGCAACTGTGCAAGTTGAGCATGCCCCTCTTTATGATCCGTCAAGATCTTTTTGGCGCGCTCATATTGTTCGTTGATCATGTGTAGCACCTCATCGTCCATCACCTTGGCAGTGGTTTCGGAGTAAGGCTTCTGGAACTGGTATTCTGCATTGTTATAATAGCATATATTGGGCAGTTTGTCACTCATACCGGCAAAGGCAATCATGCCGTAAGCCTGCTTAGTGACACGCTCCAGATCGTTCATGGCACCAGTGGAGATATGACCTACGAAGAGCTCTTCCGCAGCACGCCCTCCCAGCAGTGAGCACATCTCGTCGAGCATGGCTTCTTTTGTTTGGAGTACACGCTCCTCTGGCAGATACCAGGCAGCACCGAGGGCTTGACCGCGGGGAACAATGGATACTTTTACCAACGGGTTGGCAAACTCGGTGAACCAAGAGATGGTGGCGTGACCTGCCTCGTGGATAGCTATCGAACGTTTCTCGGCCTGTGTCATCACCTTCGTCTTTTTCTCCAGACCACCAATGATACGATCCACAGCATCGAGGAAGTCCTGCTTCTTTACCATCTGACTGTTATGGCGGGCAGCTATCAGAGCTGCTTCGTTACAGACATTGGCGATATCAGCACCCGAGAAACCAGGTGTCTGACGGGCTAAGAAGTCGATATCTACGCTATCATCAATCTTTACGGGTTTCAAGTGAACCTTAAACACCTCTTTACGTTCGTTAAGGTCAGGCAGATCAACGTGGATCTGACGATCAAAACGACCAGCACGGAGCAAGGCGGAGTCGAGCATATCAGCACGGTTCGTGGCTGCGAGGATGATTACGCCTGAGTTTGTGCCGAAACCGTCCATCTCAGTCAGAAGGGCATTCAGAGTATTTTCACGTTCGTCATTGCCTCCCATGGATGGATTCTTCGAGCGGGCACGGCCCACAGCGTCTATCTCGTCGATGAAGATGATACATGGACTCTTCTGCTTGGCCTGTTGGAACAAGTCTCGCACACGACTGGCTCCCACACCAACGAACATCTCCACAAAATCGGAACCGCTCATTGAGAAGAAGGGTACACCAGCCTCGCCAGCGACCGCCTTTGCCAATAGTGTCTTACCCGTTCCCGGAGGTCCTACCAAGAGGGCTCCCTTGGGAATCTTACCACCGAGGTCGGTATAT
>Ga0265299_10003240_pt1 | contig 16035 bp, 9 predicted proteins | sample AusTroGonzalo_MG_4_FD_193485 | JGI IMG/M metagenome (GOLD analysis project Ga0265299, IMG submission 193485) | Bovine rumen microbial communities from tropical cattle in Woodstock, Queensland, Australia - Gonzalo_02 | ecosystem: Host-associated > Mammals > Digestive system > Stomach > Rumen ... | reverse complement strand
TATGGCCGCCAAAGGACAAATCAGGAAATCGCCAGGTCCCCGTCCAGTCAAACTGGAGCCCTTGGAATCGGAAATCATGGAGCTGCATCTGCAAGGGAAAAAGACAACGAAAATCCGGAACTGGCTTAAAACAGAAAAAGGGATCACAACGGCATACTCGAACCTTCATGCCTTCATCCATCGTCGTGCGGAAAAATATTCCGCCACGTCGGGCACATCCGTGATCCTGCACTTCATGCGACTGAAACCTGAAGTCCGGGAAGAAGTCCTGCAAATTCTCCTGATGCTGACGCACAAAGACATTCCAAATCAGCGATCAGTCAAAAAGGAAGGCGCCGCGACACCGGAACCAAAAGTTTACACCGTCCCGGCAGATTACCTTGATATCCGAGAAGAAGATGCTCCAGGAATAAAAAAGTTGAAAAAGCTTGCCGCTCTTGATTCCACTCAGTTGGAAAATCTGCCGGAGGATTTGAAGCCAGAAAAATGACAACTTGGTTCCGCAATCGGTAGGATGCGTCTCAAAAATCTCGCATTGACAAGATTATTTGCTTGACAATTCACAAGCCGAGGAATATATTGAAAAGCATTTTCTGATAAAAAGATATGGAGAACAGAATTGAAAGTAAAGAAACAATCCGAAATGAAGGAAAAGCAATTTTCGGATATTGATCCCAATTTCAAGCAAAAGAATGAAGTCGGCTCATCTCTTCATTATTATAATGTGACCGATGGACCGATCATTCTGGAGGGACTTCCGTTTACCAATGAAGACGGACGCAGATCCCGTTTGCCGCTGAAGACAGCGAAAATGATGCGCGGTCATGTTACAGGACCGGCTATGCAGACGACCGGAGGAGTTGTCCGTTTTAGGACCGATTCACCGGAAATCGGAGTGCGGGTCGAATTGGCGGAATACTATGTCAACGATAATAAACATTTGAGCGCAGGCTTTGATCTTTACTGCGGAATTACACCGGAAATGAAATTCATCGGAACACATTGTATTCTGAACGCTGTAAAGGAATATGCATTCTCGTGGAAGATCAAAACGAACGGTCTGAAGGATTATTCCATATACCTCCCGACCTTCTGTTCATTTTTCAAAATTGAAATCGGCATTGCGACCGGATGTAAACTGGAAGCCCCGACACCCCATCGACACACCAGAGGGATTGCATTTTACGGTTCTTCAATTACAAACTGCGGTTCAGCTGGACGTCCGGGAATGCTTTATCCCTCCATAATCGGAAGGATGCTGGACATCGAAACAATCAACATCGGATTTGGGGGAAACTGCTTTGGTGAACTCTGTGTTGCGGATCAGATTGCCAAGTTGGATCTTTCCGCATTCGTTCTGGAATATGATCACAATGCTCCGTCGCCGGAATTCCTTCGCCAGACGCACGAACCGTTTTTCCGTTATTTCCGGAAACTTCGTCCGGAATTGCCCTTGCTGCTGATTTCCAGACCTGATGGCGATTTTTCGAATGAAGCAATTCAGGAACGGCGGGCGATTATTGTCCGTACCTGGCTCAATGCGTTTGAAAGCGGCGACCGCCATGTGGAATTCCTGGACGGCGAAACCTTTTTTGCCGGAGAGGTTCGGGAAGACTGCTCATCGGACGGCTGTCATCAAAATGATTTGGGTGAACGCTTGATGGCGAAATGTATAGCGGATCGACTTAAGCGGATGATTACGATACAGGCTTGATTCGAAAATTCGATAAAGTCCCCCTCCGAATCAAACGAATGAAACGACTCGCACCTTGACCCTACCCGGCTGGAAAATCTGCCGGAGGATTTGAAGCCGAAAAGGAGATGATGGCAGCCTGGAAAATAATTCGCCGGACAAACCGATATTCTATTTGACAATTCACAAGCAGAGGAATATATTAAGCCAGTTTCAGATCAAGTCAAAGGAAAGGGTTCCGATGCAATTTTTCTGCCGGGATACCACCGCAAACAAAAGAGTTTTATGTGAGAACAGACCTTCTTTCATTTGATGATGCCGTAATCAGTCAATATGAAAATGTCGCTCCTCTCTTGAAAGAGCTCGGTTTCGGTGCAACCTTTTTTATTTGCCGTTTCAATGATGAATGGCGGGAAAAGAACGGGCAGTATCTAATGACCGGTGAACAAATCCGGCAGTTGGATTCCGCCGGATTCGAGATTGCAAATCATACTTGGAATCATCCGGATCTGCGTAAACTTTCCGAACAGGAGATCGAACAGGAAATAACCAGTCTGAATACCTTCCTGGCGGAGAATGGGATTGCAGCACCTGTTTCGTTTGCCTATCCGAACGGGCCATTTGCAGAAAACGCGGTCGGCATTTTGAAACGGAACCATTTTCTCTGTGCCCGTACGGTGCGTAACTCGGCGTTTCGCCCCGCGGAGGATGATTGCATGAATCTGCCTTCATACTGCATTCTCGGCAATGATCCTGAGTTCTTTCAAACTGCTGTCTCACAGGCCGATGGGACAAATCCGGTAATTCTGGTGTTTCACGGTGTACCTGAATATGTGCATCCGTGGGTCAATTTAGATTTCCCGCTTTTTCGGGGATATATGAATTCCCTGAAAGAAAACGGCTATCGAGTCTGTTCACTTAGGGATTGGTTTTTTAACTCTTAGGGAAAAGATTGCAACAGTAAACTCTCAAGTTACAATTGGCTGTCCTTCTCCGGCTTTTTTTCCTTTTCGATTATCCGGCGACGATATTGACTGGGCGACATTCCGATAATGGCTTGGAATTGACGATTGAAATTGGAAATCTCATTGAATCCTGTCTGGCAAGCAATTTGATAAAGGGGTTCATCCCGGTTTTCCATCAGGGAACAGGCATATTTTATTCTGAGTCTGGAAAGATACGGATATGGTGCGATCCCCATTGCTTTGCAGAAAAGTTTCCGGAAATTCGGAATACTGGTATGGCAGGCATGGGCAAGATCATTCAGACTGACTTTTTCCGAATAATGCAAGTTCATGTAGTTCAAAGCAGACATGATTCTGACCGAGTCTTCGTAATTTCCATAATCGTCATCGGGATCGATATTTTCCGGACAGATGCGGCTTAGATGCAGGAGCAGTTCCCACACACCGACGCGAATCATCGGCTGCCAATTTTTCTGGGCGTTTCGCCGTTCTGTAATGATTTTTCTAATACATGCGGTCAATTCCGGATGTTGGTTGCCGTCAAAAATGTTGCAGAAATTTTTCCCGCAGCAGCAAGACAGGATTTTCTGGATGGAAGGATTTTCCGGGCAGGACGGAATCAGTCCCAACGGATCAAAATTCAAAAAGCCCCAGGTTGTTTCCTGTCCGGCGTTTCCACGTGCATAATGAAACTCCTTTGATGTGATGAAAACACCATCCCCGGCTTTGAAAGGAAAAACCTTATTGGCAATCAGAAAAATGCCGGTCCCCGCAAAACAGTAGCCGATTTCGCACATATTGTGAATATGCGGTTTTATATCGGGATTTTCACCTCTCGTATTGTAATCCACAACCGCAACCGGAAACTCCGGGCTGACTTCAATAGGTGCAACCACGCTGTCATCGCTGATTTTTGATTGATTTTGCATAGTTTTTTGTAACAAATCAGGTTGTCAATTTGATAAATATATGATATAATATATTTCATAAGCAGGAAAATGTCAAACATCAAAACCGATAACGGAGAAAAAAGATGAAGCAAATTGTGATGACCGGTCCAAGGAAAAGCCATGTAGTGGAAGTCCCGGATCCTGTAATCAATGACGATCAGCTGCTGGTCAAAGTGACTTATACCGGAATGTGCCACTCGGAATGGTATCCCTGGAGCATAGCCAAAGCAGGAGAAACCTTCGGTCATGAAACTGTTGGTGTCGTTGCTGCGGTCGGCAAGAACGTCAGCGGTTTCAAAGTCGGAGACCGTGTGACTGGTCTGGGCGGCGGCGGTTACAAGGAATTCATTGTGATGGAGCCCCGTAAAGCCTGTCATGTGCCTGACAATCTTAAAGATGAAGATGCCATTGTCGAGCCGCTGGCCTGTCTGCTCAGTTCGGCCATTAAAATGATGCCGGAAAAACCCGGAGATCCGATTGCGGTGGTTGGCTGCGGATATATGGGACTGGGCATGATTTCACTTTTCCGGCTTTGCGGATACGGCAAAATCGTGGCGGTCGACAAGCGTCCGGAAGCATTGGAAAATGCCCGTAAATTCGGTGCGACGGAGTGTTTTCTGCCCGATGGACTTCCAAAGAATTATATTCTGAACTGGAATACCATGGGCGAAGTTGACCTCAGCCGGGACAGCAATAATGAGCAGCTGTTCGGTATGGGATTTGAAAATGTCATGGAGTTCACCGGGACGGAAGACGGTCTCCGGCTGGCCGGCGATATGGTTTGCGCCCATGGACGGCTCGGCATCGGCGGTTATCATAATGATTCTTTCCGGAGCATCGATTACAAACTCTGGAACTTCAAAGCCCTGACTTCGATCAACTGCCATGAACGCCGGGTATTGTACGAAGCCGAACTTTGTCAGCGCTGTCTGGACCTGCTTGCCTCCGGACTGTGGAAATTTACCGGTGTTACGAACCATATCTACCCGATGGAAGAGTTCGACCGCGGCAATGAAGAAATGATATCGCATAAAAACAATTTCATAAAAGGAGCTGTCCGCTGCTGACGGGCAGCCTGGTTGCTGATTGGAAGATATAAGGAACGAGGTCATGAGTAATAAAATTACCAAAGTCGGCTTGATTGGCGCCGGTTCCATGGCGGAATACCATTTGAAAGGATTCCGTGCCGCCGGAGCCGAAATTCTCGGAATTGTCGATCAGAACGCCGAAAAAGGCGGCGCTTTCGCAAAAAAATGGAGTATTTCCGGCGGATGCTTCTCTTCGCTGGATGAGATGCTTCAGTCATGTCCGGAAATTCAGGCGGTTTCCGTGATCGTTCCGAACAAATTCCATTATCCGCTGGTCATGGAAGCACTGAACCATAAATTGCATGTATTTTGTGAAAAACCCCCGGCGCTGAATGCCAAGGAAATCCAGCAGATGGCGGACTGTGCGGAGAAAAACCAGCGCAGATTGATGTTCAACTTGAACAACCGCGCCAGACTGGATTCACAGTATGTGAAGAAAATGGCACGGGACGGGAAACTCGGATGGATCAACTCTGCCCAGGCCACATGGATGCGCCGGACCGGCATTCCCGGATTCGGGGGCTGGTTCACTACAAAGGCCATTTCGGGCGGCGGACCTTTGATCGATCTGCTTCATATGATCGATCTGGCTCTCTGGTTCATGGGTTATCCCGATCCGGAATATGTTTTGGCACAAACATTTAACACATTCATTGACAATCCGGAGTTCCAGGGGGCTTGGGGCGGCATCGTTTCCACATCGGGAACCACCGATGTCGAGGCGGCATGTCATGGTTTTGTCCGTTTCAAAACCGGGCAGGTTCTGTCCATCCACAATTCCTGGGCGGAATTGGTCAAAGGCGAAGATACCTTCGTTGCGCTTCAGGGAACGAAAACCGGGGTAAAGATCCGTTCTGTCAACAATGCGAACACCTGTGAGTTGTATGAGCAGGAGAACGGGATTTCCAAAGATCAGACCCTGCGTTTCATGAATGACCACGACATGGGACGTACGCACATGCCGGAAAATTTCATCCGCTCGCTGAACGGGGAACAGGAGCCGTTTACGGACGTCAAAGAAGCTGTTAAGCTGATGAAATTGATCGATGCCCTGTATCTTTCTGCGGAAACCGGAAAACCCGTGCATATTCTGGACAAAGGGTATCAAAGTGAAGATGGAAAGATTAAGTAATAGAAAAATGTGAAGGCCCCCAGGGAAAGCCTTCACGGATTCAGGAGAGAAAACAATGAATTGGATCGACTGGTGTGTGGTATTGATTCCGCTGGCATTGGTGTCGGGAATGGCAATACATGCAAGAAAGTATGCACGGAGCGTTGTCGATTTTCTGGCGGCCGGACGTGTAGCGGGCCGTTATGTGCTGTGCGTCGGCGATATGGTCACAGCTCTGTCTGTAATCACTCTGGTTGCCGGAGCCGAAAGATATTATCAAACCGGAAGCGCCATCGGATTCTGGGGGGCGATCGCCGCACCTGTCTATCTTTTCATGTCATTAACCGGTTACTGTATTTACCGTTGGAGACAGACGAAATGTCTCTCCATCGGACAGTTTCTGGAACTCCGTTACGGCAGCAGATTTTTCCGGGTGTTTTGTGCAATTTTGCGGGTCGTTGCGGAAATGACGACCAACGCCATGGGTCCTGCGATCGCCACCAATTTCTTCATCTACTATATGGGGCTTCCTCACAAGGTCATGATATTTGGAATCGGACTTCCCTGCTATGCGATCATCATGTTCCTCTGCCTGGTTCTTGCCATTCTTTTCATCTGGCCCGCGGGCCGGATTTCCCTGCTGATCACAGACTGTATTCAGGGCATCATAAGTTACCCGATTTTTGTGATAATCGCCGGATATCTGATCCTGAATTTCTCCTGGTGGGATGATGTCGTTCCGGCCATGTGGAACAGAGTGCAGGGAGAAAGTTTCATGAACCCTTACGACGTTTCCCAACTGCGCGATTTCAATCTGTTTGCAATTGTGGTATCTATTTGCGGTTCCATACTGAACCGGGCAAGCTGGCTCGGAGGCGATACCTCCTGTGCGGCGAAAACTCCGCATGAACAGAAAATGGCAGGCGTGCTGGGCGGCTGGCGGTCCGGCTTCGCCTACTTCATGATCTTCCTGCTCTCTCTCTTCACCGTGTCTTTTATGACCAATCCGAAATTCTCCGGGAAAAACAATACCCGGAGTTCCAATACAGAGGTCCGGCAGGTTCTTTCCAGCCGGGTGCTGGAAGAAACGGTCGAAGATCCTGAAACCAGGGCAAAAATCATTTCGGAAATCAGTCGGCTCCCGCAAAAAACAGCCGTTGAGATTGCCGAATACGAAAAACAAAACAGCAAATCTCCAGAAAAACTTGCTCAGTTCCGTTATCCGCTGGACTACGGAAAATACCAGATCGCGATGAAACATCCGAAATCGGCGGATTCTCAGCGGAGCATTGCGAAATTTAAACAGCATGTTGCCGATTTCGAACGGGAAACCGCAAATGCCGCCGCGTCGAAACCTGTCACCCCGGAAATGAAAAACACGATGCTTTACCAGCCGCTCTCCCAGCAGAAAAATTTCGATACCGCATATTTCGATACTGTCCGGAACGGTCTCGGCGATACTCCGGAAGGACGGCATGGGTTCCAGAAATTCCGCTCGCTCTACAATCAGATGATGATGCCGGTACTGATCCGCAAGATCTTTCCCGTCGGTCTCGTCGGATTGTTCTGTCTGCTGATGGTCATGCTGATGGTCTCCACCGAGGACAGTTATCTGTACAACTCCGCGGTCGGTCTCGTTCAGGATATCATTCTGCCGCTTTTCAAAGGGCATCTTTCGTCCGAAAAACATATCTTCTATCTGCGGCTGGTCTCAGTCCTTGTCGCCGTCTATTTCTTCGGCGTTGCGATGCTCTTCGCACAGCTGGATTACATTGTCATGTTCACCACGATCATGACAGCGCTTTGGCTCGGCGGAGCCGGTCCGATCATGGTGTTCGGTCTTTACAGCAGGTTCGGCAATCTGACCGGAGCATGGTGCGCGATCATTCTGGGGTCGGGTCATTCGCTTTTCGGACTTGTTATGCAGCGCAACTGGGCGCTCAGGATCTATCCATTCCTCGAAAAAATGGGATGGGTGGACGGGTTGAACTCGTTCCTGAAAACGGTTTCCTCGCCGTTTTATCCTTGGATCAACTGGAGCATGGATCCGGTCAAATATCCGATCAACTCCTACGAGATCTATTTCATTTCCATGATCCTCGGTGTCGGCGGATACATTGTCGGTTCTCTGCTGACTTACAAGCCATACGACCTTGACAAGCTTCTGCACCGCGGAAAATATGCGGAAGGTGCGGAACCCGTCAAAGAGGCATGGACTCTGCGTAATGTTTTCAGAAAACTGATCGGTATTACCACGGAATATACCAGAGGCGACCGCTTTATCGCCTATTTGGTCTTCTTCTACTCCGTAGGCTATGGGACCCTGCTGCTCTTTTTGGGTACGGTCATCTGGAATGCCATTTCGCCCTGGCCGGATCACTGGTGGTCGATACGCTATTTCATCACTGCGGCCATTGTTCCCATCATAGTCGGCATAGTTTCCACATTCTGGTTCCTGATCGGTGGTGTCCGCGATATGCGGCAGCTCTTCATCGATCTGAAGAAAAGGGTCAGGGATGAGAATGACAACGGTCAGGTGCTCAACCGGGAGAAACAATGAAAAGGAGACAACTCAATGCACAGTATGAACTTTTTTCAGGTAATTCAAACCATATTTCATTCGGAGAGGAGGGTATTGCATAAGGTTTTCTGATATTCCGGCATTCGGGCTGTCCGGTTCGACGGTTCCGGATCGTGTTCACCAGCAGCAACCAAATCGTATCCATGAAAACGGAAAAGACATGGATCCATGCAAAAAAGGATGAAAAGAATCATGAAATCGACAAATTCAAAAAGACTTGGACAAGCGTTTCCCAGATGGAATTTTACCCTTATAGAACTCCTCATCGTGATCGCCATCATAGCGATCCTCGCAGCCATGCTGCTGCCGGCATTGAACAATGCCAGGGAAAAAGCGAGGGAAATCTCCTGCCTCAGCAATCTCAAACAGTTCGGGCTCGCATTCGAATCCTACGTCGATGCCAGCAATGAATTCTATCCCGCGGTTCCTTATTCGCAGGTCTTTATGAACGCCAGCGGCGCCTGGCGACTGCAACTCGGTAACATGAACCTGATCCCCTACCGGAAAACCAAAACGACAGCCAACCAAGACATTTACACCAATGTGCTCCGCTGCCCGAACCGGAGATTCCGGACGCCGAATGGCGGCTTGACTTATGGCGGAAAGACTTACGATCACAACGGCACCTATACCATGAACGGCGTCAGAGCGGAATGGACCGGTTTCGGGCTCGCCAGTGTATCCGGAAAACTAGACGCAAACAATCACTACCTGCCCGATTCCTGCAAGAAGTCGCGGATCAGGAAACCGTCCGATTTTGTGGTCCTGGCGGAAAAAGGCGACCCTGATTATTTCGGACTGCCTGAAGATCAATTATTCAATGAATGCTCTTTTGATCGCCCTGCATATTTCCATTCTCTCGCCAAACCGCTGCCCGGGGTCAATCGAAACAGCTCGGTGATCGATCTGACCTCGCACGGAAAAAAATCGTCGAACTACCTCTTTGCCGACGGCCATGCCAAGCCGTGGAATTTCCGGGATGTCAGGTGGACCTCTTTCCGCCTGCAGAAATGCGGTGAAGACAACAAGGGATTCCTGCGCTGAGTTTTCAGGGATAAACTTACGCTTAGCTGTAAGAGCCGCAAATGGCTCTGGAAGTACGCACTCAAATAGGAAATCTCGAGAATGAACACACAGGATTTGCAAATGATCAACAGTCCGGGTCTGTATGGTGACTTGGATCAGACAGCAGAAATGGTTTTGAAAGCGGTCAAGGATGGCGAACTGACCGGTGAAGTCAAATTCGACATCTGGGCAATCCCGCAGCGGGAGCCGGTGCTTGACAAGGCGAAGGAAGCCGCGAGAAGATTTGCCGCGATCAAGGAAAAATTGCGCGGATGCGGACTGAAAGTCGGCATCACAGTCCAGTTCGTCCTTCACGGAGACCGCGGCTGCACGGTCAGCGACCCCGCAAAATACCCCCGCTGCATCGACATCAACGGAAACCCCTCGCGCAGGATCTGTCCGTTCGGAAAAAACATACAGAAATACACCTACGACATTTTCCGTATTTTTGCGCAGACCGGTCCCGATATGCTTGATATGGACGAGGATATCCGGCTAGAAAGCCGCAAAGAGTGTTTCTGCCCGGAACACCTGAAGCATTTCAACAAACTGAAGGGCGGCAAACCCATGACGCGCGAGGAACTGGTTCCGCTTCTGCAGTCTCCCGGAACGGAGAATGCGAAAATCAAGGAATTGTGGCATCAGACAATCGTGGATTCCGTGGTCGAACTTGCGAAAGCCGCCCGTGCCGGAATCGATTCCGTCGATCCGGATATCCCCTGTTACAACAAGATTGTCCCTTCGGAACTTTCCATAGCGATCCCGGTCACAAAAGTTCTGGCGGGAAAACATCCGGTCATTGCCCGTATCGGCAACGGTTTTTACGCAGTCAAGAATTTTGACTGGCTGCCCAGCAAAATGCTGCAAGGTGCATATCAGGCATATTATCTGCGTCAGGCGGGCGCACAACGGATCCGCAGCGAATCGGATGCGTGCCCGCAGATGCGTTTTGCCTGTTCGGCGCGCAAACTGCATGCGCAGATGACAGGATCGGTCCTTGCCGGGGTCGATGATCTGGAAATGCGCGATATGAATCCGCCGGACGAGCGTGAACCTTACAGCAGAAGCCACAGTCGGAATGCGGGTTTCTACCGGACTCTGGCAAAATGGTGCAAAGAAGTCGAATGGCAGGGATTTTCGATCCCGTTCCCGAAACAGCTGCGTTCCTGCTGGGATTTCGAATTCTGCGAAGTCCAGGATCACACCTTTTTCGGCGGCGAATTCTGTGGACGGCTCGGATTCCCGACCCGGATGGGGAAACAGGACGGTGTCATGATGGTTTCGGATCAGGCGATCGATTCTTTCAGCGACAGCGAAATCAAAGCCATGCTCGGGAAATCCCTTATTCTGACCGGGGAAGCCGCCATGCGTCTGCAGAAACGCGGGTTCGGGAAAGAACTGGGCGTTTCTCTCAGCGAAGATAAGATCCGGGTCGACGGAATGTTTTTCTCCGATGATGCCTCGTGGAACGGAAAATTCGCCGGTAAGAAAGGCAACATCAACAACGGACGTCTGATCTACAAGACTCTCAAGCCCGGACCGAAAACGGAAGAACTGGGATATTTCTACACGGTTCCCCACGGTTTTTCCACAGAATACAAAAAGATCGCGCCATCTGAAACGGCATTCAAGAACAAGCTCGGCGGAACGGTCATCGTGATGGCTGACAGTTATTTCGAATCCGACTTTTTCCACAAAAACTCAATCATCAGGATGAAGCGCAAGGAACAGTTCAAAAACTGGTATCATAAACTTACCGGGAAAAAACTGGTCTATGCGGAAGGAAATTACGATTGCTGGATCCGTTACGGGAAATTCCCCGGCGGAAAACGGGAAATGGTCTCGATAGTCAACTTGACCCTGGATCCGATGCCGGGCCTCGTGCTTGCCAATATGGGAAAAGTATCCAATGTGGAAAAACTGATGCCGGACGGCTCCTTGAAAAAAGTCGCGTTCAAGGTATTGCAAAACGGTTCTTTCCGGATTTCCGGAAGGCATGAGATTCTCGATCCCGCCGTTTATCTGATTACAAAATAAAATAAAAAAGAAAGAGACACACCAAAGATGAAAAAATTATGGTTCCTCGCCTGCAGTGCGGCATTGTCGCTTTTCGCCGTGCCGTTCGAACCGCAAATGGACCTGGAAGAGTATGCGCTCAAAGGCCGTTTTTTTCAGTATAACCAGAGCGGCGATCTGGGAGAGCCGGGCAAAAAAGCTCCCGGTTACTGGATCGAGGGATGGCGCATTGCGAAAGCTTCCGTATCCCGCAAAGATGTAACGGTCCCGATCACGTTCAAGGAGGCTGACGGCAATTACTGCATCATGATTCCCGGTGACCCGAATCTGCGTGAATACAATCTCAAAGTAACATCGCCGCTGGCGGGGATGCGTTTCCCGAAAGCGGGTGAAATTGTCTGTTCCTTCCGAATGAAAATCTCGCCGGATGTCAGCGGAAAATTCAATCCGCCGACCACCATCTTTCTTGATTTTCGTTCAATCAACACAGGAAATCAATATGGAAGCGTGAAGGATAGATTTCCTGTTCTTGTAGGACAGTGCTATGTCCCGACAAAAGAATGGAAAACCTATTCCTTTCGCGTGAAGGTTCCTGCGGGGAATTATCCGTACAGCATCATGTTCCGTTCATTCTCGGACTCGGCGGATCAGACATTCAATACGCTACTGTTCGATGACTTCAAAATCGGCTACGTCGATGACAAATCCGGGCTGATGGAAGAGGCACAAATCGTTCACGATGATCCAAATCACATTTACTATGAAGGCTCTATGATTGAGCCGAAGATCCGGGCTCTGCTGCGTTCCGATGCGGAGCGGGAAAAACTCGAACTGGTCTGCCGCACCCGCTATGACCATCAGATCATGAAGCGTCTGCCGGTCACGCTGAAAAAAACCGGGCGCAAAACTGCGGACGGACGCAATCTTTATACCGGAACGGTTTCGTTCCCAATGCCGCGTTTCGGGTCGTATGAACTGCTGCCTCTCCGCGGGAAAGAGGTGATGCCCTGCGATATCGCGGATTTTCAGATGATCCGCCGTCCGAATACGGATCTTTCTCCGCTCCAGCGCAAACTCGGAGCACATTACCCCACAGCTTATTCCCACTTCCAGGGGTCCTGGGACAATAAAACCGTTCCCTCGCGCTACAGAAGTTCCACGGAGGACGTGATGAGCGTGCTTCAAAATTCCGGATTCGGACAGGTTCTGCTGTGGTTCCACTTCGGGGCTTTGATGCGCGAAAGTCCGGAAAAGGCGGATACGATCCATTACCGTCCGACCGTTGAGATGATGAAAAAATACAATCTGACCGGGATCGGAAACATCGGCCACGGTTTTTTGAATCAGACGGGCTACCGTAAAAAAGGAAACCGGGAATTTGCCAGCCTCCCAATGTGGCTGATGGATAAGAAATACAAGGTGAGATCCTCTCAGATCCCGCATCTCAGGCAATGGGAGATCATGACCGCTGCGTTACTCAAGGATTTCGGAGATCAGTTCCACCACTGGGAACTCATGATCGAACCGCAGTGGTGCACCACGGCAGAGGAATACATGCCGATCCTGAAGCAGACCTACCGTCAGGTGAGAGCCGCCGGTCCGGAACACAAAATGATTGCGGTGGATGCCACCAGCGATCAGGGGAAAAACCTTACTGACTGGGTCCAGAAACTACACAATCTCGGCGTGGAAAAATACTGCGATTATGTTTCATTTAATCCATATGGTTCCGGCGTGGATTTCATGAACGGGGTCCGTTTCCGCAACACGGACCTGGTGAACCGGATCCGCAAGATAGTGAAGCCCGGAACCAAACTGTGGCAAGTCGAACTTTTCTATATCCCCCATTCCAAGCGATTTCAGGCACCAACCAATCAGAGTTATTTTGCCGGAGCCGATGGTCAGCGTCACATTCTGCTCGGTCTGAAAAACCAGCTTTTCGGGGTCACCTGCTTCGATTATGTGTCTTTCTTCCGCGGTTCTTATGTAGCCAGCGAACTCGTCTCTGCGATGAGCGCGCTTTCTTACTTCCTGCGCGACAAAGAAAAAACCGAGGCTCCCGAAACCAAAAATCAGTTTGTCCGTCAGATGATCTTCCGGGGCAAAGACGACAACAACTGTTCCGGCGCTTTCTGGGTGCTTCAGACTCTGCCCGCAAAGCTGACTCTTCCAAAGCTCCCCGCTTCGGTCAAGTTCTATGATACTTACGGGAATCAGCTGAAAGCAGATAAAGTGATGGATGTCGGGCTCGATCCGGTTTTCTTCACGGGAACATACAAAGATCTGAAAACCATGCTCAAAACCGCGGCATGGAATCTCGGGGCATCGGTCAAACTCTATCGGCGCGCCTGCGGGAACGAAAGTTTCTATGAAGCGGAAAATATTTCCGGTCAGAAAGATTCAATCGCCATTTTTCCGGAAGGCCGCGAGGATGGGATCCGTTTCAACTTCACCGATACGGACTTGATCCGCTTCCGCGAAACGGGAAAAGCAATCGGCCAATTCAATACTTCCCAGAATAAGAAATTCGTGAAGGTCATTGATGTTCCGGCATCGCCGGTCTATACGCTTCCCGCGGAAGGCAAGCTCAAACTGAAGACGAAAAACGGTGTTCCATTTACGCTCGCCGCGGGGGAAAACGGCAGCCTGATCGTCACGGCCGAAATTCCGGATACGGATATCGTCTGCGGTAAAAAAATCTTCGACGGCGATGCCGTTGAATTGTTCATCGACCGCACGCCGTTCCGCCATATCGGAGCCGAAAAAATCCGGAATACGCAGACCGATTTGCGGGTCAAACAATTTGCATTCGATCCGGACGGCCGCATTTTCAGCAAAAATCTTGTCACCATGGTTCAGGAACAGGGTGGAACCACGGTGAAAATTACGAAAAACGAAAAATCGTGGAAGTGTGTCGTCACGCTGCCGAATGACGAGATCCGCCCCATCGAAGGCAGTGTGCTTGGTTTCAATCTGGAACTTTGCCGGAACAATAGCGGGAAGTCATTGGAAAAGGACGTTTTCTCCGGTACGGAATCATACCTGAAACGGCAGCATTATGCCCTGATCCGGCTGCCTGGTAATCTTGCCGGGAATATCAAGCTGAAGCAGACTGCATCCGGCAGGTTCACGCTTCCGGAAGAACCGAAATGGGGACCGAAATTCCGGCGCGGCATATTCAGTTCCAGCGTGGTCGGCGGCTGGCTTCCGGCCGGCAGATATCTGCTCCGCTTTACCGCAAGGGGTAGCAAAATCACGATATTCAAGGTAGATCTCTCCGGAGCAAAGGCGCAAGAACTTGCCAGAAGTTCTCTCCCTCAGGAAGATTCCTGGACTTGTTACACGTTGTCCTATGAGGCGAAAAAAGACCAGAAATGGGCCAGAGCCGGCTTCCAATTCCTTGCACCGCGTCCGGATACGGATGCCTGGGGCGAGATCAAAGATGTCGAACTCATCAGACAGGATGGAGCCGCACCGGCCGAAGCCGTGTCTTTGACGGGCGCCGAATTCCGGATCGACCTTCAAGTTCAGAAAGACATCTGCGGATTGGCACCAGACGGCGGCTCAAAAGATTTGAGTATAGCCAAAGCCACCTGGAAAAAAGACAAAGCGGACTGCCGTTTGCAGGTTGTCGGAAAATGCGGGAAAAAATGGGAAGAAAAATGGGTTCAATTCATTCCCAATGAAGATTGCAGCATTTCGGTTCAATTGATGTCAAACTCAACCAAGGACTATGTTGCATATGACAATATCCGCATCGAAGGTTCATCGATCGGGAACGGAAGTTTTGAGCAGCTCAATTCAAAAGGTAATCCTCAAGGTTGGTATGGCATGGGGAAATATATCTTGAAAAATACGGATGCTGCTGACGGGAAAAACTACGTTGAAGTCTTTCATAACGGTCGGGCTATGCAGAATATCAAGTGCAAAAAAGGTCAGCCTGTGAAAATAACTTTCATGGTCCGTGATGTAAAACGGTAATTGAGTCATGAATCAGGAGCCAGGAGCCAGAAGCCAGGAGGAATAAATGAGAATACTTATTCGAAGTGTTTTTGGGCTGCTCGCCGGGTTGCTGACCGGATGCGTGCATAAACCGGAGGCATTTCAGCCAAAATATGGTGCAGGACAACAATAGCATAAGGAGGTGATTTGGAAAATTGGGAAACTGAATGTTTAGAAGAAACTGAAAATACTTCACCACCTAGGAAAAGACAAATCAGGTAAAATTCAAACAACAATCAAAAAGGCGATTACTAATCGCCACAGGAGGAAAAATGAAAAAACTGATGAAAGCTGTTCTGTTCGGAGCCGTAATGCTCGAAGCCGTGTCTTTGATGGGCGCAGAATTCCGGATCGATCTTCAAGTGCAGAAAAACACCTGCGGATTGGCTGCTGACGGCGGATCGGAAGGAATCCGTATGGAAAAAGCTAAATGGCTGAAAGACAAAGCGGACTGCCGTTTGCAGGTTGTCGGAAAATGCGGGAAAAAATGGGAAGAAAAATGGGTTCAATTCATTCCCAATGAAGATTGCAGCATTTCGGTTCAATTGATGTCAAACTCAACCA
>Ga0265299_10003238_pt1 | contig 16042 bp, 15 predicted proteins | sample AusTroGonzalo_MG_4_FD_193485 | JGI IMG/M metagenome (GOLD analysis project Ga0265299, IMG submission 193485) | Bovine rumen microbial communities from tropical cattle in Woodstock, Queensland, Australia - Gonzalo_02 | ecosystem: Host-associated > Mammals > Digestive system > Stomach > Rumen ... | reverse complement strand
CCACCGAACGAATTGTCGTAGCATCATCCTTGGACGCATCTTGCAATTCGAATTTTTGGACCGCAACCGAAATAGGATCCATGGACCCGGCAACAATATCAACCTTTAATTCGGCACGCGCACCGAAACAAATAAATAACGCCGTAAACGCCAATATAATTTTTTTCAACATAAAAACATCCTTTCATTAACGCGACAATTTTATCATAAAAACTATCTTAACGCAAATTATCACATACAAAATAATAAGCATAAAAGAGTCACAAACATTTGTTTTTGACAACAAATACCCGACACACAAAAAGCGCCCAAAGCCGAAAAATTGTCATAAAAACTATGTCCAACAAACACCCATACAAACGCCCACACCCCAGTAAACACAAGCGTTATGACAAATGTATTGACAAATGTAAATACAATGGTATAGTGACTGGTGAATACAATGGTATTGTCCAAAGTATAGGAGTTTGTATGCCAAATGTTATGCAGCAACTCTTTGTTATGAACATTGAATCTTTGTTAAAAGATTACGCTGCTTATCGCGCTTTTAATAAATCCGATGCGGTTATAAATATGCGAATTCCACGACCAATCCTTGAACGATTAAAAGAATTGGCCGCCGAGCAACATGTCCCGTATCAATCTTTAATCTCGTCAATTTTGTTTTCACTTGCAAATTCCGACGACAACAAACAATAAAAAAAACAGGAGGTCCGAAAATGCAAAAACAACTTGAAGCAAACGAAGTTCTGTTTAATAAATTAAAAACTGCAAAACACACGACCGACTATCAACCATCTTTGTTTGGGGACACGACCCCACCGCGTTATACCGAATATTGGAGTTTGACCGATTTAAGAAACCTAATCGATTTATCAAAAATTCCATCCAACCTTACCCCAAATTGGCAAAACATTTATAAAATAATAACCACAGCGACACCACGTCACCTTTTGGACGCACTCGGCAACGACACAACACAATGGTGGCACGATCAAATTCATAAAGATAAAAGTGAGGGAACAGAATTGTCCCCCTACGCAAGTTGGACACTTATGAAATTCGCTGGCAACTACATGGATACTTCGTTCCAACAATCTTATTTCTTGGATACGACAAAATCATTCCCAGACACGGATGCTTTTGCCGACAAAATCTTGCGTGCACAAAAACGCCGCGAATTAAAACAAGCGAACAGTTATCTAAAAAGTGCTATATCAGATTCAAAAGCAGATTATGAAGATTTCTATAATATGCTTTACACGGAACTTTTCCAAAACGCTTTATTAAATCCAACGGTACAAAACAAAAAACCGTTTATGGAACATATGAACATACCATTGCTTGTCTATTATTCAAAAGCATTATGTCAAATAGTTTCAAGATGGAATAATTCTTCGGCACATGACGAAAATACACTTCGCTATATTGCGGCACAAGAAATTAAAATTTTACGTTCAAATATTCCGGGTGGACGTCCGGAAAATTACCTTGTGAACGCAGACGCGACAAAAATTGCAAAAGAAGTGGAACATTGTGAAAATGATTTTATAAATCGCAATCTTGCCATCACACAATCAAGATAAAGAAAACCAAAACAAAGGACGCAATCGCGTCCTTTGTTTTTTTATCAATAAAAAACGGTCGCCCAAAACGGACGACCGTCTTACAATAAGAAACAAACTTACATGATTGTCACTGTATAAACACGACGATTGCTTTTCACAGTGTTGCAACCACAAGAAGAACATGCACTTACCGGTGCAACAGGTGCGATTTGCGCAACTTGAGAATTTGCACATGGGCATGTTGGTTCAGCAACAACTGGTTTTTCTTCTTTTACAATCGGAGAAGACAAAATTTTGCGACCAGAAACAGGAACCACACCACCATTATCTTCGGCGAACAAATCTTCGCAACGGGTATTGCGGTAAACAATACGTTTGTTATCATCCAAGCTGCGAACATCACGAGAATAACGACGACCATATTCGCCAGCATAGTAAACACAATCATCGCCATCTTGTGTATATCTTACGCCACCTTTGTAATAGTCGTAATATGTACAACCAGACAACCCAGCCAGCGCAATCACAGAAATCAAAAGTTTTTTCATATCGTTATCCTTTTAACTTTTGTTGTCTCTATCCTGTTATCTCCCGATTCGTTTGCTTATATTTTTACACAAATAAATCTGTTGTCAATGATTTTATACCAACATAAATACATATCAAGGAATGAAAAAATATGCTATAATTAAACCTATACGGAGGCGATGTATGGAATACAAAAAACTGGGTTTAGTGAATACAAAAAAAATGTTCAAGGATGCATTAGTCGGTCACTATGCCATTCCCGCGTTTAATTTTTACAATATGGAAACCCTTAACGCTGTTTTATCCGCAGCTGATGAAACACAAAGCCCCGTAATATTGGCAGTATCCGAATCGGCACTTGATTATATGGGTGATGACATTTTGGTCGGTATGATTTCCGGCAAAAAAATAAAACAAAAAAAACAAATCGCACTTCATTTGGATCACGGTCATTCTTTTGAAGCATGCGTCCGCGCAATCAAAATCGGTTTTTCAAGTGTAATGATAGACGCCAGTAAATTACCATTTGCACAAAATGTTAAATTGACTAAACGCGTTGTTGACTATGCACACAAATACGGGGTTTGCGTGGAAGCCGAACTTGGTGTGCTTGGCGGATACGAAGATAAAAGCACAAAAAGCAAAGAATCTTTGTTCACCCGTCCCGAAGATGTCATTGAATTTGTGAAAAAAACAAATGTCGATTCGTTGGCTATATCCATTGGCACAAGTCACGGTGTATATAAACGCAAATCAGAAACCGAAAAACTGCAATTTGATATATTAGCGGAAATTGCAAAAAAATTGCCGAATTTTCCATTGGTTTTACATGGCGCATCAAACATCCCACAAAAATTCGTAACCGAAATAAATAAATTTGGCGGAAAAATTAAAAACGCCCGTGGCATACCAGCCAGTCAATTAAAACGCGCTGTTACCATGAACATTTGTAAAATAAATGTGGATAGTGATTCCCGATTAGCGTTCACCGCCAGTGTTCGCAAAACACTTGCCAAAAATCCCGAAAAATTTAATCCGCGTGAATACTTACAAGCGGCGATGGACGCAATCCAAAAAAATTGTTCCAACGAAATAAAAAATATTATGGGATCAGCGAACAAATTAAAGCAAAAAAACACCTTGCGAAAAACGCAAGGTATTTTGATTTGAACAAAATTTTTATTTAACGCGTTCCACGTATTCCAAAGTTTCGGTATTTATAACAATTTTTTCACCTTGTTCAATAAACACAGGAACTTGGACACGGACACCGTTATCCAAAAGTGCCGGTTTACCGCCACTGCCCGTAACGGTTTGACCCTTTAATGCGGGTTCTGTTTCTTCGACAGTTGCAATCACCGTTTTCGGCAAAGTGACCGATACAGGTTGACCTTCGACATAATTGGTTTTTACAACCATTTCCGGCGCCAAGAATTTTACCTGTTCGCCCAAAGAATCCATCGGCATTGTAAATTGTTCATAATTGGACAAATTCATAAAGTATGCGTCCGTACCATCAGAATACAAATATTGACAATCCATATCTTCGACCATCAATTTTTCAATTTTATCTTCGGCACGCCAACGGTCACCACCCTTGTTGCCCGTATCAATATCGCGCAAATCGGCTTGAACAAACGCACCGCCCTTGCCCGGTTTTACTTTTGTAATAGAAGTGACGGTATAACGCTTACCATTATGAGAGATAACCCAACCGACACGCATATCATTTGCTGTGACTGATGCCATAATTTAACCTCTTGTTATTAGAACACCATAGGTTAGAAAAAACATATCGGTAAAGCAAGTTTTTTCTGTATTTTGTCAAAAAAAGTGCGCCTCAATCGGCGCACCTATTTTTTAACACCAACCTAGAACCGATACATAAAGCCCAATTTTACGATTGGATAGAAATTGATTTTATCCAATTCATCTTGGACTTCTTTTAATGCTTCTTTCTTGGCATTTTCATATTGGGTTTCAAGTGTCGGATTGTTGACAGCTTCCCAAGCCGAGCCATTCCAGTGTTGCAAATTATCCTTGTTTATATCCAAATCAAATTCGGCACTTTTGCTTGTGAAAACAACACCCGCATCAAAGAATATTTTGAAACCAGATGAAATACCTAAATCAAAACCGGCCCCGGCATACGGACCCTTGAAGTCCCAAATTGCTTTTGCCTTACCAGCGACACCGTTACCAATATATTGATATTTTTCATTACCCAATTCAAATGAAATACCATCACTTGGCAAACCATCAATTGTTCCGGTCAAACTTGCGGACAATTCAGTTTTTCCAAAGAAATAACCACCACTTACGCGCAACCCACCAAGGAACCACGTATCACCAAATGGGTAAATATCAACCAAAGCGGCAATATGATGAGATTTCAATTCAATTTCTTTGATTTCGAAATCTTCAAATTCAAGTCCTTCTTCGCCCGTTGCGTAATCGGTCGCCTTTTTTATCAAAGATTTAAACGGTGACATTGTTGCAAAATCGACACGGACACCGATACGTTTCCACCAAAACGAATCGAACTTTTTGTTATTATAACCAATCCAACCATTTAAACCAGTTGTTCCCGAAACACCAACGCCCAACTGTAAACCATGTGGGAATTTAGCTTCGGGTTTAATCGGCGTTTCAGGTTCTTTTTCCACGGGTTTAATAACTTCTTGGTCTTTGACTTCTTTTATTTCTTGTTCGGTCTTTTCTTCGGCCAACTTTTCGGTATTTTCAGCCGTTTCTGTTTTTTCCGTTGCCTTTGCTTCAATGGATTTTTCTTCCGCGACCTGTGCGTTTGAATCAGGCGTAACGACACTTTCTTCGACATTCATATTTTTCAATTGTTCATTCAACGATGCGTTATCATCATTTTTCGCACTGGCACCAAACACAACGATTGTGGACAAAGCGCCAACCAGCGCAGTTTTTAGAATTTTTTGCATACTTGTTCCTTTTTGTTCCAAGAATAAATACCTGTTTACGATTATAACCACAGCCTATATTTCCATTCAACAAAAAATTGTAAATAGCCCTTTTTTGTGATATTATTGAAAGTATGAGAGAGAAAATTTTTATCTTTGCAACAATTGCTTCTTTGTGTTGTGTTGGTATCGCAAATGCGTCGGATTGTCCCGATGATGATTGCGGTTTACCCGAAAGTGTTGCCGAAGTAGAAGAAATACTTGATCCACAAATGCCGACCGGCAATTTGTGGATGAATGATATGTCCATGGTATCAACTTGGGATGCGGGTTTTAATGAACAAACCTGTGACGGCAATTTTGAAAAAACCGAATATTGCCCTTTTGATACGGAAATTGAATGCGAAATATGGCGTTCCAAACCAACGGTGCACGAAATCGTGGCCCCACGTAGCAAGCAAATTCAAGCGGGCTATATGGACAATTTTCTTTCCGTTTTTTCATCTTGTGGCGAAATTGACGGTAATCACCCCGCCGCGGCACCGTTCCTTAGCCGATATAAAATGTTAATGCAATCGGCACGTGCTTGTTGCACCGAAGGTATAAATTATTCCCTGCGTGCATCGGGTGCAAGTGACGGACTTGTTTACAAATTTATGGTGGACGATGCGAATTTCTATAATATGTATGATCGCTGTTTGATGACAAACGATGAAAATATTATTGAAACATACCAAGACGGAAAAACGGCGAAAATGACAATGAATGTTCGTAACGAATGTTTGTGCCGTGGACGTGCTTGGTTCACCGCAATGTTATCACCATTTGTGGAAGCATGGCGTTTATCACCCGATTTTGCGGCATCCAAATTTTATTGGACATATACCGACGGTGTTGGTCGCCCAGTTGACGTTTCCATAAATGACGATGTTGAAACAGTTTTAAATTTATTGAAACAATGCCCATAACATAAATTATATAAAGGATTATAAGATGCGCTTTATTGGTAAAAATCAACAATCACATATTTCACAGGTTAAACATTGTGCTTGCGCATCTATTCTTGGCATTTTATGCGTTTCCCCGTCATTCGGCGAAACAAGCCCACAACTTGCCAACTTAATCAGACAGAAACAACAAAAAATGGAAACACTTGAAGCGTGCGCCAAAAAGGTTCAAGGATTTAAAATCGCCGGTATTTCCACACTTGGTTTGACAGCGGTCGGTATTGGTGGAAATGTAGCACTTGCCAACAAAGCGAAAAGATATGATGCGGCGATAACAAATGTTCAAAGCACTATCACGGCCGAAGAAAAAAAGTTAGCGACCCTTAACGAACAAATAGAGGAAAAGAAACGCGCAGCCGAAGAATTGGAACGCAAGAAAAATGCATGTAATTTACAAACGGGTAAACATTGGGATGATTTAAGCAAAACTTGTGTTGATGATGCACCAATTATCACTCCAACACCGGTTGTGGCGAACACCACACCGCAAACCACAACACCAGTGGTTCAAGTTGTTGATGGTCGTATAGTTAATAGCGCGTGTATTGCAGGAGATTTACCATACAAAGCATCAAGTGGAACATATATTAAACTTGCGCGAGAATTTACGATTGAAAAAAATGGATGGGCATCAAAAAAATGTTATGCGTCATCAAATTCAGCCGATGTTGTTGATTGTTCCTGTGCGGCCAATGCATGCGTTTCCGATGAATTTGAACTTGTCCAAGGGTTATGCAAGAAAAAAGCTGAAGGTGCAAATAATGAAGAACAAGAAACACCAACGGAAACAGAACAAGAACAGCCCGCCGAAGAATCAACAGTAACACCAGAAGAAACCCCAGAGGAAAAACCGGCGGAAAAACCAGCAGAACAAGTGCAAGAAAAACCGGATGAAACACTGGCCACCCAACCAGCCGAAGAACCGAAAATAAATATTAAATTGGATGTAAGTAAACAGGGCATCGGTTCACGCTATACCTACCTATCCAGTGGGAAGATATACACATCATCAAACGGTACCAGTGATAAATGTCACGTTGGTCATTTTGGTGATTGGTGCATTCAATTTGATGATTATATTGTAAATGGGACCGCAGCATGCAGCACCAAATACAACAATGAATCCAATGATAGTTCGATGCCAAAAGCAAAAGACCAAAGCATAAAGAATGGTGATAAAGGCGGACAGTATTGTTATTGCAAAATGACATCATGGACCCCAAATGGTGGTAAAACACAAACATCTAATTCATCATCCTGGTTCTTTGGTGGCATTTTATCTGACTGGGATTTTTGCTCGTTCTCTTGCATGAGTCGCTGTACTACTGTGTTTGAGAACCATCTTAGGCAAGATGTACGAACCCGCATGTTCAACGATTTTACAAAATAACCAAATGGAAAACGAAAAATATGTTTTCGTTTTCCACCTTGGCTTGACTTTTTGTGGCGATAAACTACCCTTGAATCCCAAGGGGTATGAAAAATGATTGGCGCAATTATTGGCGATGTTGTTGGTTCACGATTTGAATTTCACAATATCAAAACAAAAAATTTTGATTTGTGGCACAATGATTGTCACCCGACCGATGACACCATTTTAACATGCGCCGTTGCCGATTGGTTATTACATGGTGGTAACCCCGAAAAATATTTATTCGCATGGGGCAACAAATATAAACATATAAAATATGAAAACGGAAAAATTCCTGCGTTTGGTCCCGCATTCACAAATTGGCTTGTTTCACAACAACCATATAACGCAAATACCAATGGATGTATTATGCGACTTTCACCAATTTTTGATTTTTATATCGATGATTTAGAAAAAATGTTCTATACGGCGGAAACATTGACATGCATCACACACAACCACCCCGAAAGTGTAAACGCAACACGTGCTTATATTGAAACGGGTTATATGTTGAAAAACAATGAACCCATCACAAATATAAAAAATACAATATCGCAAAAATATAATTACAATTTATTTCAATCGGTGGATGAAATACGACCAAACTATAATAAATTTTATTGCAAATGTAAAAATTCCGTTCCCCAATCAATCGTGTGTGCCATTACCGCAAATTCATTTGAAGACGCGATACGTAACGCAATATCACTTGGTGGCGACAGTGATACACTTGCCACTATGTCGTGCGGACTTGCGGAAATTCGATTCGGTGTTTCGGGTGATTTACAAGAAAAAGCAAAAAAATATCTTGATAAAAATATGTTGGGAACCATAAACGCCGTCACAAATCGCACAAAATAAAAACCGCCTTTGCGGCGGTTTTTTATCGGTGTTTCGTATTTTTTTACATACGCATAGGCATCAAGATAAACAATGCATCGGTATCCTTGTCTGCCGATTTCAAAATAGTTGGCGATAAAGGATCCTGCATTTCAATTTGAATCTTGTCACCTTCGACTTGGTTAACAACATCTGTCAAGAATTGAACATTAAATGTGACGGTAAATGACGCATCGCTGTTGTATTCAATATCCAATGTTTGTGTTGCCATGGCTGAATCTTGGCCCGATGCTTTGACTACCAAATTATTCATACCGAATGTCAATTGAACAGATTTTGTTTTATCGGTATTCGCAACCGCGACAACACCGACAGCACTAAGGAATTTCTTGCGATCCAAAATAGCGATTTTGTCGTTTCCCTTTGGAATAACGACACGATAGTTTGGATATTGCGCATCAACCAATTTACTTGTCAATGTTGCGGCACCAACCGTAAAGCGTGCCTTGGTATCGGACAATTCAACCGTGACATCATCTACATTGGCATCTTCTAATAATTTCGACAATTCACCAATAACACGACGCGGTAAAATAACCGAAGGCATTTCAGCGGAACCAGCGGGCGCTTCCATTGCACATAACGCCATACGTTGCGCATCGGTGGCAACCGCCGTCAATTTATTTGAACCATCATCATTGGAAATATGGAAATAAATACCACCAAGATGATAACGAACATCGTCCGTTGGAATTGCAAATTTAGTTTGGTTTATAAGGTGCGCCAAATCACCAGTGGTCATTTGGAATTTTGTGGTTAAATTGCTTCCCGCCATAACTGGGAAATTTTCAGCAGGTAAACTTGGCAATTGAAAAACCACACTGCCCCCCGTACCAATCAACTTATCGCCAGTTTGTTTAAATGTGATTTCATCAACATCAGGATCCAATCTACGAACAAAATCATACAACATTTGAACGGGAACCGTTATTTTACCAGGCAAAGTGACATCCGCCGATACATGTTCAACCAATTCAAGATCAACATTTGTCGCCGATAAAATCAAATCATCCGCAACTTCTATTTTAACATTCATCAAGATAGGCAAAGTTGCACGTTTTTCAACAATAGATTGCATGTGCCCCAACGCCCGTATTAAAACCTGACGATACACCGAAAATTCCATTTTACGCTCCTGTAATTTTGACTTTTAGCATTTCCTACATTCCTAGGTGTGATTTTATCAAAAAATGCCGATTCGGTGCAAGAGCAAAACCACACTATTTCATATTTATTTTTTTTCGCCACTGGTTTCGGGGTTTAAAACACTGGTTGCAAGGTTTTCAACCGGCAAATTCAACCATTCTGGATCGCCACGTTTTGGTGGAGCGCCCTTTTCAAGCGCGGTTTTACACGGATGGTCATCCGCAAGCCAATTTTCAAGCAAATCGCCAGCCAATAAGCCAACCCCCGCCCCTGCAACCAACCCTATGCCGCCTGTAAGTGGCGCAAGCAACAATCCCAATCCGGTTGCTGACAATGCCTTGCTGGCAACAGCGGCACCGCTAATTGTTATATCTGGTTCCGCCAAATTCCCAGAAATAGATATTGTGTTCACAATATTTCCCGACAACGATAATTTCAAGCCACGCACAGGAATTGTGGTCAACGCCATTTTTATTGTTTCTTTGCCCAAATCAATATCACCAGCTAAACGAATGTTTATAGCATTTGTTTCAATGGCAAAACCACGATCCGTTTTAATTACCCCATCACGTATTTTTAAATTCAACGCAAGACATGAAATTGTCATTTGATTATATTTCTTTTTGGAACTGAATAAATCGTGAATACTATGACGCAACGAAGTCAAGAAATCCGTTCCATACATGTATGCGACCAAATCGGAATGCGCATAACCATTAGCCGACGAATGAACACGCACCGGCCCCGTAATCGTGCTCATTATTTGGGACATATTTGCACCATGGGCATTGACATATACATCCATGGTGAGTGGTAATTCCGAAATAAAATCATGTGTTCTTATTTCTTCAAGCAATGTGCCAACCGTTATTTTTTCACCGTGTGCACCCATTTCAAGATTCATAACACCCGATTGTTCTATGTCACCATCAATCGCTGCACGAATATTTCCACCCGCAAAGCCGGTATCAGTATCTATGCGAATTTTTGCGTCCCGAACCCTTGCTTTGACATGAAGATTTCGCAAGGTTAAATTTCTGTAAACGGTCAAAGCACCAAGATCCACATTTAATGTCAATTTTTTATCGTATAAAACATCACCAAAAAGTGGCATATCATGAAACGCGTTCGGTACATAATCTTTTGGATAAACCGTGGAACCATACAATCCAGGGAACATTTCCAACAAATTGATTTTCTTTGATGATACATTTAACACTATTTCCGGATTTTTTTTGTTTAAATCCACAGCCCCCGAAAAAATTATATCACTGCCGCGAACGGTCATAGACGATTTATGCAGTGTCAATTTATTATGTCCCATTCCACCAGCAATATTTACATTTATCACCGGCATTTTTGCGATATTCAAATTAAATAATTTATTTATCGGGGTCACATCAGGAATTTCACCCTTGATAATAAAATCTATTGGTAATTTACTTGTTCCCTCTAATGCAACATTGGCACGCAATGCTTTTCCTTCGGCTGAAAAAGCAATATCCAACGGATATACCTTTCGTTCGGCATTATATTTTTCAAGCAAAACTATAAAAGGTAAAAGATGTGTATCTATTTTTATCCAACCACGATATTCGTGTTTTTCATCACGCGAAAAATAACGAACATTTAATCCGGCAAGATTGTAGTTTTTACCCAAAATATTTGCCTTTAAATCACGAATCTGAATTCCACCTAAACCGGGGTCTTCGAATGGATATTCCGGTTGGCTTGATTCGTCCTGTACGACAGAATCCGCCGTATTGACAGTTTCTTTATTATCAATAGATGGAATTGAATATTCCCCCTTAGCATTCTTTTCAAGGTTTATCTTTGCGGTATTTACTTCGATATTTTGGATTGTTGGACGATTCCTGAACAAAGACAACAAATCAAGACGAACAATAACGATATCCGCTTCAAATAAATATTTCTTTTTCGCCCATTTTGCGTTTGGAATTTTTACATTATGCATGGAAACTTTCGGTCGCAAAGACAATTTCCAAGATACATCCCCTGCTATTTCAATTGGTAAATTTGTTGCCGATTGCAATCCCCCCACGATATTTTCACGTATTGACTTAGTATCCAATTTTGATATTGCGATGACAACAGCAATAATAGATACCATAAAAAACAGAAAAACTATTCTTGCAATAACTAAAATCTTTTGTTTCGTTTTCATAATAAGAAAATTCCTTTTATGGTAATTGTAATTCAAGCAAATCCATTAATGGTTTCATAAAATCCGGTATAGGTGCACGGAAAGTCATTATTTTTCCAGTCGTAGGATGTCTGAATGTAATTCTGTATGCAATTAAAAAAAGATTATTTGTCGCCAAAACAGATTTTAATGTGGGCGCCATTTCACGTGGTTTACCATACAAACGATCGCCAATAATCGGTGCATTCAAAGTGAACGCACTATGCATACGCAATTGGTGTGTCCGACCTGTTTTCGGCATAAACAAAACCCAAGACAACATTCCCGGCACATGCGCCAAAACACGATATTCCGTTATTGCCCGTTGTGGTTTTGGTCCCGTTATATCTTTTTGATTATCCAATGTTTCGAAAACATGCCCCTTGGTCATATAGTTATCTATGACCCCAGAACTTTCCTTGATATCACCACCAAGCAACGCAAGATATTCCTTGTTCGCGGTTTTACTTTGAAACGCGTGCGCTAATGCCTGCGCCGTTTTTTGGTTTTTAGCAACGACAAGCAAACCACTTGTTTCTTTGTCCAATCTGTGAACCAATGAAATTTTAGAATATGGGAACAACGCGGCCGACATTTTATCCACGGATTTTTTTATCCCCGTGCCACCTTGAACCGCCAACCCCGCGGGTTTATTAAAGACGACCAAATCTTCGTCATTGTAAATGATATTTTTCCGTAGTATTTCCAAATCCCCCAGCGAAAACATATCACCCGCTTCATTTTTCTTTCGGGGTTCCTTGGCATAACTTGCCACGGTTGGTGGGACACGAACCGAATCGCCTTCATGTAATATTTCCATTCCCTTGCAACGCGATGAATTCACACGAATTTGTCCCCCACGACAAAGTTTATAAAATTCCCGTTGGGGCATAGACGGAAACTTGCGTAAAAACCAACGCAATAATCGTGTTCCATCTTCTACCGCAGAAACTGTTATGAATTCAGCCATTTCAAACCATTCTATTCGCCGTATGTTATTTTTACAAAATTTTTATCACCTTCAAGTTTACAATTCCCCGTGGCACCACTTTTTTTGCCGTCGCTGGTTTTATACCCAACGGAATCAACCCACGCCTTGGTCAAGAAATATTCACAATCATTTTTCGCCAACCCCGTCACAGAAACAATAAACTGGCGCGGATTTGATGGATCAACAGCCAATTCATAAGCACCACCGTATGGATTACGTGACGAAACGTTTATCGCACCGAAAATTCTTGAATTATCTATGTCAGAAAAATCGTCATATTCCCCCAACAATTGACGCACATTTGTCACAATTTGAATAACTTCTTCGCCAACAGTATTGTGTTTTTGAATATTCATCGTTCGCGATATCAATAAAGCCGCACCAGCAGTTATGATTCCCATAATCGCCAACACCCCCAACATTTCAATCATAGAACGTCCAGATTCTTGTTTCATTTTTAATTCCTTTATTTGCTATTTACTATTTTATATTTTATCATAACTCATATGAATATTCAATTCAGAGATTTAATTGCAAACGCCCCAAGTTCGCCAGGCATTTACAAAATGTATGATGCCAACGGACTGTTACTTTATGTAGGCAAAGCAAAAAATCTTAGCAATCGCTTACACCAGTATATTGACATATCAAAACTTGAATTGCACAAACAAATTATGCGCACAATGGTTTCACGTGTGGAATGGGAAACAACCCCTACGGAATCCGATGCATTAATACTTGAAGAAAAAATAATAAAATCGGAAAAGCCAAAATATAACATCATGCTAACCGATGGAAAAATGTATCCTATGCTGGCACTGACCAATCACGAATACCCACGGCTTTTAAAGTTTCGCGGTAAAATTTCCCAGAAACGTGACGTATACGGCCCCTATCCATCCGTTCAAGCATTAAACGAAACAATAAAAATGATACAAAAAGTTTGTCGATTACGGACGTGCAATGATACATTTATGCGCAATCGTTCAAGACCTTGCTTATTGTATCAAATTGGTCGTTGTAGCGGTCCTTGTGTATATTCTGTTTCCGAATATTCCAATGATGTAAAACTTGCACGTCAGATTTTAACAGGTGATAGCGAACCAATAATCACGGCATTATCAAAACAAATGAAAGAATTTTCCGATAATATGGATTTCGAAAACGCGGCCATTATTCGCGATAAAATTGCTGCATTAACCAAGACATCAAATCGCGGTATACGCCGGAATCCGTCGTATAGCACAAAATCGTCATCAGAATATAATTGGGATAAAATCGTTACCGAAATGGAACATTTGATTGGGATAAAAATATCTTTTGCTGGTGTGTTTGATAATTCTCATTTATTCGGAACAAGCCCTGTTGGTGCGATGATTGCTTTTGGGCACGACGGGTTTATTAAATCCGGATATCGACATTTTAAATTGCAAGACCGTTCACGCGCTGGTAATGATATCGCCATGATGCAAGAATTTGTGTCGCGTGCAATAAAAGACAACCCAAATATAGATTTAATTATTGTTGATGGTGGACGGGCGCAATGGAATATAGCACACGAAACAGTTCCTAACATTCCAATTCTTGGTGTGACCAAGGGCGAAGTTCGTAATGGCGATGAACACTTTATACTACCCGATGGAACCGAATCGCATGATTTGGCAAAAGATTCAAAATTATTTTTATTGCTACGTCGTGTTCGTGACGAAGCACACCGATTCGTTATTACATACCACCGAACCACACGTGCAAAAGCAATGACTGGTTCATGTCTTGATGAAATCGAAGGTATTGGACCGACACGAAAGAAAATGCTATTAAATCATTTTGGTTCCGTCCGTGCAATTATGGAAGCGGATATAAATGCACTTGTACACGTCCCCGGACTTGGTAAATCAGCCGCCGAAAAAATTTATGCTCATTTTCATTAGTAACGTGATATAATTACACTTGTAATTCAACAAAAGGAGAAAAATATGAAATTTTTTGTGAACTTTTTATCCGCATTCCGCATACTGGCATCGTTCGCAATTGTCGGAACCATGCTTAGTGGAATGCTTGTAACAACATTTGTATTATTTGTACTTGCCGCATTGAGCGATTTTTTTGATGGTTACCTTGCACGCAAATATAACGTATGCACAAAACTTGGCGGCGTAATGGATCACATTGGTGATAAATTACTTGTCGTAAATACACTTATAATGTTATGCATTATGTTACCTTTTATGGGAACGGTTTTATTTCCGGTACGTTTGATATTACTTATAATAGTAGTTCCTTCGATTATCATGATTGCACGTGAATTATACATAAGCGGTCTGCGTGAATTCTTGGGCACACAAAAAATAGAAATGCCGGTTCCAAAAGCACGTTTTTCATTGGGTAAAATAAAAACGACAATGCAAATGATTTCTTTATCCATTTTCTTGTTATGGTTCACCATCGGCACACTTAGTGCGACATCATTTGCACAATATTTTGGTAAAGTATGGGTGTTTTTATTCTTTAACCTGCCATATTTTGGAATTGTATTTTTATGGTTCGCATTCGTTGCAAGTATTGTGTCAGCAATACAATACACAATAGATTTTTCGTGTAAATTAAGAAAATTAAAATAATAAAAACATCCGCCAAAAAGGCGGATGTTTTTTACAACAACAAAACACGTATATATGCCGGAAAATGCCGTATAGCATATTTTTTAAAACCATCCTTTTTTTGCCGATTTTGTTTCGGCAAAATCATTTAAAATCTTTTTCTGTTTTTCGGTCAATTTCGTTGGAATTACTATACCGAATTCAAGATATAAATCCCCAAAACCCGTTCCACGTCCATTAGGCATACCGTGACCACGAACACGTAATTTTTCACCAACCTGAGTTCCCGCAGAAACCTTAACCGATAACTTTTTACCATCAAGTGTTTCTATTTCTATTTCACCACCCAGTGCCAGTGTTGTGAACGGTAAATCAATATGCATCAATAAATTGTTACCAACACGTGCAAACTTTTCATCAGGTTTTACATGAATATCAAGATAAAAATCACCAGCGGGACCACCATTTGGACCCGTTTCACCCTGTCCAGCCAAACGAAGGCGTGCACCATCTTCGATACCCGCAGGTATTTTTACTTCCAATGTTCTTGCTTTGCGAATTGTACCCGTTCCGTCACAGTCCGAACATTTTTTATCTATCTTGTGCCCCAAACCGTTACATTCAGGACAAGGTGTTTGCATTGCAAAGAAACCACGTTGCACATTAACATAACCGCTTCCATGACAACGTGGACAAGTCGGTGCTTGTTTTCCATCCGCCGTTCCATAACCGTTACATTTTTCACATTTTACATT